>Ga0208554_1000008_pt1 | contig 58001 bp, 79 predicted proteins | sample Colrivmet1371B02_FD_187628 | JGI IMG/M metagenome (GOLD analysis project Ga0208554, IMG submission 187628) | Estuarine microbial communities from the Columbia River estuary - metaG 1371B-02 (SPAdes) (version 2) | ecosystem: Environmental > Aquatic > Marine > Intertidal zone > Estuary | place...
GTATTTTTAATCTACCATCAAGAGACCATATTGAGACTTGATTATTTTTATATGATAAAATTCTACTATCATAAGCAATAGCGCCGTAATCATTAAAAAATCTTTTAACTTTCTTGTCAATTTTGTAAGCATCGGCAACTTTTGATATGCAACGCACTATTAATTGAGATGAAAGCTTTGAAGTTTCCTTAATGTTATAATAACAATCCTTATGTAGTTTGAATTGATTAAAAACTTTCTTTTCCCAGGCAACATTTGAAATAACATTGCACTGAGTATTAGCTTCCTTTAATGTATTCAACAAACTTGCCCTTTGTAAAACATTGGGTAGCAATTTGATTTTTAAAGTTAGTTTCATAGATTGTTTCTAATCATAATTAACTTGATGTAGTAATTTTACTTGTCAAGCATTATTTTTCAAATATTTGATATTTTTTTCTTGACTTTTATTTTTTAACGCTTTCCTCCCACTAATAAATTATGTGGGTTCCCACGCCAAGTAGTTATGAAAATATCATGCAAACTCATTAAAAATATCAATGCTAATGCTATAATTGAAAAAGCAAAACAAAGTACACATACTCTTGCAAGGTATAGTGCATATATAGCTAGTAGCCATATCAAAGAGTCAATGTGGCGTGATAAAGATACACAAACAGGTTTTTCAAGGGAAAGGGAGTATAATGTTGGAGCAACAAAGGCAGAGCCTGGTCAAATAATTATAGGATCAACACGAGAAGAGTGGCCAAACATTGAAAAGGCAACTCTTGTTAATGGTATATCATCGATTGGAAGCAAAACTATAAATGGAAAAGCTAGTATTATTTCAAATGCAATAAATCCTAGTGGGGAGGATTATGCACAAATCATGAATACAAGAAATAAATACTTAGAGCGTGGAATCCGTGAAAAAAAGTTGACAATTATAAATGCTGTAGAACAATTACATTATCTAAAAAAATTAAAATAATATATGTTTTCTTGTAATGACGCAAAATGTAGGAATGCATCAGGTACATCTAAGACATCAAAATGGTTAAAATCATTTTGTGAGATATATATGGAAGAAGTAGAGACACAAAATACAAAAAATGGTCCAAAATCAGTACCAAAAACTACTACTTTGTATAAAGGTAAATTTGGTATCTTTTCAAGAGATTACTCTGTTGAAAATGGTGCTTTTTTTGGTAAAACGCAAATTAAAGTTGATGTCAATCCATGTCAGCCACTGATATCCAAATTCAATCTTTCACAGGACTTGTCAAAACTATATATCAAAATACAAAATTTACATACTCCAAGTCATTTTGACCATATACAAGTAAAAAGTTATGATCCTAATCAATATAGGGGAAGCATTATATTAATAGGTAATTTAAGATATGCAAAATGAATGTTGGAACTGCTGAGTTAGGTCTTTATCTTAATGCCGATCAAGCCTATAAAGAGATAGCAAAGGTTGAGGCTGCAATCAAAAAATCTGGTAATAACATACAAAAACATTACCAATCTTTAGGTATTTATGGAATTGGACAAGCAAATGGTAAGCCAAGTGTTAATACGCAGCCAAGTTTTTTTGAAATGACAAAATACAATGACTTAATCAAAAGACAGTCTAACACTACATTAGAACATATTAAGGCACAAGAGCATGCTACAAGATCTCTCACTGGCTTTCATCGCACCATTGATAAACTTAATACTTCATTGTTAAAAACACCAGTAAAGGCATTGCAAAATGCAAATGCTGCAATTGGTACGACACCAGTATTTTCAGAAACAGCTAAAACCATAGCACAATCAAAAGCAAATAAAGCTATTTTTCAGGAATTAAAACAAACAAAGGGAATTCTTGATATAGAAATAGCTAAAAATAAATTAGGAAAATCAAATCTTGATATTTCTAATAAAATACTTGATAATGATATAAAGACATTAAGTTTATCTGAAAAAAAAGCTCGTGCAGAAGAGCGTAGAGCAAAAAAAGCTCTAAGAGATGCAAATAGTAGATCAAGTATAACGCCAGTTAGTTTTGGTGGGATATATGCAACTATGTTAGGTGCATATGCGGTTACAACTCCAATTCGACAACAGATGAGTTTTGAAAGGGAGGCAATAATTGCGGCAAAAAATATAGACTATACAAAAATTCAAGCATTTGGTGGAATACAATCTGCAATACAAAGTATTATATTTGATGCCTTTAAAGATCCAAAAAGCAATGCAGTTATTTTTGGGTTATCACCAGAAAAATATGCATCAAATGTTGGCGTTATGATTCAAGCAGGTGTTGAGCCAACTCTTAATAAAAACGGCACTGTAAACAAACAATCAGTAAAAAACTTACAAGAAATGGCAGCATTAATGCCATTTGTAACACAAGTATTAGAGGTTAATGAAAATACAGCTAGTGAGTTTATATCAAAAGCTAAAAATATTTTTAGCTTTGATTATAAAAATTGGAAAAAAACAAATCCAAATGTAAATGATTCAGAGTTTGTTAAACTAATGATTGCATACATTGGAGATCTTGCAAGAAAAAATCCAGTTAAGGCTGAAGGAATAATGAGTACATTGGTAGGTATCGGAGCAGGTGGTAGCATGGCACAACTTCCATTATCATTCTCTGCACCACTAGCAACTATGTTCCTATCACAAGGTTACAAACCTGGTGTTGTTGGAACAATTATCAGTAAAACAGTAGCAGGAGCATATTCACACTTAACCGATCCAAAGAAAGGCATTGCACATATTGCCGATAAAAAAAGAATGGATGAGATATACAACTCAAAAGGCGGAGATAGTAAGGGTTTTTATGGCCTTGGAGGGGATGCGGGTGTAACTTACTACGCCTTAAGTAAAGTTAAGGAGGGCATGGACAATGGAAAGATTGGCAAAGCAGAAGCAAATAAATTACTTGATTACATCAACAAAGGTAGATTGGGATTTCAAAGGTCTGCCGCTACGGGAACACTATGGAAGACATTAGATACACTTGAAAAAGATATGTTAACAATGCAAGCACAAAATCTTGGATTGCAAATTCATGGCAAGGAAATGCCTGAAATAAAAAAAATGATAGAACAAAGTGAAGTTGAGAAAAAGGTTGCTGCATTAACAACGGCAAACATGTGGGAGAGAACTAAGATGGCTGGGCAAGTTGCAAGCATTGCAGTCGGGACTGCGATGGCACCAAGCACAAACAAATTTTTAGATAAAATAACTAAATTTATTACAGGATATTCATTAGACGATGCCTTTGCAAATAGAGAAAAAGAAGGTGAGAAAAAATGGGGTGGCCTTGTAGGAACTCTTACAAGTGAAGCTGGTAAAACTCTTATACCACTTATAATGAATATTGTACTTGGATTAGTTGGGCTACAAGTATTATCAATGGTAAAAAATTTTGCAGGGAAATATCCACCACTAGCCAAAGCAGCACTTGGAAGGTTTGGCAATATACCTGGTATTGGTAAAATGGGTATAGGTGCTTCTATTTTATACAATAAGATAAATCCTAACGTTACTGGATATTCTGCACTTCGCAATGCACGCAAAATTGGAATTAGCAGCAATGATATAAGGCAAAACAATAAAAGTCTTGCTGGCGGTGCTGGTGCTTTGTTAGGTCTTGGACTAATGTATGGAAATGATATAATGGCAAATTCTGATGGCACAATTAAGGGACTTAAAGGTATTGGTGGTGCAATAGGCAGTGCAATCCCAAATAATGCAAAGGCGGGTATAAGTGCTATGATTGACCCAACTGATATGAAAAATTTAGTTGGACTTTACCTTTTAACAAGTGGTAATAAAATGTTAGCAACTGCGGCAGCAATTCATTTTTCAAGTCAATATTTTGCAGCTTCAGGAAAAGCTAGCTACGGAAATGATTATGAAGAACCAGCGTCGCAAGTTATTATGAGGGCTGCAGCAATCGGAATATTGATGTCTGGTATAAAAAATCCAACATTAGTTGCTGGTGCAATTGCATATCTTGGACTTCGAGTTGTAGGAGATCTAACTGCAGGATATGTTTCAGACCTTAATAATTTTAAAAATGCTGATAGTAAGGCGCTTGAAGCTGCATCAAAGCAAGTCAAAGATACTGGCAAACCGATTACGCCTCAAGAGATGGTAGAGTTAAGAAAAAAGCAAGAGGAGGCAACAATTGCTGGTAAAGTAGAAAAATATATAAAAGAGAAGTTTGTAAATATGATAACTATTAACATTGACAAAGATGGTAAAGTATCAACAGAGGGCAATGCCGATACAAAAGTAAAGACAAATACAAATCAACCAAATTTTACTCCACCACGTATATCTTCTTATTTATAAAATGCAAAATCCTTTTCAAAGTACGCTTCAAAACATTAAAAATAGAGTAGGTAGGGGAGCTGTACAAGAGAATTTCTCATTAGGTGCTGGAGCAATATTAGTTCCAAAGCAAATTGAGATTCCAACATTTAATGCTAATATTACAATAAATAAAGCTTTTGTAAGCCAAACATTTAATGTTCCAAAGTTTGCAAAAGAGTTTACAAACAGTACGCAAAGTAGGTGGATTAGCATAGCATTTAAAATTGATAAATACCAATATTCTCAAGCATTAAATAATCAATTCATTGAGCCACTTAACACTAATGTAAGGGGAGTTTGTAAGCATACATCGTCTATGAGGGACTTTGGAGAGATGAGTATTTATTTGTCAAAGGAAACTATTGCAAGTAAGCCAAAAGATATTGAAAGCTTAGATAAAGAGATAGATTTTATCAAAAATATTCTTTCACAAGAAAAAGTAAGGATAAAACATCCTCGACTTGGATATATTAATGGAGCGGTAGCAGGTAGCATCCAAGTTGACTCATCAATTGAACGTGGATGTATAGTAACTTTTGATTTTAAGGAAATACAAGCAGACTTAAATGATACATTGCCAGCCAAATCATTAATATCAAAAAAATTAAGCTTTTTTGACAAAATAAAAAACGTTATTGCTACTGCAAGAGATTATGCTTTTGCTGGTGTAGCAGAGTTTAACAATGTTGTTAGTAAGCTTGATAAGTTCTCAGGGTCTTTAAATAAAGCGGCTCAAACCCTTAATGCTCTTCAAGATAATATCATAGCAAGTTTAGAGCCATTTAATAGGCTAGCGCACTCTATTAATGTTTTTACACAGTCAATAAGAAAGCTTATGACATTCCCAGATAGGTTAGCTAAAAAATTACAAGAAGTTGGGAATAATTTTTCAAATATCAATTTAAGTTTAAAACCTGTAGATAAAAACTCCCAAGAGGATATAAAAAAAAATAATGTGAATAAGCAAATTATAAAAAGCTTACTAATACCACAAAATTTTGCAAAAGATAATAGTGATTTACTATACTCAAAAAACACAATTTCAAAAGCATCGTATGAAGCTTTAGCTGTAGCACAGCAATCATATGTTGTAGGGTTGGCAATATTTACTAGCGAAGAAATCAACTTTAATACTGCCGAAGAAATTGATGATATTATTAGAACTATTGGTATTGTAGCATCGCCACTTACTCAATTCCAACTATACCTAGGAACTGATGTTTATGGAAACAATATTTATCATAATATTGAACATATAACAGATGAAATTATTAATTTAATGGTAGACGTTACAACAATATATAATGATTTTTTGATAAGGCTAGAGCAACTGCATAATGAATTACAATCAAGAAGTAGTACAATCATTAAAAACCCAATAACGATGATTAACTTGGTAAGGCTTTTATATTTTGGGCAATATAATCCACAAAATGTGGATGAAGAAGAAAGATTAATTAACCAATTATGTTATCTTAATAAAATTGACAATTTCCATTTTATAACAGGTAAAATTTTTTATTAAATATGGCAGAAATTACAGTTTTACTCAATAATGAATTTCCGATACAAATCACAAGCTTTAAAGCAACATCAACAAGAGAAAGATTTGTTAGCACGGTTGATTTAGATATAGCATTTGCAAATGATTTAACAACACAAAATGACATATATAATACAGCTCTTATGCTAAATGACCAGCATAGCGTTGTATGTATTTATATTGATGGTGTTCGTTATTTTACTGGCTTTGTAGAAAGCGCAAATGACTCTGAAACATTATCCCAATATTCCACATCTATTACGCTGAAAAGCAAAACAATTGATATTATGCAAAGTACATATATACCAATAAATTTTGATAGCATAAATGGTGGTGCAAATTTTTTTACAAATGGAAGTATCAATTTCTTAAATATACTAAAAATTACATTACAAAAATTAGGTTGGGTTGTTGTTGATTCACAAGGTAGTGATAACAATAGAAGATTTACAGAATATAATGTAATTTCCATTATAGATAAAGCTTTAGGAGAAAAGAAACCTATAATACTAGACAATAAAAAAAAGAGTGCTACTACCGAAAGATTGTATTTAGATGGCACTAGATCTTTAACTAAAATTCAATCATTAAAACCATCAAGCACAGAAAGTGTTGGGACTTTTTTAATGAGACTAGCAAATGAATTAGGTTTAATACTTACGACAAATGAAGATGGCGACATCGTAATAGAAGAAGCTTCAATGATAGAAGAGCCACCATTGTGGCAAAACTTTACAAAGAGGATTGATGGAGATACAGAACACAACAATATTACTTCAATGTCAATAAATAGAGATAGAACCCAAATTTATCATAAATATTATAGGGTAGTACATAATGCCGATGATCAGAATACACCACAAGAGAATATAAGGAAGACAAATAATTCTAGGGCTTCAATAGATGATAATGCAAGACAGACGCGACATTTTGCTTATAATGCAAGTGAAACAGTTAACGTACAAAAGCAAATAACTTCGCAAGAAATGATGGCAAAAACTATGCTTGCAAGATCGCATCAGATATCAGTTGTACCAATATCGTATCGCTATACTACAATTCATGACTTGCAACCGAATTCACAAGAACGAAAAATTATTGAAGCTGGCGATATGGTATATGTATACATAGAAAGTTTACTATCAAATGAAGTTATTGATGAAATAATGTATATTTCTGAGGTATCTATTAGTTATGCAAAAAATAATCTTAATATAACGGCAAAATTAGTATCACCAGAATATTATAGAAATCCGTCAGTAAGACCGCGTAAACAACTTATTAAACAAAGAAAATTATCATCAATATAATATGAACAGCTTTTTTGGAACAATTCGAACGATAATTATTACCGTTAATAGCAATAATATTCAAACTTACTCATGCGACATTCAAAGCTTAACAAGTGGAGAGCTGTATAATAATTGCATAATGCACTTTCCTTATGGAGTTCAAAGTTATCCATTTATTGGGCAACGAGTTCAAGTTAGTATAATTAGCGATAATAATTATATTTGCACGGCAACAAGTGCCCAAGTATATGCTGGATTGGATAAAAAAGATGTAATGTTTGGAAGGCTAACAGAGAACATCACAATAAAATTTACGCAAGATGATATTCTCATTGGAATAGGCGAAACAGTAAAAAATGTTATTATTGATGCTTCTAATGTTTCAATTTCTGCAAAAACAATAACGCTTGACACGCCTGAGGTTATATGTACTGGCAAAGTAACAGCTCAAACTATTGAGGCAACTCAGGATGTTGTTAGTGGAGGTATTAGTGGGAAAACGCACACGCATACATCTTCACAGCCTAACAGTCCAACGAGCCCCCCAATTCCATAAAAAACACTTGACAAAAATAAAGATATAATTATTTTAATTTAATTTAGCAATAACAATGACCGAATTTGTTAACGATATAGAATTTTTACAATATAAGGCACCAAAAGATTTGCCTGATGCAAATTCGAAGTACATCAATAGTGCAGAGCAAACAAATGTATGTATAACACAACAAATACGCAATGCGATGACATTGTCTGGCGTTGAGTTGCCAAATACGGTCACACGGAGCGATGCCATTGACCCACTTTTTTTAGCAAAAACAATACAACACTACGCCTCTTTCGCCCAAAGTTATATTGTAGACCCATCAAGCACTGCAAATAATATAATTATCACGCCGTCAACACAAAATATACAACTTCAAACTGTATCACTTGAAAGCAATGGATCGGAAATAGTTGTAAACACAAACAATATTAATGGCTTAGTTGATGCACAAGTTTTTGATAAACTGCCGAATGGAGCAATATTCCAATTTATGCCATCGTTATCAAATACATCTTCAACTATCAATTTGACAGTTAGAATAAAGAGGCTAAAATGGGATGTTGGGACATTATCTCAAATTGTTGAAACTAAAGATTTTTTGTATCAAATAAAAGACATTGATGGTATAACAAGCCTAAATCGCAGTGATATAACAAGTGCAAAATTAATCATTGCTCATTTTGATAGTAGTAAAAATGTATTTAAGCTAGTAAATAAACAAACACAGGGAGCAACCGAAACTGTTTCTGGAATTTTATACCTTAATAAACCAACTCTATTGACATATAACTCAGGGACTATAGCGTCATACTCAAGTGGAACTTTTAATTTTAATGATGGTAGTGGAAGTGCATATATAAGTTCTGGTAGTATAAACTTGGCGAATGTTGGATTGAACGGTATGGATACAGGTAGTATCCCAACATCGGGCTGGTTATACACTTATGCAATATACAACCCAACGACTGGCGTTAGTGGTTGCATTGCCTCTTTAAGTAATACATCACCTACCCTTCCGAGTGGATTTACAAAAAAGAAAAGAATTAAAAATGCATTCTTAAGAATTTCATCCTCTGCAATACAACCATTTTTGCATTATGAAAATGACTGGATTTCAACAAATAAAATTGTAGTTGCAAATCAACAAAATGTAATAAATTACACAAGTTCCGCATTGCCAGTTGTCGCATTAAAGGCAGACTTAACTTCATATATATCTCTTACACAAACTGGACAATCAACACAGGTTGTTTGGGGGAATTTAAAGCCTTGGACATCAGATGTTGATGGTTTATTTCTTGTTACAAATAATGTGTTTACAAATGCAACAAATGGATATATTTATGCAAGCGATGGCGTTATTAGAGCAACAAATCCAACTATAACAGGTGGCGTTGGCAACTCTCAAATTATATTAAAAGCAATAAGTGAACTTTAATTACATCTATGATTTATTATAAAATAAAAAATTTTGCAGAAGGAAGCATTGGTTACCAATACGGCAGTGCCGATTTGGTAATACCTAGCGGTGGAATTGAGGTCACAGAAGAAGAGTATAACAAAGTCAACGCCAAAAAAGAAAAGCTTTCAGAGCTTCAAAGAATTTACTCTAGTGATAAGATTTGGGAATGTACTTTAAAAAATACTACAAATTCAATAACAAAAACCAAACAATGGTTTTGTATAAATCTTTCACCGAGTATGGAATTTGAAACAGACCAAAAAACTATAATAACAATTACAATTCCTCAGGATAAATACTTTGTGATTTTAAACCTTCTTAGCGCTTTTGGCACAAAGCTTTTTAATGTAAATAAAGACTTGCAAAACAGAATAAACTTAGCAACAAAAGTTTTGGATATTGATGCAATAAATATTGAGGCAGAATTTGCGAAGATTAATAAAATAATAATAGTGGCGTAAAAATTACTTGACAATTAAATTGTAATATTCACTCTTTCTTTTGATGCGGTGTTGTGGATTTTTTATTAATTCCAGCACACTTCTTCCCAGTTTATTTCTGGTTAAAAAAATGTTGTGGCGTTAAATTGAAATTATTTTAGGAAAAAAAATGTCAAAAATACTTACCTTTACGCAGAATTTGCTAAAATTGACAAAATCATAAATATATAATATGACAATTACAACACAGAATTATTATAAATCTGGTGAGAATCAAATTCTTGAAAAAATTAGTACAATTTTTGGTCGCGATATCTCATTAGAAATGAACCCAGAGCTTAAAATACTTTTGGAAGCTATAAGCGTAATGATGTATAATTCACAAAGAGAGTTATTATTTTTGCAACAAGAATTTATAGAGAATCCATTAACATATAAAACTTTAGCAAGGGTAGAAAAATTGCCAGCAGGCTTAGCACGTGGAAAAATATCATTCAATGCTAATACGATTGGGCTTACGATAAACGAAACTAATATCTTGCAAGGAGTTAATAATGTTTTATATACACCATTAGATACTTATGAAAGCTCATTAATGTCACTACAAATTAATAGCATATCTAGCGACGGTCTTGGTATCATCACAGTGATTACTTCGGAAGATATTACTTCTATTGCTTCTGGTAATATTGTTAATATCATTAATGTAGCAGATAATGATTTTGACATCAGTGATGTAGTCGTTACAATTGCAAACTTAAGAACATTAACATACTCCAAAAATATCATAGCAAAGACATCAAGTGGGGGGAATATTGAAGCAATTATACTTACTGCTGAGGTTGAAAGTCAAACATTTGGGAATATTGGAAATTTATCAAATGGCAATATTTTAAATATTCTTGCACCATTACAAGATTTATCATCAACTGGATATGTTCATTTTACAAATATTACTGGTGGTATAGATGAGGAGACTGATGAATCTATGAGTAGAAGAATTGCTATAAAACTGAGTCAAGACATTACTACAAATAATGATGCAAATATGCGTAATAAAGTGTTGGAATTCCCAGGAACAACAAGAGCTTGGGTTGAAACGAGCCAGATAACGGCAAATATAAATATATGGCATATGCGTGATGGTAACATACCTCCGTTCCCAGAAACACAAGACAATACGAATCTTTTGAATTATTTAATAGGGGCTAGTGCAATTTCTGGAGGCCTACTTTATAGTAATTTTATAGTTCAGGCACCAATAGAGTTGCAATATCATATCCAATATACAGTTGTATATAGTCAATTAAATAATGAAGACTATAAAACATTAATTGTAGAAAGTGTGGAAAAAATATTTAATACTCTTGATTTAAACCAAAGAGCAACGACCGCAAACATCAAATCAGTAATCACATCACAAACAATTGGCTTTTATCCTGCAATTTTAAATGAAGATTTACTTTTAGATAATCTAATTGATGGGATTATAGTAACATACGATACTGCTATTGCTGGTGTCATTATATCAACATTGGGAACTATTACATATCCATAATGCAAGAATTTCAAAAAAATGGTCCAATTTTATCAATCAAACAAATAGAATGGGATAATACAAAAACTCGAAATCTATTTTTATCACTTCTTCCAAGTGGTCCATTATTTGAAGGTTATCATAAAAATGATACAATTAAAGGATGTTTAACAAGTGCAATAGCGGAAATGTTGTTGTTATTTTTAAACCAACACAATAATATAATGACACAATTAAATTGGTTTCTATCCGATAGTTTATTGCCAAGTTGGGAAAAATTATGTTCATTAAATGCTGGAAATTTCACGATAAATGAGCGTCGCATTAATGTTGCCATAAGGATGGGATTAACTCGAACAATTGTATCTATTGAGGATTTATCAGAATTTATTAGATATTTAGGTCTGGAGTTTATCAGTGTGAAACACTTATCAGAAACTAAAGGTAAGGCAGGTTATGATTATACATATGATAGCGTATATTATGGCCAAATTTCATTAAGATATGGGTTGATGTGGGAATTATATACTGGGAAAGTAGAAAATAATGCAAAACTCAAACAAGTTCTACAAACGTTAAGTATACAAACAGCAAGACATTATTTTACTGAAATTGTCTAATTTTTTGTCCATAACTTTATTTGGTATTCTTGAATTTGCGTTTCATTGATACCAATTATAATATTGACATAAATTGTTGTGTTTGCAATATAGGCTACACATCCAATATCAGTTACACCTGCTCTTGTACGTAAAGAACTTAATGCCTCAACGCATGCTAACTCTAAATCACGCAATTGACTTTCAACTGGGGGGATTGTCATATCTTTTGCAACGCTAAGGATATTATTCCCAACAATATTTCCATACTGATCTTGTCCAACATAAAAACTTCCTGTTATACCTTGCTCTGTAACAACGATGTCGCTTGAAGTGCCAGTTGTCAGTAAAAATATAATTTCATTTTCCGTTGTCACTGAATCTGATTTAGTGATAGTTTTAATTATATTGCTGTCTCCATCAAAAATCCAATCAAGAACATGATTTTCGTTATATACATTTTGTAATGACATAATTAAAGAATAACTGGTGGGACTAGGTCGTCTGTAGTACAACTTACCGATACTATAAATTTTAATGGTATTGCTATATTGCTACATGGGTCGGTAATTGGCGGTGTATTAAATGTTTTTTTAATATCACCTGTAAAAATGCCGCTTACTTGTCTTTTTGTTTTATCTTGTGTGTTAACAGTGTCAGCAAAAGTCCAGCCTATATTTTGAATTTCACCGCCACCACCAAGTTCGGTTATAATATCATTAATAATCCCTTGCAACCTTAACTCCATTGCATTCCCATCTATTTGCATATTATAAAAAATACTTGACACTTCTATCAAAGTGATAATATAAACCACATTGTCAAGAGTTTTATATAAAAATGACTAAAAAAAATCAAGAGATACAATCAAGAAAATTTTCAGGAATATCAAATGACTTGATTGAAAAAATTAATAATTATGATAAACAATTTTACAATGTAGAGTTGGGGTATTTTACAGAACAAAACAAAAAAGATATTTTTTTGTTTATATTAGAAGTATCCCACAAAGATCCTCAGAATGAATATATTACAATGGTTGAAACGAAGATACAAAGTTCGCATTTATCATTTGAAGGAAAATTACAAAGTTACTTAAATATTTCGATTGATGATTTTGAAAGATTCAAATCAAATGATAGAATTTTTAAAATAAAATATGATAATATTTTGAAAGCACGGTTGCAAGATAGTTTAAAAAAATCTCAAGAACAACTATCAAATGGAACAGGGGATGTGGCGGAGACAAATAAAAGAATAGCTGCGTTTAAATTACTTGACGAGATTTCTAATAGAGATGATAAAAACATTTCAACATCTTTGCCAATCAAAGCATACCAAGCATTTCACTGGGAATGCCTTATAAATGATAGAGATGTATTGGTTAGCACTATCCAAGACATTGTTAATAATGTTGTATTATTGAGGGCTAAAGAGTTGCTCAATAATACTCAGTTGAGTGATGATGGCACTGAAGTCCTTGTTAATAAAGAATATAATATGCCAATAGAAATTATATACAATGGAGAAAATATTGCAAATGAATGCGAAATTAAAAATATTGACAATATTATATACATTACAAAAAAAGATATCATAACTCCACTTAATGACGCTATCATCAAACTAATCGCATCTGGAAAAATTCAAGAAAGAATTATAGATTAGTATATGTTACTTACTCCAGAGGAAATATCGCAAATGAATTTTAATAGTGCATTTGAAGAAGCTATATGTCTTACGCTTGATTTTAGATTTTTTTATTACAGGGTTTTTTCAAGGAACAAAGACATTCCATATAACCCAAAATATATGGAAGATTTATTGCAACTTTGCCAATCAATTGGTGACTTGACAATTAAAGAAGCTGCGAAAGATTTACTATACGCTGTTACAAATATTTTTCCTGGAGCACATAAAACATCAATTGTTGAATATTTTATTGCATGGTCTTATTTACGCGAAGTTAGGTGCAACTTTCTTGTCGTTTCATCAACAAGTAATTTATCTGAAAAAATTTATAATGCCGTTAATAGCATACTTTTTGAAAATGTATATATTCAATCTATTTTTAATATTCAAAGAAGGGCGCAAGCAAAAGATAAAGGAAAATTGGAAATTGAATGCGACCACCCAAGTGATGGTGTTTTGCTCGCAGGAGGTGTAGATAGTACGATTACTGGTTTTAATGCCAACGTATCAACATTAAAACACTTTTCTGGCTCAGTTATCTGCGACGACCCACATGGTGCTGGTGACACAGAATTGCAAATACAAAATACAATTGAAACGCTACTAAAGGCATTTAATGGTCGTATTCGTAATATTGAAACTGGTTTAATTTTTATATTAGGGCAGTTGGTTGCAAGAAATGATTTATCAAGTTATGTTGTAAACACGTATGGTAACCTTTGCTATCATTTAAAAATTCCAGCATTAAATAGATTTAATGAAAGTAATTATCCACAAAAGTTTTCAAGGGGCGAGCTGATTAAGGAGAAACAAAGAGCAATTGAGGGCATTGGAACTGATGTCTTTTTTTTACAAAAGCAACAAGAAACAGAGTATGCGGTTATAAGCAATAGTCTTGTAGACCAAGTATATGCTATCGACCAGCATGAGTATAATAGAATATTACTTGATGATGATAGATATAAATTTATTCAAAGAGCAATTTCAGTTGATACATCGCTTATAACTAAGAATGGAGATCCGAGCGCGATATGCGTTTTTTCTATATTTGAAAGAAAAGATGACGACAAAGTCACATATATTTATTTTTTAGAGAAGATTTATAATCTTACGTATAAATCCTTTTTCGAGGAAGACTTGGATAATTGTATCCCAATAAAGCCAAATTATCATATAAAAACAGAAGAATTGCTACAAAAGTTAATTCATAGTGAAGTAAACGAAAATAGGGAACCTATTATTTTGATAGAAGCTGGTCAACAAGGAACTTTACTGTATGATAAAATATCGTATCAATGTAATAATATATATAAAATCTCAACCAACAAGAATACACAAGGTAAGGATAAAAATGCAAAGCAAAATAAAATGCAATCAGCCTTAAGTATATTTTGCACAGAGCCAAACATTAGATTTAAAGTAGTAAAACAGCCAGAATTAGAAACATTAAAAAGACAAATATCCAACCTTGGAAGGAGGTCGGTCAATGATGATATTGCTGACTGTGTGTCAATGTTTTTAAATTGGCAGTATGAAAATGAATGCAAAAATAATGTGAATGCAAAAAATACTGTAAGTGTATTTTGGTAAAATAACAAAGCTTGACTTTTGATATAAATAATTTATTAACATATATTAAATTATCTTAACAACATGAGTATCCGCGACTCAATTTATTCTTATATTGGAAATGGTATTAATGGCTTATTTTCAAATAGAGTAAGGCTTGATACAGCAAATAAAACAATTGAAGAGAGTAATTTTAGCGGTTTAAATGCTCAAAAACACTACAATCTATTGCAACCCGTATCTTTAGCTGTAAATAAAATATCTCAAGACGCATCAAGAATATTGATTGAATTGCAAGATGAAGACGGGGTTACTATTGATGGTAGGGATATTTTAAACAAATACTATTATTTTCTTGAAAATAAATATGGTCAAAATGGTATAAGTTTTTCTTATCAAGACCTCGTTGTACAAATTGTTTCAAATTTAAAATTAAATAATGAGTATTTTTTAAGAATATTCTACAACAATGTCAAGGATGTTGTTCTTGGAATTGAACTAGTGCCATCAAGCTTATGTATAGAAAAAATCAATAGCGTTGACGGGTATATAGATGAGTTCGAAGTTCTATTTAGTGCAAATAATAGAAATTTGTCACAAGTATTTACAAGGATAAAAGGAATGGAACATATTAAAAAAACTAGCATTTATAAATACTATCCTGAAAAAAAAGTAGCACAAAATGATAATATAGATACTTATCTAATACATTATCATATGACAAATGGTATTGAAATTGTTGAGATGGATGATTCCTATCAGAAATATGATTTTTTACCACAACTGAGGGGTATTTCAAATATAAATTTAATAAAACAATCCTTAGAGTTGTATCATAATCTTGAAAAAGCAATATTGGATTTAACAACAATTGATCAAGTACAAAGAAGCACACTATATATCAATTCAACTGACCAAAAAGGTGTAGAGGAGAATTTTAAAAAGGCTGGTCATCCAAGGCTTGTTACAAGTACGGGAAAAAATGTTGATAAAAGTATAGAGTGGATCTCGAAGGGCATAGATGCTCAAAAGGATTTAATTCATTATTACAATATGAGAACACAAGAATCACAATCAATAAGCCAATACTTTGGAATACCAACAAGAATAGTATCAACAGCAGGCTCAGCATATAATAACCTTGCCGTAGCCACTGATGAATATGAAAGAAATTTGCTTGGAATAATGTCAAACATTACTCATTTTTTGACGAATGTGCTTTCAACTATATCACCAAATTTTATGGCAAATAACTACAAGGTTGTAATTAAGAAAAATAGTTCGTTTTTAATCAAAAAAGAAATTAAGGCGGACTTAGAAATAGAAAAAGAATTTTTATCAGTAAATGAAGTACGTGAGAAATATTTTGATGAACCGCCAATAGTAGGTGGAGATTTAGTTGTAAGCAAAGGTGCAAAAAGTGCAGAACTTGCACCAGATAAGGCAGTCAAACAAAAAAGGAAAATGCCACATACTGGCGAAAGAATTATTAAGAAAACAACTTGACAATTTATATTTTCAACTTAATATATAATATATGTTACATATAATATGACAGCAATAGCGGCAATACAAACACATAAAATATCTTTGTTAGTAACTGATAAGCTTGGAACACTTGGAAGCTTTAAAGAGCATAATGTACAAAAAGTATTTTATGGTGATAATTATATTATTGCATTCGCAGGAGCACTTACACCAGAATTTTTAGATTATGTAAAAAAAAATATAAACGATATTGCAGAAAATAATATTACATCAGAAGATATAATAAAGGCAATTAAGGCAGATTGGGTTATAATAAACTCAAAGGTAATTGATAATATTTCATGCATCTGCATTAAAAATGGTATAATGTCTTATGCTAGGTATAGCTTAAATGGTATGTCTTTTACACAAGAGAATCAATTCATTGGGATGGGAACTGGTGGTAGTGAATTAGCTTCTGCTTTATCTATGGCATTTGATGACCAAGATATAGATTCTTTAAGCGAAGATGAAATTAAGTTAAAAGCACAAAAGGCAATGTTATATGTTTCTAATATGAAGGCGGGCGTTGGTACAGATGCATTAGTATATACTCAAAAAAAGAATAATAGCACTGTTGATGTTAATGATAATACATTTACTACAATAGAATTTAGCGATAATATCCAAGGAAATAGAAAAAAAATATCTGCAATTGTTGCAAGCAGTGCTATATGTCATGATGGATATGAATTATCTCCAAAACTTTTGATAAAGTTATCTGATGATATTAATAAAATGCCAATTACAATGAGGTTAATTCCAAATGGAAGTGAGCACCACAATCAAGATGAAGTTATAGGAGAGTGGATTGGTGCAAAAGCAACAACATTAGGTAATATAACATTATTAAAATCTTGTGGATATGTTGATAATAGCTTACAAATAAATCAAAATTTGTCAACAAGCATTCTTTGTAAGCCAACTGAAATTTCTTTACGTAAGAATGTTAATGGTGGATATATTAAGTCTGTGACAAATGCAGAATTAATTGATATATCAATCACGACAAGCCCACTTGATAAATTTTGTGCCGTTCTTGAGGCATCAAGTGAGTTTGATGAAGAGCTTGGAGGTAGTGATATTATTATTAACCAATGCACAATAAATTTTACTGACAATGATTTTGATAATTTATTAAATAAAACTATGAATACAAATTCTATAGAAGAAACTTCAGTTTGTGATGCAAAGTTGCAAAGTGATGCAATTAAAGAGGATAAAGCTGTTATACAATGTACAAATGATATTGTTGAAGAGCGTGTCGAAGAAATTGCAATAGTACAAGATACTCCTAGTGATAACGTACAAAACGAAGGGGAAAAGTTAAACTATCAAAATATTCAGGAGGAAAACTCACAATTAAAAGCACAAATACAAGATTATGAAAATGTTGTTGGGAAGCTTTTAGACGAAAGAAAGGCACAGGAAGATGACATAAAAACTTATGATGCAATACTAAATAATCCACAAATATTAGAACAAATTATTAAACATAAAAAATAATGCTTGACAATAACTTTTTAACAACTTTAACTTATATTAAATATTTTTTCATAACATGAGCGAAAAACTTAAACTTGCAAAAGAACTACTTGCGAACTCTGAAAAAGAAAAGCAAGGAACTACACAGGATATCACAACTGTAACCCGTGATACTATCAATGCAATCGAATTAGGTGCGGAATGTTATCACGCAACTGCCACAACTGGAGCTCCAATGACAGGTAGTAGAGAATTTGATGACACAACATTAGATCAATTAAATCTTTTTGCTAAAACACCCAATGACAGCCCTTTGATCGCAAGAAGCGAAGGTGGAGTTTTTAAGCAAAATGCTAATACACAAAAAGCTCAAACATTGGTACTAGGTCAATACGAAAAAAGTTATTACAAAACAGATTCACTAATGTCTAAGATTTCATTTTCACGATCTTATAATGGCGAGATGGGATTTCTAAGCATTTTTAAAAATGAGTTTTCTTCAAAAATGGGAGAAGGATATTCTGTTGGACAAGAGCAATCTCAAAACTCATTCTACAAAAAGGAATATGAAATTATTAACAGAATTAATGCTACTGAGGTTTCTGAAGTAACAAAAAGTCTTGATTTAAAACATTACAAAAGTGTTGCTATGTTGGAATCAGATATTGTAGATCAAGGGTTGCAAATGGAAAAACAATTTACTCGTTCACTAGAGTATACTGCATTTTTATCTCCAACAATGAGAGCAATCACAACAATGAACGGGAACCAGCAGGGCATAAAAGGACTTCCAAATACTATCCACCCAATTGTTGCTAAAAATTCTGATGGATATAATGTAATTATGCTAAATAGCGACTCAGGGTATGAAGACGGTCTATTCAGCCTAAGAGATCATTATAATAACCCTGTTAATAGAAGCATAGACACGAGATATGCAACTCAAATATCACTTCCAACGGATTATAATACAGCTACTGGTCGTGTTAATATTGATAGCTTAACACAACTTTTGAATATTGCAAGAGGTTTTTCTTCTATGGAACACGTAGAGCTTGGTAATAGCAATAAAGGAATCGCAGGGCAATTTGGAGGTAAACCAATTTTTGTATGCACAACTAAATTGCATAATGCAATTGTGAATCAAAACAAATTTACAGGAACTGGCTCAAACTCAAATGAATTTTCTGATAATATTGAAAAACTAAAAGAGATTTGTGACATTCAGCCAATGACTATGATTGGTAAAACAGACGGATATAATACTGGCGACTTGCTAGGATTTTTCATATATCCAAAATCTTACTTTATTGGCAACATTACAGAAGATGATAGGGTAGCTTTAAAGTACAACAAAAATGCTTGGAAAGAATCTAATGCAATTATTGCCCAATATTACCAAAATACACAACATGGTACAATGGGTGATGGCTACATTGGATTAGCAAGGCGTTGGTGTGGATTTGGTATTCTACCCAACCCATTTTCAGCACTTACAGTTTTAAGAAAATAATTTATTAAATATATTATGTCAATGTCATCAGTATTCGAATACTACTCTCCATCAAATGTATTCCCTCATTTTAAACAAAAGCCAAACTTTTTACTTCAAGAAACATCCTTTGATGACATCACTCTTGTAGATGATATAGTCCAAGCCAAAGCTATTGATTATACTCAATATCGAATGTTGAAGCATAACAATGCTTTTATGAAGGTGTCGATTGCAATTAATGATGCATCGGCATTAACAAACGCAGACTACGTTGAAATTTTTGTACAAAGTGGAAATAGTGTTAATGGAGCTGGAAAAATTACTTCTCCAGCAAATGTTCAAAATTTGTATTATGAATCAGATATGTACCTTGGAAAAAAAATAAACTCTACATCTGTTGTTGATTATTTCCAAGTTGGCGTTCAATTCAAGCAAGGCAATAGCGCTTTAATTACCAAGGATAGCTTTGATTATCAATCAGATGGCACATACTTTGTAACGAAGTTTATTGCATTCCCATTGTGGAATTCAACTGTAAATACAGTAGGATTCGAAAATAAAAATACAATGTTTGATAAAAATTATGGTGTTGCTATTAAGCCATTTGGTGCATTTATTAACAATGCAAATGCAAGCGTTAGTGTTGAGTTCGTTGTACCAAATATTGACATGCAAAGCATTGCTAAGCTAACTCAATATACAGTTTAATTAAACAATAATATATGCAAAACCCAAATATCAATATACCTGTTGAAGTAACTGTATTGAGAGACGTCAAACTCTCAATACTTGATATTCAGAATAAAAGCAATAAAGAATTTGAAAAAAAAGAAAATGTCTTTTTAAAGGAAGGCACTACTTTAGTAGTAAGGCAATCTGCATTGCTTGATTATCAAGATTTATTTAAATCAACAGATAAAGGATTGTCAATTATAAGCTTTGATTACAATGAGCTAAATGCAGAGCATGCTAGGCAAATTACAAACCTTCATAATGATTATAAAATTAAATTGGAAGCAAAAGATTTTATTATTGCAAAAAATAATGAAGCTATTGCACTTTTGCAAAATAGGCTTCAGGTATTTGAAGAAAAGGAATTTGAAAATGCAGATAAATCTTCAAATATAGATCAGCAAAGTACTGAAGACATCCAAATCCCACAAATTGATATTCCATTAAGTCCAAGTACTAAAAAAAAGAATAGCAATCAATAGTATAATATGTACATAGGGTATTCACATATTAACCATACTGTGGTATGTCCATATAACAAAGATATATTGCCAGTTTCTTTCGAAGAAGTCAATGATTTTGCTGGTAATGTTTATTCTGGCAAAATCATACCAACTACACACAACGATTTAATTGACCAGCCAATACAAGATACCTTCGATGAGAAGGCAATTAAAAAAAATATCAAAATTGCTCGCGACCTATTTGAAAAATATGCAAATATACCTCTAGTATGGCAAAAAGAAGAACAAAAAATGCTCATATTGCAAATAAATATTGAGATACCGGTAAGATATACATATATTCAAAATATTTGTGAAGTTCAAATTAAAAGTACAGATATTGATGTAAATGGCAATAATATTTGGTTTAAAATGCCAAAAAAAGACTATGATGCGTTTATCATCTCGGAAAACAATTATTTTGAGAATAAAATACAAATAAAATATTCAGACACACAGCCTGCCATTGATACAACTGGATATAGCAACCTAAAGGTACTATTCACACGAGGTATTGCTGAATCACCAGAAAATATACCAGAGGCATTAAAAAGAGGCTTAATAATGCACACACTTGGACTAATGAAGGGAGATTTATATGAAGGTACAACAACATGTGAAATAAATGATTTGTACAATAGCTATCTCCCATCCAAAGTGAACTTTATTTGGTAAATCTCAATATGCAGACTAAAAGATTAACACAAAAAACAATAGAAGAAAGAAAGGAAACGCTTGAAACTGCCTTGGAATATATTGTAAGTCGCAGAAGAAACCATGGGTTCCCTGCTAAAGAAAAATATACAAACGTAATAGAAATAATATCAAAGATGCATGAAGACAATTGGTCAATTATGCAGCTAGTTTTACAATATCAAAAGCACTATGGTGCGACAATACCATACAACAAAATGTTGCAAATTATTGGAGATTTAGAAAAAGGAGGTGGAATAATGCGGGTTTCTATGGCAAGTAGAACAAGGTATGAATTGTTCTACTCAATTTGTGATAAAAATGTTAGCATACAATGCAATGATGTCTATACAAGGAGATATTTAACATCTATACCTGTAAATGAAAAACTCAATCAATGTGTGCGTGAAATTCTGAAAGAGTATAAGTTAGATATGACTGGAGCAAGTTTAACAATTATTGTAAAAAAAATATAAATTACTTATTACAATCTTGCTTAGATCTACTCCTTACACAGTTTCTAAACGCTTGTGGGTCTATTATTCCACCCTTTGCCCACAAACCAACCTTTGCATTCTTTGCATTTTCAAGTGCCTTGTAATATGCCGCACCTTTCCTTTTAGGGCAATATTCTTGCAAAACAGTTGCATAACCTTCCTCAACCATTTTAAGATTGATATTAACGCCTTGCTTGTATATCACGCATACGGAGCGGTCGTAGCTCTTCTTATTTGTGCATTCAAGTTCAACTGCATCGCCGACATTGATTAAAGTTTTCAAATGCTTTGTGGCAAGCTCGCCGTAATTTAAACCATTGACAATTTGTGCCTTTTGATTTCCAACCATTACACTTTCAGGTGTATCTATGCAATATAAACGAATAGAGTTTGATTGTTCAAGAACTTTAATTGTGTCGCCGTCAATGATTTTTGAAACAGTTTCAGCGTTTGTAATTTGTGTAAATAAAAGAGCGGTAAAAATAAGTTTTTTCATAAATCTAAATTAATTTATTATCTGTATTCCTTTCGCCATGAATAGCAATGTTTTCAGCAATGGACATTAGCTCTTCTATATGTGAGCTCATTTTTGATGACATACCACATCCAGCCTTAACATCCATTTCTCTTGTTGTCAAGTGCGGTGTGTTATAGCACCAAGGTGAGTTTGCTTTTGTTTCGCTTTGGCAAGTTATCAATGCTCCAAAATAAGCATCACCATCATTATCACTAATGCCATCTGCGTGACTTATGCTTACACCCTTAATATCCATCTGTCCTTCAAAGTCTAAACGCTGTTCTACTGTTAAAAATGGTAGACATAAATCCACTACATCTTTTTTTAATTGTATCATCGCCTCAAATAATTCTTGTGGGACATCTTCAATTAAAATACGAATTTTTTGCTCATGCTCTTCTCTGATATTTTCATGGCTATTCCAGGCAATTTGAACAACATCTTTTGAAAAATGTTTTAGGATTTTTACTTGTGTGATTAATGTACTCATATTATTTTTCATTAAGCTCTCCTTCTAGTACTTTTGAAATACTAACCTTGACTTTTGTTTTACTTGGTACAGTGTATAATTCCTTAGTGTTAATACTTTTGTAAGTTCTTTCCTTATATTGCTTAGGTTTCATAGTAAAAAAATCTCTGACACATATAGTATTGCCTTTTTTTAATTCATTAACAATTGTTTCAAAAATTGCGTCCATAATAACTTTTACATCTTTTTGTGTTTTTATTGTTTCATTAGCAACTTTTTTAACTATATCAAGACCGAATATTTTTTTAGGCATATTTTATATAATAATTACATCACGGTATAATAAGGTTAATTTAATTAGTCAAGCTTTTTCTTTACTGAATTAATTTGAAGCGGTAAAACAATGTTTTTCTTGACAAATAAAATTTTAATAGTTTTTTTATCCAAAATATATTTAAACATGAAAAGAAAGAACTCAAAAATTGAGCGTTATGCAGAGAAGCGTGGATTTTATATAGGTGTTAATCAATACCTTGAAAAAATTGGGCTATTTTGTGCGGGGGGAAATACACTTTTACGTACGTTTGACTTAATAGATAGCGGAGATATAGAAAATTCCCTTATCAATGGTTACAAACACATTAAAAAACATATAGACGGGTTATACAAAATACAATATTGTGCAAAATGTTATAGATAAAGTAGTAATTGGCAGACTCAGTGGAGAGTGTGATAAAGGAAGTTTAATTTGAAATGTTAAAAAAATTTTTTAGGGGTGTTTTTTGACGCACAACAATTTTTAAAAACTTACCGCATTAGAGCAACGATAGACAATATTAAGTGTTGTTTAGTATATTTCCTTATTTAATGATATAGATAGCAAAAATAAGGCATTTGTGTGCGAATTATGAGGTATATTAAAGAAATATGTTAGGGGGTGTGGTCAGACTGTGTCATTTCCTACTTTTTCTTATAACTTTACCGCATTGTTGAGACCATAGACAAAAACCAAACTCTTAAACTTTTTACCGCAGACCGCACACTTAAGCTATTCATCATATTCATTGACTTAACCACTTGCATTCTTCCCACTTCCGCAGATTCCCACACACCCACACCACACCTTTTTTTATCCTTATGCCCCCCACCTTACATTTTCAAGGCTTACCGTATTCACGCAACGCACTTTTTTTATTACGATCATCATCGCACCATTCTACCCCTTACTTTTTTACACGATGCACACTTTTTAGTTTTCAGATTTACGCCGTTGCATACCGTAGAAATCCCTTTTGTTTGATAACTGTTCTCATTTATCGTGCCACTTTAGCCCTTGTTTTTCCGTAAAAAAATGCAATTTCTTTAAAAAAACACTTGACTTTTGAAAAGATGTCGTGCTATAATTAAACAAGGAAAAGGATAAAAATCTTTTTCTTATTTAACTTTTATTTTATATTTATGCTAAACGAAAACACTTTCTTAATTGAAAAACTTCGACACGACTTAACGCAAGACCTTGAGCAATGGCTTTCTTTTTCAGATTTATCAGAAGAGGAGCAAAATGAAATTTGCGAGAATATTGCAAGCAAGGAATACGAAAATCACGATGATGATGACCTTGCGGGCGATCAATTTATTTACGAGGAGGCAAGTGAAAAAATGGGATACATACGAGAATCAAGTTTGCAAGATGATGAGAAGAATTTGCATTATAACCTTTCTTATTCGCAAGGGGATTATACTTATTTGATGGGAAGTTATAACTTGCATACTTTACTTAAAAACAATGGAGCAAGCAAACAACTTTTAAAAGATTTGAACTATTTGCTTAAAATGTCTTCCACTACATGGGAGCAAAGTGCAAGTGATTCCGACCTTTACAGTTTTATTGACACAAAAAACAAATGCTTTTGTGTGTCAAGAGAAGAGGACAGGCGACATTATGAAAAAACAAACTTAGAAGAGTTTATTGACGCACTTAAAAGCTTTTCTTTGGCAAGTGGAGGGAACCCCGTTTGCGTCAAAAGGATTGTGAATGAATTGACGGCGACAAGTGGTGGGGGCTTTAACAGGGCGTCACAAAACTTAATTGAAACAGCTTTTGAAAATTACGAATACAACTTGAAACGCCAGCTTTACGATGATATGGAAGCCATTGAGGAAAGCAATAAAGAACATTGGATTAAAGAAGTGTTGAAACCCGAATTAAAAGGCAAATACAACAGGGCAACAAAGCAATTCATAAGAGACACAAAAAAAACAATTAATTAACTTATTTAAAACTTTATGCAACATTTACTTCAAGATGAATACATTTTACAACAAATAATGGAACACATTAACAACGGATACACGAGTGGACAGGTTTTTGATAGTGGGAAATGGAATGATGAAACGAATGAATATGACGATATTTACTCACATTGGTGGAAGTTTGACCACAGCGGGAGTATTATTATCGATTAAACAACAAAACATTAACAATTAATTAAATGATTTATGAAAAAAATAAACTATACAAACGATTTTCAAGCGTCTTTAGAAGCCCTTAAATTTGAAACACAAGAAAACACACAGCCTTTTTTTGTCAACTATTGGAAGGCTATTAATTCAATTGGGAACGGTGCAATTCAATTTATGGCACTTGTCAAGCAAGAATTTCCGGAACAATTCAAGAAAATCAATTAACTTAACTACACTTAACTTATACAAGAATTTATGACAATAGAAATTGCAAAAAAGACAAGTGATTTTTGGTACGCCCACAAAGAAGAAGATGGCAGGGTGCTTTTCCACTTTTTAATTGGAATGATGGACGGGAATAGAGAAAGACATACTAGAATATTTGTGAAATCATACAATGATTTTAAAGAAAAAGAAGCGTCTATATATTTATCCAAAAAACACTCTGAAGCGGTAGATTTTGTTATAAAAGACTTTTTTAAATAGACAAACTGAATATTTACAAAACTCTTAATGAATTAAATATTTAATTAATACAACTTTTATGCAAACAGACCTTTTAATAACGAATATGAACAGTGGGCAAATATACAAGGCGAGGATATCAAGTTTGGCGTGCGAGCAAAGTGTTATTGATATTGTGAATGAACACCGTTGCTTATTGCTTGAGTTGAGGAGGAGGAAACTAGGAGATGCTGAAAGGCAAAGAATGGAACACTTAAATGAATTACTAGTTTCCGATTTCCTTGAGGCTTTTGAGGAAGTGGGAGTAATTAATTCACCGTTTGGAGAACTACAGGGCAACACAACAATTTTATCTTTTTAATATGCACAAGACGAAAAAAAGTAAGAGAAAGTGTAAAATCTTTAGATTTTTTGCAAGTCTCTTTTTAAGATTTGGCGATTCTTTTGAAGGTGGATTTGATGGTAAATCTTTCGTACAACTTCAAAAAAAAAGTTGTCTCCGTCCGCAGAGCAAAGTTGACTAAACCCTTATGCGGAAAGGGTTCTTATTTTTGGCATTTTTTGGAAATGGCGGTTTTTTTGTGAAATCGTCTATTTTCAGTCCAAAATAGGGATAATTGATAATCAATATCAAAATATTGTTGCTTTTTGTGCTTTTGGAGTCAAAACCCCGTGTTTTTGATCATTTTTTTGTCTAACCCCCGTGTTTTGAGGCATTTTTTTATAAAAATGGATATAATAAACACCGAATGCGGGTGTATTTATGGCATCTAACCACAATAACCCCTATTTTACTACATTTCGATCCAAAACAACCCAAATTCCCACACCATAAATAAAAACCCTTCACAAATTCACTTTCCAACTTTTTACAAACAACGGTAAAACAACGCCTTAACACACTTTTACAATTAACCATATATCATAAAAAATACCCCATATAACACACAACACCCACTTATAAACCCTTATTACACCACGCTTTAATAACAATATAACAAAAGATTTAAAAAAACACTTGACTTTTTTAAAATATGCTTTTATAACTTTTTATGGTAAAAGAAACCCTTTCCCATATTTAACTTTTATTTTATTTTTATGCAAATAACAAAACAAACGATTAAACACTTAATCACCAATTATGAAAATGAAGATCAAGGAATAGCTAGACTTGTCCTTCAAGATATGTTTGATAAATCAAGCTGTGCTAATCAAACGAACAAAGAGTTTGCAGACTCTCTTAAAACTTCATTTTCAGACCTTTTACATTATGGTTCTAACAATGGAAGCATTGCAAGGTTAATTTACTATAAAGACACCCACGCCTTTTTTGATACTCATTATGAAGAGATTGAAGAACTAAGGAGTGAATACGAAGATTCTTTTGGGGAGACTATAATTATAAAGGGAGATTTAAAAGATTTTATGGCAAGGTTTGGATATGAAACAATTGCTAGAAAGCTTGCGGATACTCTATTCCCCGATACTTTTTAAACTTTATTTCACTTTAATACAAAACAAACAATTTTAATTAATAAATACAAATATGAGAAAAGAAATTTCACTTGAAACGCAATTAAAATGTGCAGAGTTTTATTATGAAAATAACTTAACGAATGAACAAAAGAAGCAATACGAAAGATTTGAAGAGTGGTTTGAATGGTGTAGTGCCGATGCAGCAAAGGAGTATTTCAATTTTGAAGACAATTTCGCCAAACTTATTGAAAATGAACACAATTTAGAAAACTTTAAAACGGAACAACTTATTGCGGAATTGAAAAAAAGAACCGATATAATGTTTGTTGGTAATTTTTACGATGAAGGGCATATATGGGGGTTATGCGGTGCAAATCAAATGGAGGCAAAGGCTTTTATGGAAGATTGCAAGCCATGGGAAAGTGATACAGTTATTGAAAATGCAGACTTTGAATTGCAGGCACTTTTTGAGAATTGGCAAGACGAGAACGACCAAATAATAAACGATTAACTTTTTTACAAACTATATGATAAAAGACTTTTTAAGAATAGCTAGTATTGTTGCAAGACAAGATTTGGCAAAAATAATATCTAGAACAACAACAAAGAAAACAAGATTAATGAATGTCCTTCAATGGAATGAAACAATAAAAGCTTATAAAGACAAAAAACTGAAAAAGTATAGTGATATTCACAGTTCTTGTTATTGGAAAGATATGACTTATTCTGAATACAAAGGAAAGAAAGGGGATTTTAGAAACGGCTTTACAAAAAAGAAACCAAAATTTCCAAAAGAATTTGAGTTTTTAAATGTGAAAATAGATTTAACCGACCTTGAATTTGACAATGTGAATGTTCGCGTTTGTATTGATAGTAAGCTTTATGGCGAACTAAATAGCTCGGGAATTGAAGCTTGTATAAACGCAAATGTAGAATTTGAAGTTGTCTTTGAAGAATACGCACAAATAAACAATAGATTAGCAGGTTTGCTTTCTAAAAAACTGAATATTGACCCTGAAATTTGCAGTTCACTTTTATCGGATGACTCTTTTTATAGTCTTTGTAAGTTTTACAACAAAAATGCAAAACAATATTCAAATTCGCAGTTTAGTTTTTCAATTGATAATGAAGGTGATTATAAAGACGAGGGTTATATTGATTTTATTTTCAAAGTAGACACTGCAACTTTTATAATTAGAATTATTGATGTCGTTGCAAAAGCTAAAAATGAGAAATTGAAAATGATTAAATCAAGGAATGATAGAATTGCCTATATTGGCGACCTTGTGGAGGGAATTGACTTAGCAAAAGAAAAATTAAAAGAAATTAATTCAGTTTATGACAAAGTAATTGGCAATGGTTTTGATATTGGTTTTGAAATCAACAATTACATAAACGGATATAACTATAATAAAACTTCGTTACAAAATGCAATTACGAAAGGCAAGTTTGTAGATTATTTTGTTGACACGGTTTTAAATTTAAGAACTATTCACGAATACGCCTTTAATAAATACATTAGTGCTTGCAATGATTATTTTGAATTGAAAGAAATTTCACCGAAATATTACAAAGAAGAGGTTTTTAATAATGCAATGGAGCAATATCAAAAATACAAAGAGGAGTACGATGATGCATTGATTGCGTCAAGGAAGAGAATTAACGATATTCGTGAATATATAGGCAATTACTACAATAAAGATACTCAATGCAAAAAAATGATACTAGAAATCGCTTTAAATAGTACAAAGTCAATGTGGATTAACCGAGCAAGAAAAAAGATTATGAATGACTTCAAAGACTTCAAGAAATTTTGCGAAGTTTATATCGAATTTGTAAAAAAATATTTTAATGAAGCGATAGTAATAAAGGCAGAGCAAGAAATCGCAGAAGCAATTAACTAAAAACAATTTAATAAAAAATTTATGATAGGGACAATGTATGTTATTTATAGGAACGGCAAAAGAATATGTATGCAATCGGGTGGCGAAAAGTTTGGTGGGTGCGATGGTGCTTTAAAGGAATATATAAAGTTCCGTCTTTCTATTGAAGATTATGTTGATGAAGCGGAATACACAGTTGAACTTGCAATACCTTACAAAGACTATTTGCCACTTATTGGGGAAGAAGGATATGACGACAATAAACATAAAGCATCGTTAAACAAAACCAAATAAACAATTTAACTTTTTACAAACTATATGGGAAACAGAGCATCAATCATTTTTTTAGATGATACACAAACAAAAGAATATCTTGAAAATCAAGAGGGATTTAATCTTAAGGCAGGGGATAAATATATTTACACGCATTGGAATGGTGGCGTTGAAAGTGTTTGTGCCTTTGTGGATTTTGCAAGATTTTTAGGTATTCATAAACTTGAAGTCGGCAAGAAATATATTGAGTTTTACGCAATGTTGCGTAATTTCTTTTATGATATTGACAGCCATTATGAATATGGTATTTTTGGGGAATATAACAATAGACACGGAACTATTGAATTGGAAACACTGGACGGCAATAAAAATGTCAATGAAGGATTATATTTTAATAACAAGCCTTGCGTTATCAGTGATTCATTTAAAATCATATCATATACTTCCGAAGAGTTAGAGCTTGCAAGGAAAGACGGAAAATATCAAGAAATATTCAATGGACTGAAAAAACAATATGCGAAAATTGAAACTCAAATTTGCGAAAGCGTTATTGATGGCAGGAAACTTGCAGAAACTTTGTCTTACAGTGAAGCTTATAAATGGTTTATTAATGACAATAACGGTTCTTACAGTGAAGATAAATACCAATTAGGAATAGTTCTTGTGAATAACTTACGATTTATGAGTGAAGAATATGATAATAATGCCGAATATGGAATTTATGAAGCTTGGACTAAGGAAAGCATTGATGCAGTTTGCAAAATGCTTGATGCGATGTTTGAGTTTTGCAATAAAAGACAAATTAAATATATCAATCTTAATTAACGAATTTATGAAAAAATGTGTGATGAACTTTATTCAAACAACATATTCGGAGTGGAAGCAAATTGACCAACTAGATAGAATTTTAATTTGGATTATACTTGGAATCTTAGTTGACGGAGTTGCGGGGTTTCATGTGATTAAATTTATATTTTACTCAGTATTATGTTTGATATATTTTGCCCTTTACCTGTTAGTGCCAGCGGCTATTGTTGCCGCCGCACACGATGTTAAATAATTGAAAATATATGATAGAAGAATGGCAGAGCTTAAGAATAGAAAGCCTCAAAACGCACACAGTTTTTATTCCAGTGTGTACAAAAGAAGTATTCACCGAATGTTCAAATATGTTGCTTAAATTCTCAAAAAATAAGAGTTTTATCAATTCCCAAAGTATTTGTAACAATGGACTGAAAAATATAAAGGGAACATCATTTACAATGAATACACAACAGCTTATTTCTAATGGAAAGATGACGAATATTTACGATACTGAGCAGTTATTAATTGATGATTTATGTAATTTGTGCCAAAGTATAGCAAACATCGTCAAGCGAAATGTATATTATCATATTAATTTTGATAAATACACAACAAGTTCTTTCAAAATAACCCCACAAAGCAATTAATTTTATAATATGAGCTACCCAGTAATTTTAAAAAAAGATAACAAACCATTGAAAGAGTTTAACACAATTAAGGAAATGGCAGAGTATATTCAATGGGATTACCATCTTCTTTGCTACTACATCCGAAAGGATAAGCGAACTAAGGAAGGATTTACATTTAAAATAAATATTGCAGAAATAAGGAAAAGGCAAAAAGATTTAGTGAAAAAGCTTAATGAATATGGGAATGGCTGGCACAGGGCAAAATCTATTCAAACTGCTAAATGGAACGCTGAACAATATTTATGTTATGCTAGTGAAATATTGGAAGATCCTGAGGCATATAAAAATACTGTAAGGAAAATGGTTCCAATCCCGCTAACAAGACCTTGGTTTAAATATCTTGATAATACTTATGGAATATCAGAATACAATATAAAACTTGCTGGAATAAAAAACCAAATATCAAAAGTCAATGCACGAGATTTGGTGAAAATTAATAATATGCACACACGATTTGAAAAAACTTTAGGATATATCACTTCTGAACATTTAAAAAAGTATATAGAAATTGAAAATGATCAAATTTGCTTTAAGCGAGAGGAGATATTTAAAGCCCCAGCGATTCTTTTACACAAGGAAGATAGGTTAAGTATTGCGTGCATAAAAAGTCTAGTGAATTACCTAACCGGTAAAGATGATTAGGCTTCTCGGTTATATGCAAAAGAATTGAAGCTTAGGATAAGCAGGGGGAGCAGTATTTTTTTCATATATTTTTAATTAAATTTTTATCATTTCTTTAGGAATTGTAAATCCTTCAGGAAATATTGTGTTGTCATTGTATTCAGCACCACACAAATTAGCACGATACAAATTAGCACAACGCAAATCAGCTTCTTTTAAGAAAAGGTATTTACCTTTGTTTGCTTTGATAAACACCACCAATTCTGCCGTTGGGAGTCCTTTGCAGGTTGCATTTGGGTTGTTTTTGGCATAATCGTCAAGCTCTTCTTTCGTGTCAAAAGCCATTGGTTTTGGCTCAATTTCGTATTCAACTTCCGTGAGTTTATCTTTTTTTATTAGCTTTAAAAGGTCGTTAATATCAAAGGTTACCTTGCCATCTTGAAGGTATTTATATATTTATTTGCCCTAAATATCTTCTCCTGTTTGGTTTTTAAATAAATTTGAAACATTTGCAATAAAATTCTTCCTCAACATATCTGCCGATTGGTGGGTATTTAATACTTTTTGCAAAGCTTGAACAAACTCTAATCGTGATGTAAAAGGCGGATATTTAACCTTACCTTTCCCGTGCCAAGTTGCAGGTCTAATATTGTATATTTGACCTTTTTTAATTTGTAACTTTACTGCCATTCTCTCGGATGCACCACAAATTTCCCATACTTTTTTAAGCCAAATATTTTCAATCATAATTCCGCTTGCAACCCTTTTATATTTAAAAATTAAATAGTCCGCATTTAGCCTATAAGGGCTTTGCATAATAGATGTGCAATATGACATAAAGTTAGAAATATCAAAGTTAGCAGATTTTGTAAAACATTTAACCTCCAATAAATCAATATCATTTCTATTTGAGTTTAAAAAGAAATCCGGAAACTCCTGTGTATTTTCTTTTAATCGATATGGAATTTTGTTATTATCCATAAAAGATTGTAACCAAGCCTGTATAACATTCCCAACGACACTATTGTCGTTTATTTGGCATTTGGTATTTTGCATTTCAAAAGAAACTTGTCCAACCGAATTGATAATATTTTGTGATAGTAAAAATTGATATAAATCATTTGCTGTCATTTTGTATGAATTAAGGTAATTGTACGCAAATGGGCTTGACATTTGAAAAATACCGTGTTATACTTATATATAAATAAGGAAAAACCTATGTCCAGCTTGATAAAACTCTTTAAAAAGTTTCCAACAGAAGAATCTTGTATTGAATTTTTGGAAAATATCCGTTGGAAAGATGGCGTTATATGTGTATATTGCGGAAGTAATAAAACTTGTCAGCATAATGAAAAAAATCGCAGAAATCGCCATCAATGTCAAGATTGTGGAAAATCTTTCAAAGTAACGGTAGGAACGATATTCCATAATACGAAGTTAGACCTTCGTAAATGGTTTTGGATGATTTCTATGATGTTAAATGCAAAGAAAGGAATTAGTGCTTGCCAAGTTGCTCGTGAACTTGAAATGCGTCGCCCTACGGTTTGGTTAAAGATGCACCAAATTCGCAGTGCAATGAATACCGAACAGAAAGAACTTCTTACAGGTATTTTTGAAATGGATGAAACTTATGTCAAAACTACAAAAGATGATGATAAAAATGGCAAGGGTGGATTCGGTGGCGGTCGTTCAACTAAAAACAATACGCCAGTTGTTGGAATCAAACAAAAGAACGGCAACATTAAAGCATTTGCAACTAACGATACAAAATATAACACTCTTGCTGAAATTGCAATGAATACCGCAGAGCATGGTTCGGAATTTCACACAGACCAATACTCTTCTTACCGCAACTTCAAACTATACTATAAGCACAAAACCGTAAATCACTCTATGGAATATGTTACTCACGATAAAATCCATTGCAATTCAGTAGAAGGGTTTTGGTCATTGCTAAAAAGAGGAATCAAAGGTCAATTTCACCACATTTCTAAAAAATACCTTCAATCTTATGTAACGGAATTTGAGTTCCGTTATAATAATAGGGAAAATGAGTTTGTGTTTAGCGATGTTGTTGGGAAGTTGCTTGGGTGTTAATTATTGATGGTATTTCCAATATACCCTTATAATAGGTTTCATACAAACATTGCAAAAATACAACAAAACTAATTATATTTATAACAATACTAATATCAAATATATCAATTCCGACAATATTTGCATTATGTTTATTCAAAATACACCAACATATAACACACAATACAAAACAAGTAATTAACATTCGCAATGTTAATTTAAAATCTAATCTTATTGTTTCAAATGCAGGAATTTTAAAACCCTTTCCTTCCTCGATGTTATTCATTGATAAATGAGCCTGACCTATGCCTGCAATATTAATTGGCAATATAACACCCATAATTGTAAGTGCTTGGTTTTTAAAAAAATCTTGCAACTGCGTTATATATTCAAAATAATCGCATACTATGTATAGTAGTAAACCAATTATAATATCTCTAATGATTGCTTTAATATTTTGAATATAAACTTTATGATTTGTCATTTTTTAATTGATTAAATATTTGACTTAAATTATCAGAACTAACTTCATCTGCCGAAAATTCCGTCGTTACTTTTGTAGTTTTTGATGTGGAATGTTTCCCAGTACGATGCACCTCCGTTACTCTTGTTTGGTTAAATTTTACACCCCTCATAGACGCATAACCATTAATACCATTACCTATTGAGGAGATATGTTGTTTAATATTCGTATCATCATGCAATGTCAGACCATTTTCATTTTTAAATGTATTATCAAATTCAACCGCTCCAATAGATTGCATTGATTTTTTAATATCATCGCCAAATCCATGATTTCCTATATCATAATGTATTTTGATTTCAGTTATTTTTTGTATTTTGTATTCATTTGGGCTTCTTAACAATTTAAAAAAATCTTCTGTATAGTTTGCAAGTAATGGTCTAATATTTATATCAAATATATCGTTATTTGGGTTTGCTTTTTGCCATAATTTTGTTAGTAATTTGTCTAAGTTTTCTTTAAAATCACTCCCATTTTCCATAATATATATTGTTTGCCAATTTTCTACATCCGTTTGACTATTACTTACAAACAAAATCGTTTGTTCATAATGTGGTATTTCTTCAGTTTTCTTTTTGTAATCAAACCTATTGTTTCTTGTTTTTCTTTTTGATATTCTACCAATAATTACATTATCAATTTCATCAATTCTTGAATATACATATTTATTCCCGTTGCCAAAAAAAATCTCCTCTGAATTAAAAACATCTTTAATAAATTGATGTCTTTCATTATTAAGTGTATTGTTATCGCTATACTCTGGTGTGTGAAATAAATTATTAAAATAATCTTTTCGCAATGACAAATTAATCCTAAAATGCTGAAATACAGACATCGCCCTCCATAAAAAAATAAGAATATTTGTATTTTTTAAATTTTGTAAAGTCAACATATTCATTTTAAAAAGCCCATTTCCGTACAATTACCTGAATTAATTAGATAATAATTTTTGTGCAATTTGCTTGATAACTGGTGGTGTTACTGTGTTACCAAGTAAATCAAAAGCTTTTTCATAGGATATGCCGTTTATATTGTAATTTTCTGGATAACCAAATAGCCTCAGTCCCTCTCTTATTGTAAAATTTCTAATTCCATTTTGTGTTGCAACTGCTATTTTACCAATTTCTGTTGCAACTATCGTTGGAGCAACATCTGATTTTGCAAGAATTGTTGAAAGTGGAAAAGAAAGTTTGCCAGCTACTATATTATAACCCTTTTCTTTTGTACTGTCATATTTTCTTACTTTAACCCCACTTTCTATAAAAATATTTTTTGGATATTCGTATCGTAAGTAACCCTTTGTGGTTAAATCGCCAAGCATTTCTTGTAAATCTTTGTGTCTAAAAAATGTTGAAATTTCATCTTTTGTCAATGGCATACCATCCATCCATACAATTCCTTTTTTTACCGCCCAATGTTTCATTCTGCGTTTTTTTAGTAAAATATTCATTAAGTCTTTTTGTTCTTGTGTAATTTGACCCTTTAACCCAATGTCCCAACTATGAATATTGTTGCAACCGCCACGCCTGTCTTTAATTGATTTACCTGCAAGCTCTTCTTTGGTGTAAAATTTTAACAATGTATTCACAAATTCAGTTTTGTTACATTCTACACTTTCATCAACAATGTCTTGAATTTTTTTTTTATATGTTTGGAAGTTTTCTAATTTAATATCATTTTCTATATGTCCAACAATATAAATTCTTTTTCTATTTTGAGGGACGCCAAAATCGGAGGCATTTAACACATTCCACGATACTTTGTAACCCAACATTCTTAACTCGTTTAATATAGTATTAAGCGTCTTGCCATCATCGTGGGTTACCAGTCCATCAACATTTTCAAGGATAAATCCTTGTGGTTTTTTTGCTTTTAAAATTCTCACTATATCAAAAAATAAAGTGCCCCTTATGTCTGCAAACCCTTTTCTTTTACCAGCGGCACTAAATGCTTGACAAGGAAACCCTGCAAGCAGGTAGTCAAAATCTGGTATACTGCTTTCGTCAATTTGTGTAATATCTCCATAAATTTCCTTATCATCAAAATTGTTTTGATATACCGATATAGCGTGCGGTTTAATCTCGCTTGATAACACACATCTTGCTTTCATATTCAATTCCAAACAAGCTTGTTGGAAGCCGACTCTTATACCACCAAGCCCTGCAAATAAATCAATAAAACGCAATTCTTTTTGTTCTTGTGTTTTTATTTTAACTCTTGCCAATTTTCCAACCACTTCCCCAAAGCTCATTTGTGTATCTTGTATTTTTTCAATCCTTATTGCTTGTGCTGACATATTATGCTGAAATTAATTGTTTGTATGTTATTTTGTGATTAATATTCCCAAAGAAACTGTAAAAACGCTCGGAGTTTGTTAATTCCTTTGTGTTGTATTTTCTTGAATATTCGTTTAGATATTTGTTAATATGCTTGGCAGAAGCCCAGTGATACACACCATAAATTCCTCTTTTTACCATTGACCAAAACCCTTCAATGGAATTGGTATGAATTTTAAATGCAACACGGCTTTTTGATTTTACATATTCACCTGCTGAATGTTTTACGCTTTCGTGGTTATAATTCCAACTTAAAACATCGTAAGCAGAATAACTATCCGTTACCAAAAAAGAACCCTCTTTTGTGTGTTTGTAAATTTGCTCTTGTAAATCATCACCTTTTGCACTTGGAATTTTCATTGCCTTTGCCTTTTTAGTATCACGATTAATAAATCCAAGCACTGGCGTTTTGTCAAGTTTGCCTTTTTTGTGAGCGTGTTTATTTCCCTCCTTACCGCCCAAATAAGCCTCATCAATTTCTGTTATTCCTTCAAATGGCAAATCAAAACTTTCATCTTGGCAGGCTTCTCTTATGCGTTGCAACATAAACCACGCCGTCTTTTGAGTAACATTTATGTCTTTCGCAAGTTGCGTGCTTGGTATTCCTTTTTTTGTAGAATTTAGCAAATAAATTGCCATAAACCATTTTTGCAATTCAATTTTACTATCATCAAAAATAGTTCCAACTCTAACAGAAAATGTCTTTTTGCAATCATAACAACGATTTCTTTTGTAATCTGCAAATTCATTTATATGGTTTGAACCACATCTTGGGCAAGATATTTTTGCTCTTTTTCCATTTTCTTTTTTACCCCATAAAACATCTTTTAAAAAATTATGGCAAATTTCTTCCGAAGAAAAAACTTTAAGTAAATCCATAATATTTTTAAATTGTTTCATACATTTTTTATCAATTACATATAATGTATAAAGTGTATTTTTTAAAAGTCAAGAACTTTTAGGGCAAATAAATATATAAATGCCATCTTGAAAGGTTGCGTTTAGCGTTATGTTCATATAGTTTTAATTAAATTTCATTAAGTTCTTTTTGCATTAAATCATAAGCTTCTTGACACTTTGCAATCCTTTCAGTTGCGTTTTTAGCTGTGAAAATATCGTAGAATTGTTTTTCAAGTGGGTTGAGATTTTCTATTGTTATTACACCTCGTTTAATTTTTGCATTATATACTTTCAGCGTTAAATTGGTGAAACTTTTTTTTGAATAATACCAAAGTAAAAATTTTTTCTCTTGCGTAAGCTTTTGTTTTTTGTTCATAGATTTTTTATTAAATTGCATTACGTTTGTTAGCTTCATTATGCATCCTTGTCTTTTCCTCAATTGTTGCTATTTTGATTTTAATAGCATCATTTTGAAGTTCAAGCCATTTATTATATGTTGGAATTAAGTTGTCGACACTTTTATGAGTGTGTGTCGTGCCTGACTTATATATAACCCTATGTATACCTTCCTCATAATCTGTAAATCCTACGTGCTTTTTTACAATATTAGCAATATTATGAAAGTAAATTAACCCTCCATAAACAGATTTATACTCGCCTGTTTCAAGTGCATTTTTAACTATTTTGAACTCCAAAAGTGCATGTCCTACTTGTATATTACAATATATTGCAACCAAACTAATTGCCGTCAATGACATAGAAATGGAGCAAGCAATAGCATCTTTTTCATTTGAAAATAATGCAACCAATACTCCAATTACAAAACATATTGGTACAGTGATTAATACTGGCTTGTAAGTAGGCTTTCCAACGATACAACAAACCATTTCATCTGTTATTTTCAGCATTACTTTATCGTCAAATTTATGATCTGTTAAATTCATTTTTTCTTCCAGTCCTGTATTTATCATAAATTGTTTATTAAGTTGAATGACTATGATTTGCACTTTTCTAAATGTCAAGCGTTTTTTGAATATTTTTTTATTTTTGTGAATATTTTTTTGATAAAAATGATTTTATGAGGCGTTTTTTGAATATTTTTTTATTTTTGTGAATATTTTTTCAAAAAAGACTTGACATTTGAAAAATACACTGTTTATAATATTTCAACTAATTAAAACTTTATGTTAGCAGCAATTCTTTTAGCAATTTTTGCACAACACTATAAAATAACGCCAGCAACTTAATTAAATTTTATGAATAACAAAGACAACGCATTTGAACTTGCTAAAGAATTGGGTGAAAAATATCCTAATTCTATTATAGGGTCAAAATATATTGATGACGATAAAGAAGATTATATTGCAACATTCCAACAGGAAGAAATTAATGGAAGTTTAATATTTAAAGATAAAAGCACTTATGAATCGTTTCTATGTCTAGTTAGTTGTTTGTTTGATAGTGGGCTTGAAAAGCCAGTGGAGTTTGCAAAATTCAATGATATGGTGCAATTGATAGCAAGAAAGTTTCCAAATATGCAAGCAACGCCTCACAATCTCCAAAAAATTGCATTTGCAACATCATTAATCTTGTCAACTACAAAAACAATGCAAGAAGCAAATAACACTTTAATTTAATAAATGATTTATGAAAACACAAACATTCGTTCTTCAAAGTGAACTGACAATCCCGATTGACAAATTGCTTGCACACTTTCCAAAATACAATTTTCGGAACAAAATAGATAGATGTGATATTAAATATTTTCAAGATTTTATCGGAGATGCGGATATAATTGTAGAAAGTCAACTTCATTATTTGAGGGATTTTATGAAGTTGGAAAAAGTTGATATGGTGTATTTGGATGAATAAACTATATGAAAAAAATAACTTTTACCACATTGATTACTATATTCTTTGCAATTTTTCACTCAAGTGAAGCCACTGAAGGCAAGTGCAAAACGAAAGGAATCGTTGGATATAGCTATGTTCACGAGTGTGAAATGGATAACGGAGGTATTTGCAGCTATACTGGTTTTGATGAGACAACGATAACTTGCAATTTTTAGGAAGTGAATCCCATAATTTTTTCAACAGTTTGCTCCACGGTCAAATTCGTTGTGTCAATCAATGTCGTGTTTTTCCGTTGTGAAAGTGTCAAATAGGCATTTCTTATTTTTTCAACTTCATTTCTGTCTTTAGGGTCGTATGCGTTTGTCTCCGCTCTTGCTTTCATTCTTTGTAAAATCACGGAAGTTTGGCAGTCAAGAATAAATGTCAAATCGGGTTCAATCAAATTTGCTTGTGAAAGTTTATTCTCAACCATTTCAAGGGCATTTTGACATATTCCTTGATAAACTAAGGTAGAATGCCAATATCGGTCGCACACAACGAAAATGGCGTCTCTCTGTTTGATTACAAGCTTCTTATTCATATCCTGAATTGCGTCAATCATAATATCCGTCTGTTCTTCGTTTGACAGTGTCTCTTTGTTTTCCATTAAGAATTTACGGCGTGCAATTCCGTAGTCCGTCTCACCCAGTGCCTTCATTTGGCAAGCCTCAACTCCTGAGTTTTTTAAAGTTTCAACAAGCTTTTCAATAACTGAGCTTTTTCCTGTGAAGTCGCAACCTTCAATTACAATAAATTTTGTTTTCATATTCATTAAATTAAATATTTTTCACAACCCACGAAAAGGTTGCCCTTTGTGAGTTCTTGTTTTTCCACTGTTTCAATGCTTCAGCATTTGTTTCAAGTAGTGTTTCACGGTCATTATCACTTCCTTTGTATCTTCTTTTTGGAAGCATTGGCAACTTTCCGTGTTTTGCATAGTATTCACGAACTAAACGCACCATTTCCCCACGAAGCCCTTTATGAACTCCGATTACTATTTTTTTCTTTGAAGTGTCAAAGTCAAATAGGTTGTGTTGCATACAATTTTAAAAAAATAATTTCCAAATAATTCTAGTGAAAGTTATTACTGATATGACTCCATATACCAAACACCAAAAGAAATATGCTTTGTCTATGTAAATATAGTTATCTTTATATTCTATTGCTTTTCTACGAAATAAGATTGCATTACACAAGGCAATTAAAAATACCAGTCCAAGTATTACATGTTCCATATTATGGGTAAAAAATTAATATGATATATGCGACGCCCACTACAGGAATAACTACACAAATGAATCCGTATAAAAAATCCTTAAAATTATTTTCCATAAATTATCTAATTGTTTCAATAAAAAACATTAAAGTGATGAAGCATAGAGTTATTCGCAATGGAACACACCAAGCAAGTTTTTCTCTTGTCGCATCGTCTGGGATATAGTCTAACATTTGAAATATACAAAAACACTCAAATATAACGCCACAAAGGTATAAAATTATTAAAAACCAGTTCATACATTATTTTCATCAATTGGTCTTTGAATTCTTGGTTGCAGATTTTTTTCTTGTTTTTTTGCAATCTCCAAAAGCTCAATACAAACTAAGCGTACTTGAGATCTTCGTGATTTATTAGCACCCTTCATTCCTTCGGGGCGATTTATCAACCCCCATTCTATTAATTGTTTGCCAACTTCAGGTTCAATGGCGTAGTGTTTTTGGTCTTTTTCCATGTTTGATATTAAAAGATAAGTATTCAATATATGCAATAAAGCAAAATTACAAAAGTCAAGCAAAATTATCAAAATATATTTTTTTTACAAAAAAGCTTGACATTTGAAACAGGGAATTAAGAATAGTGAAATTAATAAATGATTTATGCAAAAAAAATACAAAATAACATTGCCAGACGGTGAAGTAATTTACAGTGTGCAAGAAGAAGAGCCTGATATTAGTGCTGAATGCAAAACTACTATAATAGTAGATGATGAAGAATATGAATATGATGGTGAATATGATGAAAGCGATGTAGATGTTGAAGAAATTCCTATGAATTTTGATGATACTCAATATTCCGCAAAAAAAGCATTAAAGAATTTTATTGCTACAAAGCCATTTGACATAAAACACACAATTACATTTAAAGCAAGTGTGTTAAAAAAAGTGATAGAACAAAATATTGATTTTGCCTACCACAATGCTCGCAGATATAACATTAACGGCGTTCATTTTAATTTTCAAGAAAACAATGTTGAAGTTGTGGCAACGCACGGGGATGCATTATCATTTGTAACAATTCCAAATATTTATGGTTTTATTGGTAAATTTACGATACCATTACCAGTTGTGGTTGAAATACTTGATTATGTTAATGCGAACGAAGATATTATATTTGGATTGAGTGAAGATTTAAAGCAAATGAATTTTAGCGAGCAAAATAATTTTAAACTTATTGAAGCAGAGTTTCCTGGTTATAGCAAGATTATATCTGACGAAGCTTCTATGTGTGCTAAAATTCCAACAAAAGAATTTGACGATTTACTAGAAAAATGTCAAAATCAAAAATCAGTTTTGCTGAAATTTTCAAATAATTTTCTTCATATCAACGAAGATAAAATTGATTGTGATTTTCCAGAAAGTGTTGATATAAAGCTTGATACAGAGTATTTAAAGAATGTTATGAAACAAATAAATGGAAGTGAATTTTTACTAAAAACAAATGGTTATAGAGAGCAAGTTTGCATTCAAGAAGTGGATAATGCAAACAAAATATATATAATTATGCCAATGAATTAATTTAATAAGAATATATGCCACAACAAATACACCACAAAAAAAACGAAATTCAAGATGTGGAACTTTTCGAAGACAAGGAATGCACAGAGGCTTTTGACTTTATGGATAAAAAAGATTTATATATTGAACTTGTCAGCGGAGATATTACACCGTTAGTTAGATTGAGAAATCAAGCAGCAACTTGGCAAAATATATACACTCCTTATTTATGTGAGCAATTCAAACATTACGAACCTCTTGATAAGATAAAAACCCTTGACGACATAAACCTTAACCTCTCAAAATACATACCAAAAGACAATGCGGTTTTGTTTTTGACGCAAGAAGATACGCTTAAATATTCTGAAATATTTAAAGACCGTACTTGTGCAATGTTAAATAAAGTTACATTAGATGTAATTAAAGAAAAAAACACCAAAAAACTTACCATATTCCTCCCTCACGGCACACAATCCGAACTTCAAAAAGCAAATGAAGTAGCAAAAGAACTTAAAGAAAAATACGGTGTTGAGGAAGTGAATTTATTTGCGTTGCATTGTTTTATTAGAGGGCTTTGCTTTATAAATGAAAAGCTTAGTTTTTATCATTATGCAAATCACAACTCTGTTGCTGAAGTTAAGTTTTCCGAAAGCTTCATCAACAAAATCATAACAACAAACTCCACAGGTATTTTAAAACCCGAAGATAGCACCGAACGCTTGCAAGTTATTGACGCTAAGGAAATGTTGGAGGAGTATTTAAACGAAAATAATTTAATTTAAAATATATGATAAAAGCATTGGAAAACCCACACTTCAAAAAGATTTGGGAAGAAGTAAATTGGAAAATTAGACACCCTGAGGCAAAGAGTTTGGAAGAGGCTTTGGAGATGGAAAGCAAATTTGACGACTCTTTATTATTTCATACCTATGTAAATGATAGTCGTATAATAAATAGTCAAGAATTTACTTGGTTATCGTCAGAAATATATGGTGAAGATAAAGGTGAAAATGTAACACTTGGAAGGCAGATAACTCTTGAAGATGTTTTAATGCTGCTTGGAAAGACTTTCATTCAAACTTTAAATGGTTATAAATTTGTGCAATTAACTTGCGAGGGTGCATTTATTACCATGAAGCCTATTGAACACCCGCTACACCGTGTTGAAGTGACACTAGGTAAACCCCTACACGAACAAACCCCTGAAGCTTGGGAGAAAATAGCTAATTTAATATAAACTTTTATGAACCAAAAAAACTACTCAATTTTTAAAGCCCTTGAGCAATATCCAAACATTTCAGTTCAAGAATTTGAATCTAAATTTCTTGAAAACGCAATTCACCAATTTCAAACAACCATAGTAAAAGATTCGGATAAAGTTATTTTTCAAATATACAAACTTCCAAAAAGGATATTGGTAAAAAGTGAATTTGAGCAAAAAGGCTTTGAAGAGGAAGCTGAAGCTTATGTTTATATTGAAAAAAAATGCACAAAAGCACCAACATATTTGGATAAACTACGCACCGATGAAGTGCTGAAAAGCCTTAAAAATGAACTGAAAGAAATAAAAAAATAACTTTAAATAAAATATATGGCAAGCAACACAGAATTAAAAAGGGAGCAAAAAATGCAGGAAACTCTTAGAAAGATACAGAACATTACACACAAAGAGAAAGAGGTAGACGCAGTAATTGCACAGAAAAATATTGAGAAAAAGATTCTATATAGCGAAAAAAAAGAGCTTCAAAGTAGACTAAAACAGCTTGCACCCAAGCAAATCAAAATTAGCGATCACGCACTGCTTAGATATTTTGAGCGATTTATTGAGGTTGATATAACACAGATAACTCTTCATATAATATCCGAACTTGAAAGCAGTGATTATAAAACGGTAGATGGACTTGAAGCAGTTATCGTTAATAACTCACTTGTAACACTTAATAAAAAATAACTTTTAACATACCTATGACTACAAGTCAAATAGCGTTTTCAATTAACGCAAGCACACTAAATAATGCACTTTTAAAGGTTATTGGTGTAATTAATAAAACCGCAATTTCCGAATATCTATCTTGCGTGAAACTTTCAATAAACGGCGACCAACTTATAATTGAAGCAACGAATATGGATTGCTTAATCAGTTCGTGGAATGACACTGTTCCAAACGCAACGAATGGTTCAATTTGTGTTGATGCTTACTCACTTTTTGAGATTGTTAAGAAACTTCCAAAAGACAAAAACATTGATTTTTCAATGGAAGAAAATGGAGAAAATTTATCATATCTTAATATTCTAAGTGGAAAATCTAAGTTTGATTTAGCAACACTTGACGCGAAAGATTATCCTGAAACACTTGTTATGGAAAAAGACCAAACAATTGCAATTGAAAATGAAGACCTTTTATTTCTTATTGAAAAAACTGAAAAGTGTATACATAAAACTGAAACGCGTTATAATATCAATGGAATGCTTTTGAATTTTGACAAAGATAATGGAAAGATTTTTGCAGTTTCAACTCACGGACACGCATTAGCACACGCATTCGTTGAAAGCAAAAGTATTTCACAAAATCAAAAAATTACAATTCCACACAAAATGATTTTAGTATTGCAGCAAAAAATTCTTAATTCAGAAAAAGGAATTACAAAAATTGATGTTTCAAATTCAAAAGTTACTTTCAACTTTACAAATTCCAGTTTGACAACAAAGCTTATTGACGCAGAATTTCCTGATTATAACCGTGTTATCCCAAAGGATTACACTCACTATTTTTCCGTAAATACAAAAAATTTCTTGAATGCAATTGACCGAGTTTCCTCTATTTATTCAGGTGCAACGACTGATATTGGTGTAAAGTTGATTGTAACGCAGGATAATGTTCAAATTAAATCAACAAAAGATATTAACAAAGGTTTTGACGAACTTCCTTCAACATTTACTAGGGAAGGTGAAATGCAAATTATGTGCAATTTTACATATCTTAAAGACATATTAAGCCTTATTAACTCGCCCGATGTTAATATTTTTGTGAAAGATTCAAACTTTCCGATGATTGTAAGAGATTCCGAAACCGATAGTTTCTTTTATTTGTTAATGCCAATGAAAATTTGACTTTGATTTTATGATAACGGCAATTCTAATTATTATTACACTTTGTGGTAAATTTCCAAAGCTTGAAAACTTTTTAAGTTGGTTTAGAGCTTTGGAGTTGTTAATATTGTTTATTATATGGCAAATAATTGAAAGACAATCATTAATTGGAATGATTATATTTACTTCAATTTTTGGTATATTCGGCTTGTCAATAATAAATTTCCTTATTAAGAATCGGAGAAAAATTGTATAAAAACTTTATGACAACAGAAATGTTTATTATGGTGCTTTTTGTATTAAAGCACCTTGTTTTTGACTGGTTATACCAACCGCCTTTTATGTATAAAAACAAAGGTACTTATTGGCATATTAGTGGGGTAGCTCATGCACTGCTTCACGGACTTTCAACTTTTGCTATTGCTTTGTTTTTCACGGATTTGCATACATCGTTTATCGTTGGTGGTGTTGATGAAGTTCTTCATTATAATATTGACTGGGCAAAAATGAACATAAATAAAAAGTTTGGCTGGACGGCAACAAATAGTGAAAACTTTTGGAAATTGGTTGGAGTAGACCAAACGCTTCATTTACTCACCTATATTGGATTAATTTGTGTTATCGTTAAATGAAAAAAGCATTATTCGTTGGTTCGTTCAACCCAATTCATAACGGGCATATTGACTTAATACTTCGTGGCATTGAATTATTTGGTGAAATACCCAACCGCTAAAGACGAGGTGGTTTTCGGCGAAGACAAGATAAATATATTGGTGTTGAATATGAGCTTTTTATGCGTCAAGAAAAGCAGTATAAAAAAGAAAAATACACTGAATCGGAAGTTGTGAAAATTGATATTTACAATAGATTTGTCAAAGATTTATATGATGTCGAGGCTATTTTTGAGGATAGACAAAGTGTAATTGAAATGTGGCGTGAACAAGGTTTGTATGTTTTTAATTGCAGGCAAAATAATGAAAATTATTAAATTTTCAAAATAATCCTTGTATTGCATCCAAAAATGTGTTATACTTGTATATAACTAATTTAAATTATATGCAAAATAATCTCTTAAATAACCTCTTGGGAAATCAACCAAGAGAAAGTCAACAAGGCGGTCTTGACATTGAAAACTTAATGCAAGCACCAATACAAAATGTATCAAGGGTAGTTTCTCCTGTTGAAGCTGGATTGCTTTTTGGTACTACTCGCGTAATTGGTGATTCACTTGCAATGAGTGTTTGTGAAAAATACAATTCATTTGAGGCAAACTTACTAAGAACATTTGTAATGCACGCACTTGGAAAAGGTACAATTCAAGTTCTTACCAATCCACAAATAGCAGAATCAAATAATCTTATCACTGCCAATATCAAAGCTTTTGCTTGTGAAAATGTTGGGGCTGTATGTGGATTTATGGCGAAATATGGTGCAAATTATTTAACAGGCTACGAAGAAAAATTAACACCAAGCCAGGCAAAGTTAGTTTCTGATTTTATTCTTTTATCTACTTGGTTTGCTTCAGGTAAATTCTTTGTTAATAATTACAACAAAGCAATATCTGAAAGCGAAATCATTAAGAAAATAGAGGAAAGTGGTTTTTTAAAATTCAAAAATGTTAAAAAATCTAGTGTTTTCTTTTTCATTGATGTCTTAGCAAGTACCTTGGCTGCGACTGCTTCAATATATGCTTCGCCAATGCAAAACAATCCAAAAAACATCACAGACACAACTGTTAATGCTATGGCTTGCGGAACAACTTTTGCAGCAGTACAACAAACAACAAGAGCCTTACTACAAAAAGCTTACAATACAATGACTTGCGAGCGTGGAAATTCAAGAATTTGAAAAATTGAAAATAATCCTTGACATTTCAAAAGTTTATAAATATCAAATCCTTGCACAAGGAAGTAATGTAAAAGTTACTTCCACTGTTTTCCTCAAAAACAGTAAAGTGCATCGAGGAGTGGAAGTATGCAACTTTTTTATTATTTTATGCTTAGTGCAAAACAATCTTTTAATGCTTTTTTACAAAGCAAACAACAAAATTCCTATATTTCTATTAACGAAGGTATTGAAGACCAAAGAAATACTTATTTTAAACACGATGGCAATATAACATTTTGTGATATACTTAAAAATCCATTATTTACACAGTCCTTTGATGGTAATGAACCAATTTCTACAAGCATTATAATGGAATGTATATCTTCAACATACAAAACAACTCAAGAAATGATTTCCGTAATGAATAGATTTTTAAGTGAGAAATCGCACTTCAATGGTAATTATAGTTTTTTTGACAAGGAAATTTTTGTGAACATTTCAGATGTTAATGATGATATTTCTAAAAACTTTAAAGAAGTTTCATTTAGAGCTTTTGATAACGATGATATTGACACTTCATTTTTTGTGTCAAATGATTTGATTGAAAAATTATATATCATTGAAATTGTTGCCGAGCATAATATTCAAATACTCTTAAAACAAGAAGAAAATGAGGTAAAATTGAAAAGTGTTTTCGCATAATATGCAAAAAAAAATTACATACGCACCATTGCTTTTTATTGGATCATGCGGATTATTCCTTTTTATTGGAATTTCAATCGGATTTAACGCTTGCAACTTCCTTAATCGAGCAAAATATCAAACTGAAATACAAGAGTTTCGCAATACAAAAACTGCGGAATGCCTTGTGAAGCAAAAAGACGGTGAATTAGAAATTAATTAATTGGCAAAATCCGTCCTGCATTTCTTCTTTCGAGGTCAATCCTTGCAACTCTTTCAGCACCAATTCTTTCCAGTAGGTTTTTCCTATAATTTGCTGGAATTTTTGGGTCTTCAGTCATTTTACTATTACACCCAGAACATTGACCGTGGATATTATCTAAATCGTAACGAAGTTTAGGGCATTGGTTTCGTGAATGGAAATGTCCTGCGTTAAGCTCCCACTCTTCCATTTTCTTTCCGCACGATATACAAGGCTTGTCAGCGTCCCTTTCACGCACTATTTTGTTGATTCTAGCTTGTTCCACATCAATCTTTGGTTTCAGTGGTTTTTGTGGCTTCTTTGTGCGAGTTATAAGGGTTTTGTTTTGGTTGTTGCAGTATTTTGCTTGCTGTTCGTTGAATTTGATTTGCTTACACTTAAAACACCGTGGTTGTGCGTGTGCGGTTGGTGTGTATGTTTCTCCGCAGTCTTTACATGATTTTTGTTTCATATTATTTTAACTGAATTGCCAAGTCTTTTTATAAATTCCATTGGTATTTTTACGGATATACCGAGTTCAGCATTAAACCCATTTAACTTAATTAACACTTGCGTATTACCCTTGTCAAGCATTTTTACAGCCTCTAATAATACATTAAACGGTTTATTTGTATGTGTCTCAAACAACTCTGCGTCAATCAATATTTTATTACACTGTAAAAATTGAACATCTTGTTTTTGTTGTAAAATTGGTTCTAACGCTGGTGTTTGTGCTTTTTTCTGCCAAGACTTTTGAGATAAACCCACTTTGAACTGCTGTATTTTATCTTCATTCTCAATTGAAGCAATGTCGTTTACTAATAACCTTATTGAGCCATTTCCTTGCATAGATGCCGTAACGTTCATAACTAAAACAGAGCCAACCTTTAATATAGCACGGTTTTGCATTATTATTTCTTCACTGAAAATTGCAACTTCAAATATATTAGACAAGTCTCCAATTTTTACAAATGCAAAACGCCCACTTGCTCCCTTTTTGTGAATAACAACAGTTATAACACCAGCCATTTTAAGCTTTATATCGCTTATTGACTGACTCCTTAGCTCTTCCATTTCTTTAAATGATTTAATGTCATATTTTGCAATTTTATGAGTAAAATTCACAAGAGGGTGGGAAGATAAATAAAACCCAAAGGCTTCAAATTCTGCAAGAAGTGCTTCGTTTGCGGTCATTTTTGGAACTTGCTTCATTGTTGGACGAGTTTTAACTTCAGCATCACCAAAAAGGGAAAATTGGGAATCATCACCTTTTTCTTTTTCGGCGTAACTTAAAATGATTTGAATATTTTGCAAAATTTCATTTGTATTTGGGTGAAGTTTTAAAAAGCCCCCTGCTTTTGCCAAACCTTCAACAACTTTTTTGTTTGAAAACTTTGTGCCAAGACGCTCCGCAAAATCAAAAACATCGGTAAAATTCCCATTTTTACGCTCATTTTCAATTTGAAAAGTTGCCATTTCACCAACACCCTTAATTGCCGAAAGTGCATATTCAATTTTGCCATCAATAATTTTGAAAAATGTGCTTGAAGTGTTCACATTGGGCGTAATAAATTCAATTCCACACTGCCTTGCTTCAGCAATAAAAATGTTTAAGTTATCCGTATTTCCAATATCAAGGTTCAAAAGCGAAGTGTAAAATTCCAGCGGATAATGTGCCTTCAAATAAGCCGTTTGAAACGAAATTACGGAATAAGCCGCAGCATGTGATTTATTAAAACCATAGCCTGCAAATTTTTCAACAAGGGCAAAAATTTCATCAGCTTTTTTTGCATCAATTGAATTTTCCTTTGCACCGTTAATGAATCGTTCCTTTTGTTTATCCATTTCGTCTTTGTCTTTTTTTCCCATAGCACGGCGAAGCAAGTCGGCTTCTCCAAGGGAATATCCTGCTAATACTTGGGCAATTTTAATAACCTGTTCTTGATAAATTATAATACCATAAGTTTCCTTCAAAACCTCTTCAAGTAGAGGGTGTGGGTATATAACCTCCTCATCCCCAAGCTTTCTTGATATAAAGGATGGTATATTTTCTTTTGGTCCGGGGCGGTTTAGCGATGTCAATGCAATAATATCGTTGAATTTATCAATTTTCATATGTTTCATTGCCTCCTTGCAAGTCTTTGAGTCAAGTTGAAAAATACCGCACAAATCTCCATTTCTTAGAAATTCAAACGTTCCTAAGTCGTCAAGCGGTATTTTAGATGGTATAACTTTTGCATTTACATTTTTATTTATCAACTCACAAGCTTTCTTAATTACAGTTAGCGTTCTTAACCCAAGAAAGTCAAATTTTACAAGACCAAACTTTTCTGCGGTTTTCATTTCATAACCAACCGAGTGCATTGATGTTTGTTCTTGCTTAATGAGCGGAACTGTTTTTCGCAAATCTTCATTACTTATGATAATTCCTGCGGCGTGAGTTGATGTATTTCTTATTACGCCTTCAAGGTTAGTTCCAATATCAAGCAAATTTGCAATAATATCATCGTCAATTCTTTTTTGCTGTAAATCTTTGTCCGTAGCGATAGCTTGTGCAAGAGTTGAGTCTTGCGGTATCATTTTACTTATTCTATCAATCTCCAAGTAAGGTATGCCAATAACTCTACCGACGTCTTTTAACACAGCCCGGGCCTGTAATCTTCCAAATGTGACAATTGAAGCAACTTTTTCGCTGCCATATTTTTGCTGAACATAATCAATCACTTTGTAGCGTTTCTCCTGACAAAAATCGATATCAAAATCCGGCATAGATACACGCTCTGGATTCAAGAACCTCTCAAACAGAAGACCGTACCTCAAAGGGTCAAGATCCGTAATTTCCAAACAATAAGCAACAAGTGAACCAGCACCAGAACCCCTTCCCGGACCAACCGCAACTTCATTTGCTTTACTCCATTTAATGAAATCGGAGACTATCAGGAAGTATCCAGCAAACCCCATGTTTGAAATAACACCAATTTCATATTCAAGGCGCGAAATGTAATCTCCCTCTGAATGTCCAGCGGTAATTCCGCATTCGGTAAGGCGTTTTGTTAAGCCGTCTCTTGCTTGTTTTTCAAGTTCTGTGTGTTCGTCATCGGCAAATTTTGGCAAAATTGGCGGCGATGGCTTTGGATAATAATTACATTTTTCCGCGATGAAATTTGTATGCAAAACCGCATGCGGAATATCCTTGAAGAGTTTTTCAAACTTTTTTTCTGTTTTAAAATTGTGGTTTGGTGTGAACATTTGTCTGTCTTCTTCAACGGTGAATCTTCCGGTTTTCACGCACAGAAGGGCATCTTGTGAAGGGAACAGCTCTTCGCTTTCAAAGTATGAAGCATTTGTTGCAACAAGTGGTAGTGAGTTTTCGCATGCGAATTTTACTAAATCTGCTTCCTTTTTAATTTCATCTTGTTCATTTGTGAAACGGGAAAATTCGGCAAATATTTCACCTTTTGTGAAAAATGGATTGATGAGCTTTAGAACTTCAATTGAAGGCGAAATTGCAATAATATCCCCGCAGAATTTCTCAAAAACTTCAATTGGGATAGCCCCACTTCCGTTTATGGCGAATTCGGAATTGGTTATTTGAAGAATGTTTGCGTAGCCTTCTGCGTTTTTTGCGTAAATGGAAATTTCGCCAATTTCACGGCTAAGTTTGTGAAGTTTCATTGTGACGCCAATGATTGGCTTAATGCCATATTTCACGCACTCGTTTGCAAATTCAAGAGAACCGAAAAGGTTGCCATCGTCACAAATTGCGATTGTTTCCATTGCGTATTTTTTTGCAATTGAAACCGCTTCCTTGATTTTCAAAGTGCTTGTGCAAATGGAATGTTCACTTTTAAGCTTTAAATGCGTGTACATACTACTCAAAAAAATGTCCTCTTAATGGGTGTCTCAATTTTCTTATTGCTTTTGCTTCAATCTGTCTAACTCGTTCTTGTGTAATTCCAATTTTTCCACTATCTACATTACAAGCATTTAAACCAATTTTCTTTTGCAAGCGTGCCTCACGAACAAAAGTTCCAAATGTTATTTTCACAAAACTTTGATTAACTGATATTTATTGTGCAAAAAAACATACTCACATTCAAGGCAAACTTCCTTCCCCTCGAGTTCAATTAATTTTAAAATATTTTCCTTGAGAGTGTTGTTATCGCACTCTATTTCAAGTGGTGATGAGGCTTCTTTGATACCATTTTGTTCCACCGTACATTTTACAATGTTAATACCACTTGGAAAGTTTTTGTCTTTTCTTGTAAAAAGATAGGCATCATTAAATATGCCACTTACTGTTATTTTCATATAATTTTAAATTAATTTTCATCATTTTTCACACGATATCTTATACAATCATCACAATTGCAATAATATCTATCATGAAATATTGTTAATATATAGCCTAAAAATTTTTTCATATAATTTCAAATAGTTTCTTTTTTATAAAATTTTAATTGCACTTCGTCAGTGTGAACCGTTGTTATTCCGCGATATTTACCAAGATATTGATTATCTAAATCGAAATAGATAATCATTTCATTATGAAGTTGATTATGTCCGTATTCTGTATTTTGCACAAAACAAGGGAAGGTTGTGAATAAATCTAAATGATAACCGTGGTTCGCCACTGGGATTATATCTCTTTTTTCAAACCTTACAATTTGCACTCGGTCTCTTGCTCTTGCTGGAATAACTGAAAATGTATATTTGAAAATAACAAAAAGAAATAGTGAAAATGCAATGATATTGATATTCTTTTTACGCAAAACAAGAACAAATAAGTATATCACGACTGCCAAAAATATCAATGTTTGTAAATAGAACCATCTATCATATTGCGAAAACATATATGGCAAGCTATTAATAAAGTTTTTCATATCATTCAAATTAATTTTTGTCCAAATCTCCAACAACTTCGTAATAAGCAGTTCCTTTGAAGTTTTTTCTAATACCACCAGATATATTATATATGGTACGCTTAAAGTATTCCTCTTCATTATAAAACATAGTTTCTCTAATGAACCTTCCAAGGGCATGCATAATGTTTTCCTCATTTTTCTTGAAAATTTCTTCCCACATTGTTTTATTTGACTGTGAAATTCTTTTGAGACAAGGTAATTCACTAAATGGTGGGACTTTCAAAGCCAAAAAGTGAAGTAAGTGTGAAGTATACGCAACATTTACATTGTGTTCCTCACGTGAAACTGAAAGTATTGGCTCATTTGAGTTTGCAATTTGTTTTATTAACGGCTCAATTTCTCTTAAAATTTCTTTGTGTTTTTCATCACTTTCATATTGAATAACTGAAAAATTACAACCATCAAATAAAGTTGCAGAACTATTTTCAAAACCACTCTTTTCACTGCCAGCCATAAAGTGAACGCCAATTTGTGTGTGTGCGTTTTGTGTAATAAGCATTTGTTGAAATGATAACAAGTTTATTAGAACATTATATTCTATATAATACTTTGCTGAGTTAAACGCACCCCTTGATGTCATAAAAACAACATCATAAATGTGTTTATCTCGGTAATCGTGTTTCGTTAAAAATCCAGCAGTTATATGATTGTTGTCAAAGTAATCAATAATGCAATCTTGGTCTATTACTCGTAATTTTCTTGCAATAGAGCCTCCAATTAATCCGCAACCAATAATTAGGTATTTTTTTTGTATCATATATTTCAAATTAATTTTTTTTCTTAGATATTTCCATTAAATGGTCAAACTCAGGGCAAACAGCTATGTAATAATCCCTTATTTGTTTTGCAAAAATTTGAAATTCAGGAAGTGCGTATTTAGTAAGTCTTAATCCACACATTCTTGCGGCACAAGTATCACTCATTGAGATTATCATCAATGTATAAGTGCATTGCGGAAGGAGATTGCGAAGAACTTCGGGTGCAATTATATTTTTGTTCGCTTCATAGTATTCGTATATTTTGTCTGAAATTTCACTCATTCCAAATTTTAAATCTTTGGTGTAGTCACCATCGACAACATTTACGATTACACTATCTCCACAAAGCTCTTTATATTGAATTTCGTGTGAAATTTTGATTTCATTAACAAGAATTTCGCTTCTTCCTTGCCTTGCAATCGGAAGTTTTTCAGGCAATAAACCTGTCTTAAGATATTCAGGAAGCGTATAAAATTCTTTTTCATTGTTGCAATATCTAAAACTTACCTCCGTAAATGCAAGTCCTTGAATATGTCTTTTGAACTCGTTTGCAATAAAAAATGGGATTTCAATTTGAAAATGTCTACGAATGATTGAATGTTTGTTATACAGTTGTAATTCGGCTTCAGTTAGTGCCTTTCCTTCGCTTTCCTTTTGAATTTGATATTCTTTCCATATTTTCAAAATGAATGGAAATTCTTGCTCTAAACCGTCTACAATTGGTTTTCGAAGTTCAAACCCAATATCTTTGTTATTATATAAAACAAGTGCAGCGTAAAGTGAAATTGTGTAATGGAAAGCACCGTAAACACCATTAACACAGTCGCAATAATAATCTACCCCAGCAAGGTCAATACTTGTTTTGATTTTTGCACCAATATTTATCCACGAAGTGAATGTTGGAATATGTTCTAAGAAAAGTGGGCTTTTGTGGGCGTTTTTGATATTTTTTGCAAATAAATCTACTGCTTTTTGAGTTGGATTACCATTTTCATCAATATATTGAGACATTTGATTTAATCCAAATGAAACATTGAAACCCATGCAAAGCCTTTGAAGTAAGGAAACATTGTCTATTGGTTTAAAAGTGAAGTCGGAGCGTGTTTTCATATTGATTTTAAAAAGTTATTGATATATTGATTTCACGACTTGTTGACATTTTGTATTCACTTGGTTTTTTACGAAGATTTATCATACTTTGAAAAGCTTTTATTTCTGCTGTTACGGGCAGTAAAACTTGATGAAAGAACTTAAAACTTTCTTTTGTATTTTCATTGTGGAATAATACAAAATATCCTTTTGATATCTTAATTTTTGGAAATTTCATATATTGTTAATTAAATTATTATTGATATTGCTGTATAAATCATCAAGCATACAGTTATTACCATTAGCCCAGCAACTTGTTTATACAGTTTTGATTGGCCTTCTTTGGTATAGTCTATAGTTATGATACGATTCCAACGATGGAGTAGAAAAATAAGTACAAAAGCAAGAAGGCATAAAACTAAAAATTTCATAAAGTTTGCATTAAATTGTTTCCATTCAAATGCTCCTCAAGTATTTCCTTACAGTCAACAACTTGAAGGTGTGCGGAACTGTCTTTTGGTTTTAAAATACCTGTGGAGTTTGTTGTTATGATTTTGTTAAAAACATATTGTTTTTCTTCTGATGATACACAGTCTTTTTGGTAAAAGCCTTGCTTATATATAAACAAGGCTTGACTGCCAAATTGATTACTCCTTTGAACAAAACAATGCAACGCAAACAAATTCACTTCCTTAACACCGTATTTCACCATAAGTTCTTTTGCTACTTCTTCTGCTTTTTGAAGTTCGGATTGTGTGCCGTGAGGGAGAAAGATGGTATATTTAGAAAAATTAAAATTTTGTTTTCTATAACATCTGCTTTGAAGCTCTCCATTATTATATACCATATAACCATCACATCTTTCAAAAATGCTAGCAAATATTTTGTACATTTTTGCATCGGCAACAGCATCACTCAAAAACAAAACCGCATTGTCTTCGGGTATGTATTTTGAAAGGTTGGGAGTTATGTCCTGTATATTGTTTGCGTTATTTTTTTCAGTTGCAAAAGATAATTCAAAATCTTCATTACAAGCCTTAACTTCCTCAATCTTATCCATAAGCCTTTTAGGTGCATCAAGTAAATATATCTTACCAATCCAATATGTATTTTTTACTAGCAATTCATATATCCTTGATGAGGAATGTCCAGTTGGGATTCCACTAATGCATAAAAAAGACCCACTGGACGCAGGTGGTATATAACATAGTGGCGTTAAATCTCCATTGATAATTTGCAAATGGTAATATTTATCTTGCCAATCGTTGGTAAATTGAAGTCTAAATCTTTCGTCTAGCTTGTATGTTATTGTAGTAAGTGTTTTCATATATGGGGTAAAAAGTTGTTATTTAAGTTTTTCCATTAATTCATCAAATTTGTTTTCTTCCTTGCGGAGTTGTTTTGAGTGTTCTTCAAAGACATCAGTAATTACAATCTCTTTTTCTATTTCATTTACATCTTTAACGGTTCTTTCACCACAGTGATTATACCATCTTTTATCGTTATCTTGTCTATCTTCGTTTTCACTATCATACTCTCTATCTAATGCGTAGGTTTTTATAATCTCTGTTGAAACAGCGATGTCTTCTGTTAAATCTGATTCGGGTGTTATATATAGTATAGTTGTTTTTTGATAGTTAACGCAATATTCTGGTAAGTCACGATACCCCCTTGTATTAAATCCATATTTTTCAACAACCTGTCCGCTTTTTGTTGCTAACAAAACATATCTATCACCATAAACAACTGCACCAGTCTTTTCACAAAGGGTTTTAAGTGGTTCTTGTGGTTCGGATATATTACATTTATATTTATTTATAATTTCTGTGAACTGTAATGATGGATATGCTGGGAAATGTGTGGGTGATATTTGTTGTTGTGTGGGAGTTGTTCCGAATAAATATTTTTTTTGCAATTCAATTAATGTTATATAATTTCCACCATATAAAAAATTCCTTCCAAATTCAAGATATTTACCTGTTTCTAAGTCTAATAGTTTCATATTTTCTGTTTTCATATAGTTTAGATTAAATTTGATATTGTTCAAGTTCATCAGTCAATATTTGACCAAGACTTCTTGGCATTCTATTTTCACGCTCTGCCTTAAGGGCTTCAAAACCAACTTTTAAAAATGCTTGCATAACTTTACCAGATGGAACATTTAATTTTTCTGCAAAATGGTCGCAAATGTCATCAATATTTTCACTGGGTATTCCTGCAATATATCTTTGTTTAGCAATTGGGTCAAAATGAATAGAAAATTCTTTTCCAAGAACATTAATTGTTGTTTTTGTTTTCATACTACTTTTTATTCATTACTTCAAATTTTGATTTTACTATTTCCGCAAGTTCATTACCTTCAAAAGTCATATCAATTATTTCGGAAACATTTTCTTCTTTTAAGAATTGAAAAGTCTCAAGAAATTTTTCTTCTACTGTTTGAACGCCGAGTTTCTTTGAAACATAAGAACTTAAACTTGTTCCATTTTTTTCTGCATCTATTTTTAGCATTTGTTTTAAACTTTTTGGAACTCGTATATTAACAGTTTGCTCTTTTTTATTTTTCATAATTATAATATATTACTTACTTGATGTTATAATTACAGGTATTTCTATGATGCTTATCATATTTTTTGACATAAATTATTTATTGAATAATGTAAAACATGTATTTTTCAAAAGTCAAGTCTTTTTTGTATAATTTTATAAAATTATAATTTTATACATTTTTTGCTTGACATTTCAAATCTTATGTTTTTAGAGTGTAGGAACTTAATAATGAAATATGAACAGCACACCTATAACAAATTATAATCAAATAAATATATCAAACTCAGAACAAACAAGGGTCATTGCTGAAATACAGGCGATGGTTTTTTTAGCAAAAAACGATCCAAGAGATGAAAATCTAGTTTTAGAAAAAGTAGTAAAGCAATGTCAAAGAAAATCAATGGCAGAGGTCGCAATGTATTCATTTCCAAGAGGTGGTCAAAATGTTACTGGCCCCTCAATTAGGCTTGCAGAGGTTCTTGGCAGAGCGTATGGGAATATAGAATTTGGTGTCAAAATTCTTTCACAAAATGAAAACAGTGTTAGTGCCCTTGCGTATTGTTGGGACTTAGAGACTAATGTTCGAAAAACAGACTATTTTGAAGTTAGACTTGAAAAATATACCAAAAAAGATGGAAATAAAAAACTTACAGACCCAAGGGACATTTATGAGCATGTTGCAAGTCAGGGTTCTAGGAGAGTAAGGGG
>Ga0208554_1000009_pt1 | contig 53896 bp, 28 predicted proteins | sample Colrivmet1371B02_FD_187628 | JGI IMG/M metagenome (GOLD analysis project Ga0208554, IMG submission 187628) | Estuarine microbial communities from the Columbia River estuary - metaG 1371B-02 (SPAdes) (version 2) | ecosystem: Environmental > Aquatic > Marine > Intertidal zone > Estuary | place...
TGCATAATTCCATTGCATAAGATCATTGGATGTGTTTGTTAGTATACCACTTCCAAAACCTGAATTATTACCTATAGCACCGTAAATTCCAGGATTACCAGGTTCTATAAATAGAATAGTGTTAGAAGCTGTAAAACCGTCTTGGTTATTTACAACTGCATCTATGTAATTATTTTGTAATAAGAATGTAGGACCTAAAATACCTGCATCTGTATAAATAGTTCCTGTTGAAACTGTTTGTGAAATTACATTTGTTGATAATAAATTAGTACTAGTTATACTGGTAAGAGTTCCATTCGCAACTTGTAAATTGGTAGTTGTAATATTACTTGATAATAAATTAGAGTTTGTTAAATTTGTAAGGATTCCATCATTAACTTGTAGATTTGTACTTGTTATATTTGTAGATAAGATACTCGTTGATGTTATATTTGTAGATAATATATTCGTGGATGTTATATTTGATAATAATGCGTTTGTGCTGGTAATATTGGTAACTGTAACATTAACAACTTGTAAATTAGAGGTTGTAAAATTAGAAGAAAACAAATTGCCGATTGAACCTGATGATGCACTTATACGTTTTGCTACGGAAATACCTCCGTTAAATACAACGCTAGCAGATGTTAAACTTGTTGAATCAGTTGTTGAATAAAAAGTAGATGTATTTGCTGATAGTTGTATAAATGGAGTTGGTGTGATATTTGATACATTAGGAATTGATGCAAATGTGATAGGATTATTTTGGTAAACATACATACCGATGCCTGCTGTACCTGATGTAGATCCTGAATCAGCGCTTGCGTTGTTTATAACAAGTTGATTAAAATTATCTACATACATTGATGTAAACCAATTACCATCATAACGTTCAAACATGATTTGTCCAGTTAAAGTGCTACCAATTGTATTAGAAACATATCCGAGTGCTAAATTTGCAGAGTTATTAATTGTTTGATTGGGACCTGCTAATGGTTTTCCTTGGATGTAAACAGTTGCTGCTTTTGTTGTAGTAATATTGGGGAATTGTCCTGATAATGTAGGTGTAGAGAAGTAACTACTAACCCATTGAGTATTGGAACTTGTTGTTGTTGTATCTGTGAAATTATATGGATTAACATTTAGTAATGCACCACTTGTTGCTAATGCTTTGGAATTAAAATTAAAACCTCCTAAATTAACTTGTTTTTTAAATGTACCAGTATTGGAGACAATTAAATTGGCAATACTAGTAGCATTCATATTGGAGAATTCTAATGATGCATTTGTAATATTAACATTGAGTAAATTAGATGATAAGGAATATAAATTTGCATTTGTTTGTGATTGTACATTTAAATTGCTACTTGATAAATTTGTAATGATAGCATTAGATAATGTATTAAAAGTTCCTATTAAATTATTACTATTAAGTGTATTGACGTATAGGGAGTTTACAGTAACAGTTGAACCATATAAATTGCTAATTGTACTGTTATTACTGTATAATGATGATACAGTTGCAGAATTAGAATTGAGAGTTGTATTTCTTAAATTAGAAACGGTTGTATTTGTAATTGATAAATCTGTTGCAATTCCTGAAATAACATTTAGGGATCCTATTGTGTTAAAATTTGTATAAATATTATTGATTGTACAGTTTGATGACACTTGTAAATTTGAGATAGTTCCATTTGTAGTATAAAGATTATTAACAGAGTTATTATTTATAATACTGTTATCTATATACATATTACTACTAGTAGCATTTGTTAGGTAGCTTGAGCCTGATGTTAGATAAGTGATATTTAAATTGGATACACTTGTATTAATAGAGTAAGCATTTGCTATTGTAATATTATTGCCGTATAAATTATTAATTGTTGAGTTATTTAAATAAGTTGAACCAGATGTTAAATAATTAATATACAAGGTATTTGCTGTACCAGAATTAATAAATCCTGAACCACATGTTAAATATGTGATGTAATTATTACTGATTGTACTGTTATTTAAATATATATTATTACTTGTTGCATTTGTTAAAAATAAATTTGCGGCTGTTGAATTTGTTATAATAGAAGTGCTTATAGTTGAGCGTGAGGAAATACTATTAGCACCTGTAAAATTAGTAATGTATAAATTAGATCCTGTACCGTTATTAAAAAATAAATTACTTAATGTTGAATTTGCTGAATAAAGTTGTCCTATAGTACTATTATTAATATATGTGCTAGTGATTGTGGAATTATAAAAACTACCAGATGTTGCTGTTAATGAAGATAAAATAAGATTATTTAATGTACAATTGGTAGTTAATAAATTACTAACAGATAAATTTGTAAAACTTGAAGATAACGATTGAATATTATTAAAGGTAGTTGTTCCAGGAATAGCTAAATTTTGAATAGTTGCATTTTGAGCTGTTAAATTACCACCGATAATCAAGTTTTTTTCAATGCTAGCACCACCTCTTACTGTTAAACTACCACCTGCTGTTGCATTAGTAGCATTTGTTGTGTTTGAAAAATTAACACCTATAGATGAATTAAAGGTATCATTTTCAACAGATAACCCTGATACAGTTTGTAGCGGATTTGTACCATTTCCCATAATTAATTTATTTGATAAAAAGGAAGAAGTGCCTGTTCCTCCGTAGTTAACAGAAATCGTATCTGCTGACCAAGTCCCATCATTTATATTTCCTACACCTGTTAAATTAGGTAAAGTATTGTTAACGGATAAAATATTTCCAGTTTTAGTTAATCCATAACCAGCATTTGCAGTTGCACCTGATGCAATAGTATCTACGTAGAGTTTGTTAACACCATCTGTATCTTCTGACGGTAATGCTACATGTAGTAAACGGTGATTATTTGAATCAATAAAGTTTAAAACATCCAAACCTCCAAATATTTTATTAACCTTTCGCGATTGAGCCATTTAATTTAATCTTTTAAAAAAAGAATATATAATACCACTAATTAATATTAAAGATTTTTAATTAACAATTACGCATTTTTGCGTTCATTTTAATTTAATTAAAATTATTTATTTTCGTTATTTATAGTATAAACAAATGTCTGGTTATTTAACTTCGTTATATTTTAATCAATCTTTAGTTGTATTAGATACGACAGCAGCCACAGTAGATCAATTTAGCACCGGATCTTTAGTATTATATGGTGGTTTATCTGTTACAGGATTACTTAATGCATCGAGTATAGTTGCAAAAAGTGGTTCATTTGGTAATCTTATGGCTGGATCATTAACAACTGGAAATCTTACTGTTACAGGGGGTTCTACTTTTAGCAAAGGTCTTACAGCTGGATCTTTATATGTAACAGGTGTCAGTGTATTAAATAACGGTGTTACAACTGGTTCAATTAATGTTACAGGAAATTCTGTTCTTGATGGACATGTTACAGCTGGTGCCTTAAATGTTACTGGTGCTTCTTACTTTGGTGGAGCCACATCAGCCAACTTAAATGTTATAGGTGAAACTATTCTTAATGGAAATGTTACAACTGGTGCTCTTAATGTTACTGGTGCTTCCAATCTTCAACAAGGGGTTACATCTGGTGCTCTTAATATCACTGGTGAATCTACTCTTCATGGTGCAGTTACAGCTGGTGCCTTAAATATTACTGGTGCTTCATTATTACAACTTGGAGTTACTGCTGGTGCTTTAAATATTACTGGTGAATCTACTCTTAATGGCGCAGTTACTGCTGGTGCTATTAATGTAACTGGTGCTTCTGAACTTCAAAAGGGTGTTACTGCTGGTTCTCTTAATATTACTGGTGTTTCAACTTTACATGGTACAGTTACAGCTGGTGCTTTAGCTGTTACAGGAGCTTCCTTATTACGTCTTGGAGTTAGTGCTGGTTCATTAAATGTAAGTGGTGAATCTACATTAAGTGGAGCTGTTACAGCTGGTGCCCTTAATGTAACTGGTGCTTCATTATTACAACTTGGAGTTAGTGCTGGTTCATTAAATATTACTGGTGCTTCAGTTTTACACAATGGATTTACTTCAGGAAGTGCCTTTGTTACTGGTGAATCTATCCTCAATGGTGCTGTTACTGCTGGTGCCATGTTTGTTACTGGTGACAGTGTTCTTAACGGATCTGTTACTGCTGGATCAATGGATGTTGTTGGTGCTTCTTTACTCCAAGGTGGAGTTACAGCTGGTAGTATGAATGTTACTGGAAACTCTACTCTCAATGGTTCAGTTACGGCTGGTGCTCTTGCTGTTACTGGTGCTACATATTTACGTGGTGGAGTTAGTGCTGGATCACTTAATGTTACCGGTGCTTCACTCTTAAACAATGGATTCACTGCTGGTAGTGCTTTCGTTACTGGTGACTCCATTCTCAATGGTAATGTTACCGCTGGTGCTCTTAATGTCACTGGTGCTTCTAACTTACAAATGGGACTTACAGCTGGTGCTTTAAATATCACTGGTGAATCTACTCTTAATGGTATGGTTACAGCTGGTGCTATGAATGTTACTGGTGTTTCTATTCAACAAGGTGGTATCACTGCTGGTTCTCTCAATGTTACTGGTGCTTCATTATTACATGTAGGTGTTACTGCTGGTACAATGAATATTACTGGTGCTTCAGTTATGAACAATGGATTCACTGCTGGTAGTGCTTTCGTCACTGGTGATTCTATTCTCAATGGAAATGTTACAGCTGGTGCTCTTAATGTAACTGGTAACAGTAATCTCCAAGGTTTCGTTACTGCTGGTGCTCTCAATGTCACTGGTGCTTCCGAATTACAAATGGGAGTTACTGCTGGTTGCTTAAACGTTACTGGTGGAAGTATGTTCCAAGTTGGTATCACAGCTGGTTCTATTAATATTACTGGTGCTTCATTATTACGTGGTGGTTTCACTGCTGGTAGTGCTTTCGTCACTGGAGAATCAACATTCAACGGTGCTGTTACAGCTGGATCTATCAATGTAACTGGTGCTTCCTTATTACAAGCTGGAGTTACTGCTGGTTCCATCAATGTTACAGGTGCTTCAATCTTCAACAATGGTTTCACTTCTGGATCTGCCTTTGTTACTGGTGAATCAACATTCAACGGGGCTGTTACAGCTGGTTCCATCAATGTAACTGGTGCTTCCTTATTACAAGTTGGAGTTACTGCTGGTTCAATCAATGTAACTGGTGCTTCAGTCTTCAACAATGGTTTCACTGCTGGATCTGCCTTTGTTACTGGTGAATCAATCTTCAATGGTGCTGTTACAGCTGGATCAATTGATGTAACTGGTGTTTCCTTATTACAAGGTGGAGTTACTGCTGGTTCTATCAATGTTACTGGTGTTTCTATCATGAACAATGGTATGACTGCTGGTTCTATCCATGTTACTGGTGCTTCCAACTTATTAGGAGCTCTTAATGTAAGTGCTGCTAGTGCTTTCAATGGTGGAGTTACTGCTGGTGCATTAAATGTTACTGGTGTTTCTATTATGCACAACGGTATGACTGCTGGCTCAATCCATGTTACTGGTGCTTCCAACTTAATCGGTGATCTTAATGTAAGTGCTGCTAGTGCCTTCAACGGTGGTGTTACTGCTGGTTCATTAAATGTTACTGGTGCTTCACTCTTCAACAATGGTTTCACTGCCGGAAGTGCCTTTGTTACTGGAGAATCAGTATTCAACGGTGCTGTTACAGCTGGATCCCTTGATGTTACTGGTGCTTCCTTATTACAACTTGGAGTTTCTGCTGGTTCTATGAATGTAACTGGTCAATCAACATTACATGGTGCTGTTACAGCTGGATCAATTAATGTAACTGGTGCTTCATTATTACAACTTGGAGTTACTGCTGGTTCTATCAATGTTACTGGTGCTTCTATCATGAACAATGGATTCACTGCTGGTAGTGCTTTCGTTACTGGTGAAAGTATCTTCAATGGTGCTGTTACAGCTGGATCCATCAATGTAACTGGAGCTTCCTTATTACAACTTGGAGTTACTGCTGGTTCTATCAATGTTACTGGTGCTTCTATCATGAACAATGGATTCACTGCTGGTAGTGCTTTCGTTACTGGTGAAAGTATCCTCAACGGTGCTGTTACAGCTGGTGCCTTGGCAATTACTGGTGCTTCCTTATTACGTCTTGGAGTTACTGCTGGATCATTAAATGTAACTGGATCTTCCTTATTACAAGGTGGAGTTACTGCTGGTTCCATCAATGTAACTGGTGCTTCACTCTTCAACAATGGTTTCACCGCTGGTAGTGCCTTTGTTACTGGAGAATCAATCTTCAACGGCGCTGTTACTGCTGGATCCCTTGATGTTACTGGTGCTTCCTTATTACAACTTGGAGTTACTGCTGGTGCCATGTTTGTTACTGGTGAATCAGTCTTCAATGGTGCAGTTACTGCTGGATCACTTGATGTTACTGGTGCTTCATTATTACAAGTCGGAGTTACTGCTGGTTCTATGCATGTAACTGGTGCAAGTAGTTTACAAGGTATTGTTACAATCACCAATACAACCCAATCTACATCTAGCTCCAACGGTTCACTTGTAATCCATGGTGGTGTTGGTATTGCCAAGAGCATTCAAATTGGTCAAGACGCCACCATTGCTGGAAACTTATATGTCCAAGGTACAACAACAACTGTTAACTCAACTGTTGTCAACATTTCTGATAATATCTTAACATTAAATGCTGGTCCAGTTGGTAGCAGAGATTCAGGTATTGTTTCTGAAAGATATCAAGTTGATAATGATCTTGGTGAAGGTGATATCGTTGCTGGTAGTGAACCAGTTGCTTTCAGTGGTTTAGTTGCTTCTGCTGCTTCAGGAACTGTTACATTCGATGCAACTGCTTCAAGTACCACTGGTTACTACAATGACTGGTGGATCTTAACAGGAACACAAGTTCGTCAAATTGTTTCCTACGATGGTGCTACAAGAACTGCTACATTAAGCTCCAACTTTACAACTGTTCCAGAAGCTAATGACACTGTTGATTTATATAACCGTAACTTCATTGGTCAATACTTTAGCAACTCTGGTGAAACTATTGTATTCGGTTATTCTGCTGTCAATCCATTCGAAACTGTTGATGTTACTGCTTTATCTGATGTACTTTGTGGTCCAATCACTGCTACAAGTGGAACTTCCTTATTCACACAATTCAATGCATTCGGCCAAAGTACATGTAACAATCTCTTTGTTAACAACTTAACAGGTGGTGCAGTTATCCTCAATGCTGGATTAACTGCTGGTAGCTTATTTGTTACTGGACCAAGTGTATTAAACAAAGGTATTACAACTGGATCACTCAACGTTACTGGTGCTTCTGAATTACACGTCGGTGTTACAACTGGTTGCTTAAATGTTACTGGTGGAAGTATGTTCCAAATCGGTATTACAACTGGTTCAATCAATGCTACTGGTGCTTCATTATTCGGTGATAACATCACAGTATCTGGTGCTTCAACACTCAACAAAGGTGTTACAGCTGGATCATTAAATATCACTGGTGAATCTACATTCAATGGTGCTGTTACTGCTGGTGCCCTCAATGTTACTGGTGCTTCCTTATTACAAGTTGGAATCACAGCTGGTTCAATCAATGTTACTGGTGCTTCAGTATTCAACAATGGTTACACTGCTGGTAGCGCCTTTGTTACTGGAGTAAGCATTCTCAATGGAGCTGTTACAGCTGGTGCTCTTAATGTAACTGGTGTTTCATTATTACAAGATGGAGTTACTGCTGGTTCTATGAATGTAACTGGTGTTTCATACATGCACATGGGTATCACTTCAGGATCCATCAACGTTACTGGTAACAGTATCCTCAACGCTGCTGTCACTGCTGGTGCCATGTTTGTCACTGGTGAATCAGTATTCAACGGTGCTGTCACTGCTGGATCACTTGATGTTACTGGTGCTTCATTATTACAAGTCGGTGTTACTGCTGGTTCTATGAATGTTACTGGTCAATCAACATTCCATGGTGCTGTTACTGCTGGTGCCCTCAATGTTACCGGTGCTGCCTTATTACAAACTGGTGTTACTGCTGGTACCATGAATGTAACTGGTGTTTCCTTCATGCACATGGGTATTACCGCTGGTTCCATCAATGTAACTGGTGACAGTATCCTCAACGCTGCTGTTACCGCTGGTGCTATCAATGTAACTGGTGACAGTAATCTCCAAGGTTTCGTTACTGCTGGTGCTCTTAATGTAACTGGTGCTTCCAACTTACAACTTGGAGTTACTGCTGGTGTCCTCAACATTACAGGTGTTTCAACACTCAACGGAGCTGTTACTGCTGGTGCCCTCAATGTAACTGGTGCTGCCTTATTACAAACAGGTGTTACTGCTGGTACCATGAATGTTACTGGTGTTTCCTTCATGCACATGGGTATTACATCAGGATCCATCAACGTTACTGGTAACAGTATCTTCCACGCTGAAGTTACTGCTGGTGCTCTCAATGTAACTGGTGACAGTAATTTACAAGGTTTCGTCACTGCTGGTGCTCTTAATGTCACTGGTGCTTCCAACTTACAACTTGGAGTTACTGCTGGTGTCCTCAACATTACCGGTGTTTCAACACTCAACGGAGCTGTTACTGCTGGTGCCCTCAATGTTACTGGTGCTTCCTTATTACAAGTTGGAATCACAGCTGGTTCTATCAATGTAACTGGTGCTTCCGTCTTCAACAATGGATTCACTGCTGGCAGTGCCTTTGTAACTGGTGTAAGTATCCTCAACTCAGCAGTTACCGCTGGTGCTCTCAATGTTACTGGTGAAAGTAACTTCCAAGGTGCTGTTACTGCTGGTGCCCTCAATGTTACTGGAGCTGCCTTATTACAACTTGGAGTAACTGCTGGTGTCCTCAATATCACTGGTGTCTCAACACTCAATGGAGCTGTTACTGCTGGTGCTATCGCAGTTACTGGTGCTGCCTTATTACAAATCGGAGTTACTGCTGGTTCCATGTTTGTTACTGGTGACAGTATCCTCAACGCTGCAGTTACTGCTGGTGCTCTCAATGTCACTGGTAACAGTAATCTACAAGGACATATCACAGCTGGTGCCCTCAATGTAACTGGTGCTTCCAATTTACAAATGGGACTTACAGCTGGTGCTCTCAACATTACTGGTGAAAGTACACTCCACGGTGCTATTACAGCTGGTGCTATTAATGTAACTGGTGCTGCCTTATTACAAGTCGGAGTTACTGCTGGTGTCCTCAACATCACTGGTGTTTCAACACTCAACGGAGCTGTCACTGCTGGTGCTCTCAATGTAACTGGTGCTGCCTTATTACAAACAGGTGTTACTGCTGGTACCATGAATGTTACTGGTGTATCATTCTTAAACATGGGTATCACTGCTGGATCAATCAATGTTACTGGTCACAGTATTCTCAATGCTGCTGTTACTGCTGGTGCCATGTTTGTTACTGGTGAATCAGTATTCAACGGTGCTGTTACTGCTGGTTCCCTTGATGTTACTGGTGCTTCCTTATTACAAGTTGGAGTTACTGCTGGTTCTATCAATGTAACTGGTAGCAGTATCTTCCATGGTGCAGTTACTGCTGGTGCCATGTTTGTTACTGGTGATTCTGTATTAAATGGTATGGTCACTGCTGGTGCTCTCAATGTAACGGGTGAAAGCAACTTACAAGGTGCTGTTACTGCTGGTGCTCTCAATGTAACTGGTGCTTCCAGCTTACAAGTCGGTGTTACTGCTGGTACAATGAACGTCACAGGTGTTTCATTCATGCACATGGGTATCACTGCTGGTGCTCTCAATGTTACTGGAGTTTCCTTCCTCCATTCTGGTATTACAGCTGGTTGCTTAAATATCACTGGTGGAAGTATGTTCAACGAAGGTATCACTGCTGGTGCCCTCAATATTACTGGATCTTCATTATTCGGTGGTGATATCACTGTCACTGGTGCTTCTACATTCAACAAGGGTGTTACATCTGGTGCTCTTTTCATCACTGGAGCGTCTATCCTCAATGGAGCTGTTACAGCTGGTGCTATCAATGTTACTGGTGACAGTATTCTCCAAGGTACCATCACAGCTGGTGCTCTTTTCGTAACTGGTTCATCATTATTCGTTGGATCAATGCAAATTTCTGGTGGAAGTGCCATCAATGGTGGATTAACTGCTGGATCATTAAATATCACTGGTAACAGCATCCTCAATGGAAATGTTACAGCTGGTGCTCTTTTCGTTACTGGTGCCTCAACATTCAACACTGCTAATGTAACTGACACAGTTACCATCGGTAACTACCTCGTTGTTAACACTGTTAACTTAACACCAAGTATTGGTGATCTCTACCAAGAACAAATCTTCAACGCTGATAACAATGTAGTAACACCAGAAGATATTACTGGTTTCGCATTCGCAAACGCAGAAGTACGTTCCTTCGAAGCAATTGTATCAGCCACAGTTGTTGCTACAAACAACCAATATGCTATCTATAAGATTCTTGGTATCCAAAAGGCCAACGAATGGTACATTAACACCTCATATGTAGGAGACAGCTTAGCTGGTGTTACATTCTCTATCACAAACACTGGTCAACTCCAATACACAACACTCAACCAACCAGGTCACGTTTCAACAACACTCAAATTCAGAGGTTTCATGACCACATCCGTTTAAATAACGAGATTGAGATTCAATAAACAAAATTAAATAAACAATAAAATAACTAAATGATCTAATGATCTAATGATCTAATGATCTAATTCTTAATTAAAATAATTTGTATTTATTTTAATTAAATTTACATTATTGAGCTAAACGTTACAAGCCTTAAACAGACTTGACTTTTGTAATAAATTTATATGTAATTTCAACACCATCACGTTCAACAGTTGTTACATGCGATTTTTTAGATACCTTGTAAGTATATTCCTTTTTCTTTGAATCTTGTGTTGTTTCACGGATTTTAATAGTTAATACACCTGGACTTCTCTTTAAAGAATGAACGATTTTTGTAAACATCTTTTTAACACTTTCTCTTGGTGTATTACTTAAATATCTACCACCTGTAAAATTAATTTTACTACCATCAGATTTACTAACCGATTCGATTGTGAATGATCTTTGTGACATTGTCGTTTGTATTATATTGTTTATATTATTACTTAAGAATTAAAATTAATAAAAATGAGTTAAAAATCGATCTTGTTAGTTGCTGATTCTTCATTAGATGATCCTTCATCTGTATAATCAGATTCTTGATCTTGTTGCTGCTGTTGTTGTTGTTGCTGCTGTTGTTGTTGCTGTTGTTGTTGTTGTTGCTGCTGTTGTTGTTGCTGTTGTTGTTGCTGTTTTTTTGTCAATTTCTTAGGTTTTTTAGGTACAATTGCAACTTCTGATGATTCTGTGCTAGGATCATTCTTTGTAAATGTAATTTGATGTTGTTCTTTGTAATGTCTTTTCAAAGCTTTATCACTTGAACAACCAGTGCTACACAAGTGACATGAGAATTGCTTTAATTCAGATGTTGTACTTGTTTTTCGTTTAAAGAAATGATCTAACAATGTAAACTTTAATTTGCTTAGTGAATTTATATTGGTTTTTATAATTTCCAAATGATAATCATAACTTTGCAAGAAAAAGCTATATTCTATTTTTAAATTATTAAAAAGACGTTGATCAATTACAACGCAATCGTTTTGTTTATCCTTTATATGTTCATGCATATTGTAAATGATATTAACAGCCAATGTGAATAAACTATTGTCGAATTTGTGATTGTGAATAAATACAAGAATATTATTGTCTACGAAATCAATTGAAAAATCTTTACGATTGGCAATACCACCGAATGCATTACACAGAATACCCGAGCAATTTTGTAATTGAATGTCTGCATAAAATTTGTCAAGATCTTTCTTAGGAACTGTTGTATCAAAATGTTTTGAATCAATTAAAATCTTAGGTTTATTATCTTTTATAATATGGATATCACCAGCATTTTTTTCAGTATGCATATCAACTACTTCAGCATCAGGGAATGCTTCTGTTAAATTTTTCAATAAAATATTCTCAGCTGTTGCTCCCTTTCTTGAACTATTACCACCTGTAAATGTATCATGCAATGAATTCAAAACCTTTTCAATTGAAACTATCTTGTGATTAATAGTATGTGAATCCAATGACGTCATTAAAGTACTTCCGATACCTGATAATACATCTAATGATTTCCTATCAATGTCATTTAATTTTTTATTACTTAATACATCTATTTTGTCTTTGAAATTTTCAAGAATATTTTTAAACTCGTCTTTAAATGAATTGCCACTTAGTATTTCTGAATTGTATCTTTCTAAACTTGATAATACAGTTACATTTGATGATAATACATTACTATGAATGTTTTCCAAACTTGTATTATTTGTCATAATCAATTGTTTAATATTATTTAATTGTTGTGTAATGACTTGTATATTAGTATCAGAGTCTTTTTTATCATCGCAATTTTCACTACTTTTAAAATATTGCATCAACATTTCATCTATTTTTATGTATTTTTTCACAAAATGAAGGATGTTTTTATTTTCAAAGTAATTCTTAATTTCTGTATCATTTTTTAATAATTCCAATTGCGATTGTAAATTACTCATTGTGAATTACCACTTTGCGAATTACACTTTGTTAATTGTGAATTTTTATTTTTAAATAAAAACTGAATTAATTAATATATGAAATTAAGATTAAAATATTCTAATAAGATTTTAAAAAATATTCTAATAAGATTTTAAAAAATATTCTAATAAGATTATAAAAATATTCTAATAAGATTATAATAAGATTATAATAAGATTATAATATATATAATAAATCTATATGAACATTGTAAAATATTTTTCAGAAATAGCTATGAATACAGTTAATGAAATAAAATTTTTCTTTAGTAATAAATTCTCAGAAATGTATTATTATTTATATGTAAAACGTAAAAATAAAGGAAATTTATTAAAACGTAAAGAGGATGAAATAAGTCGTAAAGGCGAACGTGTGAATAATGAAACTGGAAGTCTAGATGAAAGACATAGTAATACAGATTCAGAAGAAAGTCGTGATAAAGGAACTGGATTTAAAAGAATTCGATTAAATTAAGAAATTAAATAGTTGCGTTTTTTTTATTATATAATTTTGAAATATTTATAATAAAGAAATGATGAGTAACGTAGATGGAACAACCGATGAGATGTATAATATTGTATTAAATATTGGATTAAATATTGGATTATTAGTTCTACCAGCGATTGTTTTGTATAATGTAAAAAATGTTATTGGGCGTATTTTATCAATTGGTAGACAAGGCGAGAGAGAATGTAATGATGAATGCGAGTGTGATTTAGATTGTACTGAATGCTCAGTTGATTCCACAGATTCAACTGAAACTGTTAAACCAACTTTAACACAAACTACACAAACAGGTGAAATTGATAGTGAAGATGAAAGCGACAGTGAAGATGAAAGTGAAGATGATTCAGATGGTATTAATGATATTATTAATAAATTCAAGACTGATGATGATGATATTTTTATGACAGAATTAAATGCACATATTGATACTATTTTAAAGGATCTTGATTAAAAATACATTTTATTTATAAATTGTATTACTGGTTGCCATACGTTCTTGTTGATAAATAGTATCACTTGTTTCCATACGTTCTGGTTGTGGTTCTTTGTGAATAATTGTTGTTTCACTAGTTTCCATTGGTTCTGGTTGTGGTTCTGGAATTTCCTTAATTTTTATATGTTTGTAATTTTTATTTGTATTTAATAACCACATGTATTCTGATGGTACATTTGGTATATTATCGTCGTCTATAAAAAAGTCTATAGTGTCCTTGTCGACTACTGGTTGGATGAAATAAGAAAACATTTTTTCAAAAACATAACAAAGTGGTATGTCATTTGCATGTAAACTTTTAACTATATTATAAAAATCCTCATATATAATTTTTGGTGTTGTACCATTTGGTTTATGAGTATCTTTGTCAGGTTTAATGTTCCAATGTGTTGCTTCTATAATTCTGTTGTAGTCTACGGTGTATAAGTTTGGTGATTTGTTATAGTAATCTAGTTTTTTAGCTTGAAGTTTTCCTGGGATATAAGCATACCCAAAGTCCCATAATGTGAAAAGGTAACCAATGTTAGGAATTTTATAACAATTGTCGTCAATTTTATAAGTGATGTGACCACCTGGTTGAATTTTATGAACTAATACATTTCCCCAATGAAGATCATGATGAGTTAAATCAAAGTGTTTTTGAAGTGTATAAAGTCCTGCAAATACTTGAAAATACATACATACCCATTCTATTTCAGTTCTGTCAGTTTGTAACCAATGTTTCAAGTCTCCTTCATTTGCGTATTCATTTAATAATAAAATACATGATTTTGTAATATTTTTTTTGGATAATATATTTTTATTTATATAATTGCAATTATTACATAAGAAGTAATTGTAATACAATGGAAGATTAGGTGTAATAGGTGTTTTGTTTAATAATAAGAATTTAGATAATTGCATACATATAATTTCAGTGTATACATCATTTACTTTTGAAGATAATTCTTTTTTATCTTTATGATAAGGAAACATGAATTGTTGAACTAAATCCATCGGGATTTTTTTAGTAGATAATAAAATTCCATCATCACATTTTTTAGTTGATTTATTATATGGTGTACATGATTTGTATGCTTCACCATAAACAGATCCTGAACCAATTCGTTCTAATAATAAAATATCATGATTTAAAACGTTAAATTCATCTGCGCATATTTCATCACCGTCCTTTTTATCTTTTGAAGTTATTTTATTGTATATTGTTTGTCTAAAGTAATTCATTATGTTACTTACGTTACTTACTTTTACTTACAATAAAATAATTTGTATTTAATCAATTAATTTAAGAATAGGAATCCTTACACATGTGCTAATAATGCTTCAACAGTTGAGTCACCGAATGTTCTGTATAATTCACTGTATAATTCAGGATGAGTTCCTGAAAAATCTTCTACACTTGTAGGATAAACCTTTTTATAATTTTCATTAGTGTTTAATAACCATTGTTGTGATTTGGGTACTTTAGGAACTACTTTATCATCAATTATGTAATCAACATCAAGTTTTTCAGTTGATATAAAGCTCTTGAATGCCTTTTCAAAAACATATTTTAATGGAACGTTGTTTGTATATAATAAACTTATAATATCAAAAAATTCTTCCATACGTTTTGGAACTGTCCCATTTGGTTTGTTTGTTGCTTTGTCAACTTTCATATTCCAATAAATAGCGTTTGAAATTCTGAAATAATCATCACCATATCTATTATGTATTTTTGAATAAAAACTAATATCCCTTGCTTGCATTTTACCAGGAACATAAGCATAACCAAAATCCCATAATGTAAAGAGGTAACCGATATTAGGGATTCTGTAATAACGATTATCTATTTTATAATTAAGGAATCCTCCAGGTTGAATTTTGTGAACTAATACATTGCCCCAATGAAGATCATGATGTGTTAAATCGAAATGTTTTTGGAGTGTATATAATCCTGCGAATACATGGAAATACATAACAGTCCATTCCAATGTAGAATGATCTTCTTTTAACCAATGTTTTAAATCACCACCATCTGCAAATTCATTGATTAGTAAGATACATGATCTCGAAATTGCATCATTGATAGCATGTTTATAAATATCAGCTATTTGTTGACCAGCAGATTGTACCATTAATTTATAATCATCACCAGCTAAGATGGTTTTATTTTTATATTTTAACAATTCCTTTAATGTTTTAAACATTTGTTTAACTTCCTTTCCTTTCTTATCTAGATAAACAGCAGATTCTGCTTTTTGAGTTAAATACTCGTTTCTTTTTAAAATTTCAGGATTTCTATAATCACATCTATTACATAGGAAATAATTATAATACAATGGAAGATTTGGGCATATCGCTTCGTTGTTTAATATGACATGTGCACATAATTGCATACATGCTAATTCAACAAAAGCATCATTTTCATGATTTAATAATTCTTCTTTATCTTGATGGTAAGGATATAAGAATTTTTGCATTTGTGTTAAAGGAATTTTTTTAGTTGATAATAAAATACCATTGTCACATTTTTTAGTTTCCTTATCATATGGTATACACGATTTATAAGCTTCGCCATTAATAGATCCTGAACCGATTTGTTCTAATAATAATACATCATGGTTTAAAACATTGAACTCGTCAGGACATATTTCTTCACCATCATGCTTGTCAGGTGATAAAATTGCATAATACTCTCCGATACGATTCGTTAAATCAGGATGTTCACTCATTATTATTTATTATAATAAATAAAATAAATAATTAAAATAATTAAATAGAATAATATTTGACCCTTGTACCCTTACCACTCTCAATTTCTGTGCTGTTTATATAATAATTATAATACTTAAGAGCATCATCTAATTTACTTTTTCCAATGTAATTTGTTATTGTTGATTTTGTATAATTAATAAATTCATCTCTTTTTTTCATTTTATATTTACATTTGTCGAAAAATAACTTTAAGCTTATAAATAAACTTAAGAAATCCCAATGTATTAAATTCTTTTCTTTGAATGAAACGGTAAATGAATGTTCTTTTTCATTTTTACAGTCACCCACGTTACTACTACAACTCCCGTTGTCTTTCATATCTATAAAACTTGTTCTTTTAAAACCACCATCAGTGTTCTCATCACCGCAACACCCTCCGTTATCAGATGTTGTGTTGTAATAACTATTACATAAATCAATAATATGAAATTTATAATTATTATTTATATCTACAAAAATATTATCAATATGTAAATTACCATGTATAAAATTATATTTCTTAAATGTATTTATAAATGCAAAAACTTCATTTATAATTAAAGAAGTATGATTCGGATTATTCAATAAAAACAGTCTTAAACTAATATAATCCTTTGTTATGTAAACCAGGTCATTTTTATTAAATGAAATCATACTAGTAATATCAGCATTTCGTTTCAATAATGATAAATAAATAAAGGTCTCATAATTAAAAATAGTCTTATCAAAACAAATTCTGCGAATATTATTGTCTTTATCCTTATCACAATAACACTCTCTATTACATTTCGAATTTAAAAAGTAACAATCCTTGTCAAACGTTGATAAACTTTTAAATACATTGTCATCTTCGTTTAAAAAAAGATTCCTATCAACTTCTTTATCAGTATTTCCGTAATGATTTATTAATTTACGATTAAAAATAAACATACTATATATATATTTTTAATTTTTAACTTTAAACGAAAAATAAATGATTCTAATTGGTAATCATCCTGCCAATTTATCAATTGGTGATCATCCTGTATTTGAATGTGATACTAGAAATATCAATACCATAATCTGGTGTGGAGTATCTTACTAAACCATTCGATGTTATTATGTCGTTAACTATATCAAATTCAATGCCAGTGTCATCACCAACATAACTTGATACAATTTCCCAAGCATCACTTTTATTAACACCTCTGATATGGAAATTACAGTACAAGTTATCATTGCTATTAGCCATAACTATAACAACTGCCAAGTATATATCAAATGACCAAACACTGCTGTTAATTGTTATGAATGGAATATCTAATTGATTATTTAAAGCATTATATGTAATTGATGATATAATATCATAACTGTTTGGTGTAGTATTTACATTGTTTACATATAAAGATTCTCCTATATATACTGATTTATTAATTGCAGCACCACCAGCAATAGTTAATCCTCCACCATTTGTTGAACTTGTGCTATTAACCGTGCAGTTAATACCTAAACCACCTGATAATGTTAATCCTCCACTTGAAATACTTGTGCTAGGAGTTGTGCTTGAAGAATAACCTGTTCCGAAAGAAATTCCAACAGAATCTGTGAATGACACATTTGTTTTACCAGGATCTTGTGTGGTAGATCCAAATTGGAATACATTCAATAATTCATTATAAATAATTCCTACAAATGGTTTGTTATATAAATAAACAATATCACCACTTGCTGGATTTTGTGTAGTCCAAGCAGAATCCAACGTAGCAACATGCGTTGTTCCATTATAACTTACTATTTGTCTACATTGATTAGTACTAAATCCTGATTCAATCTTTATCCACCAATTTGAGTAGTAATCATCAATGCTACTTGTTAAATTACTTAATTTTATATGATTAGACGGAGATGAAATTCCTGATTGATTAGGTAATATATCTACTATATACGGATTATCATTCACTACATCACCTGAACCACTATCATTACCAACTTGATAACGACTGATAAGTACACCGCTGTCATGACTACCTGTAGGTCCGGAATTTAATACCATTATGTTATCACTTATAACTGCATTTGTTGCGTCAACACTTGTAGTAGTACCATTTACTATTAAATTACCAGTTACAATTGTATTACCACCTACATGTAAATCACTGCTAATACCAACTCCACCCTTAACAATAATGGATCCTGTATTTATATTGTTACTAGCAGTCGTTGATTCTATATGTATATCTCCACCAATAAATAGATCCTTTTTAATACTTGTACCACCAGCAATTGTTAATGCACCACCAATAGAAATATTACTAGAATTTATTGTACAATTGATATTTAAACCACCTGATACAATCACACTAGAAGTACTTGTATTTAAACTTGGTGTTGTATTATTAAAAGTTGTATATCCATTTGTATTATCATATGAAACAATGTTTTCAACTATAACACCTGAGTTATTACGACGATTCAATGAAAGAACACCACTGTTGTAGTTTAATCCGAATCTTGAGATATTAAAAGAATCATAGATATTTAAAAGATCATTTCCATTCGTGTTATTTGTTATATTTAAAGAATCACTTAAATAACTACTACCACCTATATAAAAGTCACTTTTAATACTAGCACCTCCTAATACAGTTAAACTACCACCATTAACATTACTCGATGAGTTAACAGTTGAATTAATAGTTAATCCTCCTGTTAATGACAAACAACTTCCTGATGTAGATGTAATCGATACTGTGTTAAATGATCCATGTGAATTACTACTAATACAACCATTAATATAAACATCCTTGCCAACTCCTAGACCACCTACAATCGTAACACAACCTCCATCGTTAGAACTAACAGCATTACTTGTATTGTAAAAATTAACTGTTTTATAACATGCAGTATTTCCATTCACTGTTAAATCATTTGTGATTGTTGTATTATTTGTAACAAATAAATTATTACATGTACCATTCGTAACATTTAAATTCAAGGATCTTATAGTACTATTACTATTAATGTCACCATTTACATCTAATTTATATCCTGGATTATTACTATTAATACCTACATTTCCACTTGTTGCTAAAAATAGTTGATTTGAAGAAGTTCCTGTATATAGATTTAAATAATGTACAATACCACTTCCTGATGCATTTGTATTTACATTAAATCCACCAAAAGGACCAGATGAACCACTTATTTGTAAATTCTCATAACTTGTGTCACTTGGTGAAGTTCCTAATGTATAAAAAGACATGTCAATTAAATTACCAAGTGTATTTGATGCATTTCTCTTAGCAACTACGATTGATGGAGCTTCAGAGTTATAAATATTTAATTTTGATGGAATATTTAAATTACCTGTTGTACCATTACCATTTAAATACATTTCACCACCTAAATAAAAGTCCTTTTGTAAACTTGCACCACCCGCAATTGTTAATCCACCACCACACGTGACACTTGTAGCATTTGTAGTAGAATTGATTGATAAACCACCGTTTAAAAGTAAAGAACCAGTTGTACTATTCGATGACATTGTAGTATTTGATAATATAACAGATCCTGATGTATTTAACGTAACAGATCCATTAGTATTTTGTAAAACAAAATCACGAATACTTCCAGCACCACTCCCTTCAACTGACACATTAAATGATTGTGATGATGAAATATATCCTAATTTTAAATATTCTCTATCAGCATTAGAATTGGCATTGTATCCGTATAAATAAATAAGATTATCGTCCAACCCATCATTGTATGTTGTATATAGATTAATATACGAATCAGTTGATAAACTTTGTATATTTAAATTTCCATTTGTAGATGTTAACATGTATTCATTTAATTGTAATGAACCTTTGCTAATCAACATATCTGCATTATTAAAACGGAATGTATTTGAGCAATTAAATAATAAGCTACCATTTGATATTACACTAAAAGATCCTAATGTACTATTGTTATTAAGTAAGTAAATATTGTCATTTGTATATAAAGCCCCACCTAATCTAAGATCTTTATTTATACCAACTCCACCAGCAATTGTTAAACAACCACCACTCGTTGCACTTGTAGAATTATTAGTGGAATTAAAAGAAACACTTCCACTAGCTACTAATGAATTACTTTCAATACCACTACCACTTGTATTATTCAAATAAACTGCGTTATTAAAGGAACTACTTGTTGTGTTAAATATTACATTATCATTACCTGATGTGTTTTTAATAATTAAACCATTTGTTGTAATAACAACATACCCTGATGTTATATTTAGATCGTTGTTTATATCACCAGTTGAGATGTTTAAATTATTACCAATTCCTGAAACAATGTCATTCACATAAGCATTTCCACTTATAAATACAGAATCACCAATATATAAATCATCACCTACACTCATACCACCACCAACTGTTAAACTACCACCATGTGTAACACTTGTCGAATTTGCTGTGCAATTAATCGATACACCACCATTAACAACCAACGCCCCAGATGATTGTGATGTACTAGATGCTGTTACATTGATTGACAAACTTGAATTGTTCAATACAAAGTGTTTATTAAGACCATCTAAACTAACTTCTAAACGTTTATTATTTATTGTATCTAGTATAAATCTAGGATAAGTAATTCCTTTAACAACAAACGTAGATAAAGTACTGTCCAATGTTAAATCACTACCTAAATAAGTTTTTCCTACGATACTTGCTCCTCCACCAACAGATAAAGCACTACCACTTGTACTACTTATACTGTCAACTGTACAATTAATTCCTAAACCTCCGTCTAAAACCAAACATCCATTTAAAGCAGATGTTGAAATCGTTGTGTCAGTCACATTAACGTTACCATTTTCAATAATTAAACTTGAATCATTTGAATCTATTGTTATAGCATGTAAACGAATACAAGACATAATATAAATTACTTTATCTTACGCAAATAAAAATAGTATTTAGTGTAAACATAATTAATTACTTTTTTATTAGATTAATTATTTTATTTGGTTTTTGTAATGAATTTCCTTAAGGTGAACTTGTTAAATATTGTTCGTCAGATTGATGATATAGATGATTTTCATAATTTATGTAGAACAAATAAGGAAATATTTAAAATATGCAAATATTATTCTAATATTATCTGTAAATATTTTTTAGACATATTTAGTGTGTCTTATACACATGATCGAGATTTTATATACGTTATGAATTATGTAAACAAGGAAGATTACATTGACGAAAATGGTGTCGCGGATTACAAAAAAATATACCTCTTATATTATAATTTTTATAAATGCACAGGTATAAATTGTAGTAATAAGGATATAATATCTATACCAAAATATCCAAAATTAGAAAATTTAAATTGTTCTAAAAATAGAATATCTCGCTTACCATATTACCCGTCATTAACTGTATTAAATTGTTATGATAATAATATTGAATATATACCATCATATCCATTATTACAAAAGTTAGATTGTGTTAGGAATCGTTTAAAGGTGATAAGGGAATATCCCAAATTGACGTTTTTAAATTGTTCAAATAATCATACCGTGTATAAATTACAAGAATATCCAGAATTAAGATTTTTAAATTGCAAAGACAATACTATAAAATGTTTACCTAGTTATCCAAAATTAGAGTGGTTGAATTGTCAAAATAACAGAATCGTGTTTTTACAATATTATCCAAATATAGAATGGTTAAATTGTAGAGATAATAGGATTTCATTCTTTCAAACTTATCCCAAATTATCATTTTTAAATTGTATGAATAATTTCGCTACTACTTTACCAGAATACCAATCCCTGTCTTTTTTAGATTGTAGAGAAAACCCTATCGAAACTTTACCATGTTATCCGGAATTAAAAATTTTAAAATACACACGTAACCAACCAAGTTATTTACCATATTATCCAAAGTTAAAAGACATCAATGGTATTTTGTTTGATTTTAATTATTACCGTAATGCAGAAAATGAAAATGAATATGCGTATAGTAATACTTTTTGGTAATACCTTTTGGTAATACCTTTTGGTAATTAAATTAAATTAATTGAATTTTTAAAAGAAAGAATGTAATGTAACGTAATGGATGAATTAGAAACAGGTGTAGAAAATATTCATATTGAAAATGATAATGGAATTGATCAAGATACTATTTTATCATCTTCTCTAGCCAATATGATAGTCTTCCTTATATTAATTTTGATAACGATGTTGATAGCAATTACGAACAAAATGATGATGTTATTGATATCCGTTTAGTTGATAACAGAATGTGTTATTTGATCTGGAGAGATTTTAAGGAACAGTACAGACCATTTACTACTTCACTTATTCGATTAACTGATTATTCAACACATGATTATTTTTCGAATGAAGAAAATCGTCAAATTCTATTTAATTATATAAATACACGTTTAATTGGGATTCAATTAGCAAAATTAAAACCAATTGGTAGAATGTACTTTTTCTTTTCAGTAAAAAGAACAAATGATAATATGTTGTTTAATAACAGAATAATAAAATTGGAATCTAAAATAAAGAAATTAACAAACATTATTGAAACTCTTGAACAAAAATATGATAAACTTTATTATGCACCTAATATGCCAGGTTATTATGAAGCTATGGATGATTTTTCTAAAAAGATGAGTAAAGGTGGGAATAATGTAGATGTAGATGTTATTAAGGAATCAAGTTAATTCATTTAATTGATTAATTAAAGTGATTTGTTTGCTAATGAAAATAAAAATAATATTATAAAATATAATTAAATGTTTTCTCGTCCAATCTTAGTTTTTAGTAATTATTGTCAACATTCTAAAAATTTTATAAGTATGCTTTTAGAATCACCATTGGCACAAGAATTTATTTTTGTTAATGTAGATGTAGATCCAAATACTAAAAGGCGATCTGATGATTTTTTAAGTTTAAAGGGAATACTTGCTACAAATTTCAATTATAAGTTAACATCAGTTCCAACGATTATTGTTGAAAATGGTGAATTTATTTTAAAGGATGCAGATGCATTTGAATGGTTAAAGCATACATTAGAAATTATTAGTAATACTGAAAAAAACAAGGAACCAGTTGTTGAAGATAACACTATTGTCCCTGGTGAAATTTCAGGATTTAATCCTAATGAAATGATTGCTTTTTCAGATATGTATAGTACATTTGGATTAAATACAAAAGATCCTTGTATGGATGCTAAAAATCAATGTTTTCAATTTTTAGGTCAGGACTTTTCTATTAGTACACCACCAATTGATGACCAACCTATGCAACCTCCACAGATGCAAATGCAACAACAAAAAACAGTTAGATTTAGTAATGATATAAAGAGTAGTAGTAGTGGTAGATCTAATAAAAAGGGTTATGGTAGTGAGAAAGAGAAGGAATTAAATTCAAAATATGAGGAAATGATGTTAGCAAGACAAATGATGGATAAAGCTAGAATACCTGAACGCACATGATCGATTTAGTATTTGAACGCATATAAGTGTTAAATAAATCTTAATTAAATTAATTAAATTTAATTAAATTTTATATTATAAAGAAGTAAATGTCGAGTGTAATTATTTTTTATATATTCTTAATCTTGTTAGGATTCATTTTTATTAATAAATTCTATTACGAATCGTTGATTTCAGTTACAGGTTCAAATGATGATTTTCCATTTACAAAAGAAATGACTAGAATTTCTGATATAGATGTAATAACAGCTGATTTTGACAATTTATTAACAAATGCAAAAGAATTTCCTGATAAAGATATTATAAAAACTCAATTTACAAAGTATCCATTTTATGAGAAATTCCCATTTCAAATATCAAATTTTTTGTTAGATTATATAAAAGATAGATTAAAGAGTAATCCTGATAAAACCTTTTCATCGGATAAAATAACAATTGTAAAGGAACCATATGAAATTTATTACAAGGGAACTGAACTAGTATCAAGAAATTTTGATTATTATAATAGAGAATATATTCTATCAATTGACATTGAAAACAATACGCATTTCTTTGTTAGAACATACACATTTTATATATCTATAACAAATAATGGTATGTCTATTTTGTCAGTTAGTAACTTACCAGTTACAACCATCGCTTCAGGTAATTTACAATTTGACTATGATACAGCAAATAATAATCCTAAATACATGCGATATCAATAAAGGTGCGTTCAAAATAAAATCCCAGGGGCGCGTTCAGAAATTTCGCGAATTCCCGATTAATAATTTATTGGTATAATATAAGATTAACGGCTAAAGGGTCGGGAAAATATGGATGACAATTGTATTTATTTAGATAAAGAAATTACATCAGGTATTTTTAATAATATTGATATGGGAATTATTGTTATTATTAATAATAATTTAATTTATTTAAACAAATTTATATTTAACGAATTTGGAGTATCATTTGATTATTTAAAATACATATGTGATAGTGAAGCAGATGATGAAAAATCTAGATACAATCAATTTTTACATGAAAACATTGAAAGTGATAGAAATGTAAAATTTATTGTTAATACAGTTGAAAAGACCATGAATGTTAAAATGTCAATAATAGATCATGGTGCATCATCTACAAATAGATATACCCATATAATGACATTTAAACATGTTGTTGTAGAAAAACAGTCGTATAAGGATGTTTTCTTAGCAAATATGAGTCATGAAATAAGAACACCCTTAAATGGTATCATAGGAATGTTGACATTATTAGAGGATACAAATTTAAGTAGTGAACAAAAGGACTATATAGAAATGACCAGAGAATGTAGTTTCAATTTGATGACTATTATAAATGATATTTTGGATTTTAGTAAATTAGAAGCTGGTAAATTAACACTTGATGTTAAATGTACAAATTTAAGAAGATGTATTGAAACAACAAGCGATATTATATTAGGAAAGATGATTGACAAAAATGTAGAATTCTCATTTAATATAGACAAAGATATCTCGGAATATATTGAAATGGATGAAAATAGAATTAAACAGGTTTTATTAAATCTATTAAGTAATTCTATTAAATTTACATCAAAAGGAATAATCAGTTTGGATATCAAATTAATTGATTCTCATTACTTGCGAAAACACAACATACAATACACCCCAGATCACCGTAATAACACCCTTATAAAATTCACAGTAACTGATACAGGATGTGGTATACGTAAAGAGGACTTTAATTTATTGTTTAAAAGTTTTAGTCAGGTAAATCAATTAACTACAAAATTAAAACAAGGAACAGGTCTAGGACTAGCTATTAGTAAATATCTTATCAATTTAATGAATGGATATATATGGTTAGAATGGAGTGAGGAATACGAAGGTAGCTGTTTTTCATTTATTATTTCAACAAAATCATGTTTTAAACCAAATAACATTGATGACATAAATATAAATGATAATATTCTAAAAGACATAAATGTATTAATATTAGATGACAATGTACATAACCGTTTGAGCTTAGCAGGCCTAATATCAAAATGGGGCATGAAACCTTATGTTTATGGTACAAGCGAGGAAGCATTGTTTTTCTCAAAATACATAAAATTTGATCTTGGTTTAATTGATATATGTATGCCAAAATTAGATGGAAATGGTTTTGCTAATAAATTGTACGAAAATGAACAAAACAAATCTATACCATTAATCGCATTGAGTAGTTTATGTGATAAATTTGATAAAAATGAGTTTAATAGGAATTTTAAATCATATCTTATAAAACCAGTAAAAGAAGTTAAATTAAAACAATTAATAATGGATACCATAACTTCAAAGAATTTTAGTTCAAACTTAAAAAGTAATTATTCAGATTCTATTGTAGAAAAAAGAAAATACCCAAAAAATTACAACTTGAATATACTCATTGTTGAAGATGTATACATCAATCAAAAAGTTGCTATAAATTTCCTAAAAAAAATAGGTTATTCTAATTGTAATATAGATACTGTCGATGATGGTGAACAATGTTTAAATAAATTAACAAAAACACAATATGATATCATCTTCTTGGATATTAAACTTCCAATATTAGACGGTGAACAAGTCCTTAAATATATAAACGAATACTACACACACCATAGAGTAAATAATCATTATAGCTCAACAAATTATAATTATAAACTAAAAAACAATAAAAAACCATACATTGTAGCAATAACCGCATTTTGTTTAAAAGATGATCATAAAAAATACATCAATCTAGGATTTGATGATTACATTGCAAAACCAATTAATATAAATAATTTAAAAAAATGCATGAATACATTCCTAAATTTATTAGATGAACGAGAATGATAAATTATAAAATGATATATGAATCAACTAACTTATATATGATTTTACTATACGTGCAAAACGTTCTTTATAGTACCCATAAGCCACAAACTCTGCAAAGATATTTTCTATAAAATGCGTTTCATCTATCATATTTGCATGATTATTAAGTTGTAAATAATTTATCCTGTAATTTGTATAATTTAATTTAATACCTCTAAATACTCTCAATACAGGATGTAATAATCTACCATGACTTTCTTTACCTAAATGTACTTTTGTTGTCCAAACATCTTTAACCTCATGTGGTGGATCCGAACCATACTCAAGTGTTGTCATGAAAGCTATTGTTTTTTCAGGAATTTTGATTTTTGTATTTAATTCACTTAATAAGTAATTTATAGGTACTTGTTCATAATAAACAAACACGTTTTTATCCTTGTCAAAATAACAAATATCACATAATTGACCATACATTTGATATAACCCACTTGATGTGTTTATTCTTTTCATAAATTGATCAGAAAGAGTTGTTATATCATTAAATGTTTTATAATCAAAATCAGTTATGTTTATTTTTACAAAATTATCTATCAAGTATCTAAAACCATGAATAAAACCACCAGAACTTAATTTGTAATCATTAAAATGCATTAAAGATCCAATGAAAAACATATTAGGAACATTTACACTACTACAATCTGAATTAATGATAGGATACTTGTTATTATCAGTTAATTGTGGTTTAACAACAATATCGAAAATATCATTGTTAAACTTCCACCCAGTACAATTTATAATTTCATCAAATTCCTTATCGTATAATTCATTTCTTTGTGTCATTTTATTAGTAAATATGAATGTGTTTCTTTCCGTTTTATTAATTATATAATCGTCAATACCTACACTATCAAATGAATTCAAACTTTTTAATAAAAATGTTTCATAAAAATTCATGTATTTTGTTCTTACATCACCTGTATAATGTGATATTAAAGCTAATTTTGGAAAATTTCTTCCAACTATCATGATATTACTACAATGATTGTTTAATAAATTTGCAATTTCAAACGCACTATTACCATTTCCTACTATCAATACACGTTTATTATCATAATAATTTAAGTTATCCTTGTTTAAAAAAAATCCCTTTTCAAATTCACCATAATGTTTTGAATACTCTCTTATATTTTCTATATTTTCAGGGATATTCATTTTAGATAATCCTGTTGCTACAATTAAATACTTGCATGTATAAATCGTATTCTCACTAATTAATGTAAACACATCATCGTTAATCGTTAGTTCATTAAAATGAATTACCTTTTTAGTTATAATTTTAATATCCACACCGAATTCAATATTTAAAGAATAATGTTCAGCAAAATGATTCATGTACTTTACAAGATCATCGCTTTTTGGATAATATTCTTTACTAAAATCCTTGAATCTCAATTTATAATCATTACATAACGAATTCCAATCGTGTCTCATATTAAAATCATCATCGTCATTTCCATTAAATCTCTTATTAATAGAAATTAATTCACCAGAATGTGGATACTTGTTAAAGAATGAAGCAGCTTTATCGTTTTTTTCTAAAATTAAGTAATCGTTATTTAATTTCTGAAAGTAATAACCCAACTGTAATGCAGCAGGACCACAACCTAAAATAATATATTCCTTATGTTTGAGCATTCGTATCTTAGTATCTTACTAAAACTAGTATAAAATAACATTGTTATGAACGAAAAGTGTTATTTTAAACGAATTACAGAATTAATTGAAATTTTAATAAATTACATTTATCATAAAAATGAATAATACTAACAGTAACTTGATTGCATTTGCTGGAAGAAAGTCTTCTGGTAAATCAGAATGTGCCTTACAATTAGAAAAAAAAGGATATATTATTATTAATTTTGCTGATGCATTAAAGGAATTGGTAACTAAATTATTAAATATAACATCTGAAGAACTTGAGATTAAAAAAAATAAAATGGAAATCTATGTATTAGATGAACATCAATGTGAATGGGTATCTAATCAAATTTGTGCAGATAAAAATGAAGTGAATAATTTATTGCTTTGTAAAAAGCTAACCATCAGACAACTATTACAAATAATCGGTACTGATTTAATAAGAGTATACAATCCCCAATGGCATATACAACATTTAAAAACAAAAATGAATACTATTAAAGAAAACTCACCAAACACAAATAACATAAAATTTTGTATACCTGACTTGCGTTTCCTGAATGAAAAACAATTTATAGAAAACTTGAATGGAACCTGTTACTTTATAATTCGTCCATATGATAAAAATGTAACAATCTCAAATCACGTATCAGAAACACAATTAAATTGGTCATATTTCGGAAATAATATTATTATAAATGACGGAGATAAAACACAATTATTAAATAAAATAAACAACCAAATTATTAATCGTGAATGTAATTACAAACCTAATCTAGATTTCCTTAAAACAAAGTTGTTTTTAAATCTGAATACTAAAAATGCATATCTAGCAGGTGTAGTTTTCTTGAATAATAAATTAAAAACCCCTGGTTTACCTACATCCCTTTCACCTTTTGTAATTGAAAATTATAAATTATGGCATTGCTCAAATAAAAGATATCCTGACATAATTGATAAAATCCTAGATAAACAACAAAGAGAGTATTATATAAAAATTTGGTTAAAAGGTATCTTTTATTACCTTGTGGGGTTTCGCCCCCACGCGACGAAAACTGATGATTCTGCTGGATTTCAAAATTAAATAATAGTATATTCATTCTCTTTCATATTTTTATTATCTATACAATTATAATCTAATGTATCATTAGTTTTTTCAAATTCGTAACTAATACTTGATATTATTATTATTTTTATAACGAATATTATTGTAGCAACATATAATAATGTATTTTTAGTTTCACCATGCGATAGAGTCATTGCTACACTTAGTATAACACATACTGAAATTATTGAATAACATGAAAGTACCACACTCATTACGGTGGTTTGATCCATATTATTTGACCTACGTGGACGATAATAAATTTTTTTTTTATTTTGAGAATTTATAGCATTACATGTTTCTTTATAGGTAGTTATCATACTTGTATTCATTTTATTATATATTATACATTTTAATATTATTATATATAATATATATAATAATGAATTTTGATAAGCAAAATATAAATCATACACTTGATCCAAAAGAAATTGATGAACTAACAAAAATTGAACCAATAAAAGATGGTGGTGGTAACTATAATCTAATCATGTTTTCAATTATTCTAATAATTGGTATTATATATGCGTATCAAAATAATAACATATATCTGTTAACATGTCTATTAGTTTTTTTATGTATACTCATATGTAGTTTAACCGTAGGAAAATATTTATTATTTTTCTTGTTGGTTTAATAAATTCTGATATCATAAAAGAATTTTAATTATAAGTAATGTAACAATTACAACACCATGGTATATTATAAAAAGCATAACATTTATAACATATATATTTTCTACAATAAATACATCTTAATTTTTCTTCTTTTTCATTGTTTATATATTTACAAATTTCATTGATTATTTCGTTTGGTATATTTTTAGAAATATTATTTATTGTATTTTTTATCATATTTTGCTTACATTTATTACAACAATCATTATGTAAACATGGAATGATTTCATTTTTACATGAAGGTATTGTGCATGAATATGTATACATAATGCTATCGGGTTAGTAACTAATTACACTATTATATTACTTTATGAAAAAAACATTTTATAAGTATTTATTTATTTAAAATGTATATGTGCATGAAATTTGGAAATAGTGTAAAGAAGTATTTATATTAGCAAATTTAACCATTGCTGTTTTAGTTCCTGGGATACCAACACCTATAACATTGAATAGAGGAATAACATCTGTATCATCAGACCAACCTGAAACATTTATAATACAATCACCACGATTAATAAGATTTGCTACCTTGTTTGGTAAACTGAATGTAAATTGACAATAATCTCTTGTAACAGTTGGTGTTACATTTACATAAAATGTTAGGACACCTTGTGTTGAGACTGTATTTAAATTAACATTACCTGAATTTGTTACTGTGCAATTAACTGGGTCACTGAATGTAATTGTAGGTTGTGTAATAGAACCAGTTGCATTTAATTCACCAGCAACATGTAAATTACCTCCAATATAAAAATCTTTTACAACACTTAAACCACCCATCACAGTAATACCACCACCACTTGTTATACTTGTCGCATCAGTTGTGCAACTAACAGTTAAACCACCATTTACTAATAAAGCAGCACTATCAACACTTGATGATTGTGTATTATTTATAGTTACAACACCATTGTTAGTAACATTTAATAAAGTTCCAATACTACTACCAGTATTACTTATAATATTAAAGTTTCCTGATGTACCACCTAAATACATATTTATATTACCACTACTCACGCTACTGTTAGTACCATATAATACACATTGTGCATTGCCATCATTTATAGTATTTGAATTACCGGCATTTAATCCCAAATAACTATCATCTGTATCTACTGATATTAAATTGCCATTTGCAATAGTTAAAGGTGAAACGATAGTTGACGTCCCTATACCCATATTACCAGATGAATTAAATGAAAGTGATGTGTATGCATTTGTATTGTTTGTTAAATTTAATGAATTTGATGTATTGTTTAATTGTAATGTGTAATTTACTGTTGTATTTTTAAATCCTATACTACTATTGCAATTACCAGATGTATTATTGTTTTCTAGTAAAATAGTAGAATTGTTATTCCTATTATTAATATGAATTGACGCAGATGGTGAAAAGCTTTGATTATTATCATTCATACAAATATTATTTCCTACTAATAATGTTTTTGATATACAAGCTCCACCAAGAACAGTTAAACTACCACCATTTGTAAAACTAGCCACATCAGATGTATCGGATATTATCACTTTTCCATTAGCATGAACATCACTGCAATAAATATCCTTTGTCTTTATATCGAGATAACTATTAGAACTTATTGTATTACCTGAAACATCAGATGCATAACTAAAGGAGACTGCGTGATCACTTTCATTATAACCATATACAATGTAGTTATTGTTATACATATTCACTGTATCACCTAATGTTGGTTGAGTTGTCCAATCTGAATCAAGTGTCGCAATACCTTGAAGAGCACTGTAAGCAGTTACCTTGCGCACTTGTGTATCTGATTTTACCCACCAATTTTTATAATAATCATTTACAGCACTACCACCTGTTATTCTTATTTGATTAATATTAATTGTTGTTTGTGATGGTAATACAGTAGTTAAGGATGGAGAGTCTCCTATGACATCACCTAAAGAAGTATCATTTGTAAGTTGATATCTTTGTAAAGAAATTCCTAAATCTTTACTACCTTCTGTATTATTATATGAAACAATAGATGTATTATTGGAATTATATACAGTAGAAACAAAAGTCTCACCTAAATAAGTTCTAGCATCTGCATTATCTGATGTACTATAAACTAATACCCATGTACTATTATCAAAATCACTTGTAGAACCATCTGGGTATAAACCAGATCCTTCAGTTTCATAATTAAATAATGTACTGTTATTTGTAATAGTTAATGTAACACGTGTATCTTGTGGTATTTGTATAAATCCATGATAATTCAAACTATCATCTCTGTAAATTTTGACAACAGGAATTGATTGTGATGGATTATCAAATGTATGTGTAGCATGTAAATCAGTACCACTAACAGACGCTGATAAATGCATAGAATAAGTATTACTGTACATGTCAAATTGTACATTTGTAATGTATCCTAGGTAATTCCAGCTACTACCAATAAGACTTCCACTACTTAATGATACAGTTTGAGAATTATCACCAGATGCAAAACCACCATTGAATACACAAGTTCCGTTAAATACTGTTGTTACATCAGAACCAATATCTAATGTACTTCCAGTTGTACCTGCTGCAGGATTATAACTAACTATACCTGTACCTGATGTCGTACTAAATGATGTTGGTAAACTGAAATTCAAGGATCCATTTGAATGATTTGTATTAATTATAGTCTTACCATTATTATCAGGTGAATTGATTTGTAGTGAATAATTAGGATTATTTAATGTATTATTTATTTTCAATGAAGCATTGTTTATATTTAAATTATTATTATTAGAATTCCAATATACATCACCGCCATTACCCAATAACTTAAGATCACTTAAATTACCATTTGTACCAACTATCATACAACCATTTGTAACTGATGTATTATAAGGTGTCACGTGTAAATTACCCAAAGTAGTATCAAAATTTAAAGTGTATCCACCAGACACATTAACATCACCACCAATACACAATGAAGCATTTTTATTTAATACAATTCCATCTTCGGAAAATGATGTAATCGGATTATTAAAATTATCTTTTCCAACAATGTGAATTGGTTGTAAACTATATAATGTATTATTCTCATCTGGTGCTTGTATATAATTATTTCCATCTGTTGAACTAAAAATAAAGTTGTTTAATATACCATCTCCATTAACTGTTAAAGATTCTCCAATTAAAACATTTTTATTTATACTTGCACCACCACTAATAGTCAATGCACCACCATTTGTAATACTAACAGCATCGCTACTACTTGTTAATGATAAACTACCATCTATACTACCACTACCAGCACAATAAAATGCAGATTCGCTTGTATTTGCAATATTAATATTACCATATGATAATAATTCATCAGACAAAGTTACAGTACCATTGACATCCAATGAACTTGTAGGTGCAGAATTGTTAATTCCTACATAACCATTTCTTAATATAGTTAATCTAGGTGTTAAATTTGTTGCTAATTGAATACTACCACTACTACCTGTTAAACCACCAGATGTTATCATATTACTTATTAATAAAGCATCTGGATAATTGTCATTGTAAAAGTCATCTGACGTTCGTGATACAGCCATTGAAGCAACATTTACACTTGCATTTTGTAAAAGAACTTGTGGGTAAGCATTCGGATTTGAATTATCAGAATTTGCTTCAACAACAATAACTGATGAATCAATCGAACTAACATGTATATTTCCAGCAGGTTCATTGATACCTATACCTAATCTCATATTTGTATCATCGTAAACAAATGTATAATTAGATTGTAAACTACCAGTGTCATTACCATATAAAATAGTTCCATTGTCAAATTGTGTTCTACCAGTACCACCATATTGAACACCGATATTATCAGCATTCCATGTACCTGATAAAATAGTTCCTACACGATTTACATGTGATTGGTCAGATGCAGTTTGTAATTGTGAACCAGAACCACCAACTAACCCACTACCTAAACCAGTTGATGATAATCTTAAACTATCTGAACCAGTATCAATTTCAATACTAAAATTGTCAACGTTAACATCAATAACATTTACGGTTTTTGTTATAGCAGCACCACCAACTAATAAAGCCGTTCCGTTGAACTGTGTAAATGTAATTGGATCTGTACCTACTATATCAGATGTAGTTGTATTACAAATCCAACCAGTATTCGCATTGTATGTTCCATTTTCAATAAACATAAAAGTTCCTGCTGCATTCATATCATCGTCAAGATCAACGCTTCGCGTGGGTGGATTACTACCATTTACAATATAAATACCATTCTGGATTGCATCAGTTTGATTTTTAATTAAAACACGATCACCGTTAACTAAAGTATAATCATCTATAGTAGTTCCTACAATAACAGTGTTTAAACTTATAGCAGATAAACTAGCAACTTGTACACTGTCTTTAACATATAGACCTTGTTTAACCAAATCAACATAACCTTTGTTAGCTACATCAGTTGCATTAACTGGATCAGGAACATTTATAATATAATTATTATTTACATTAATAGTATCATCAAATCTAGATATACTATTTACATTCATTTGTTCATTTATACACACTCCACCATTAATAACCAATGAAGCTGTAGTTGCATTTATAACACCACGTGTATTATTTAAATAAACACTTCCACTACTGTTCATGTAAAATGAACTATTAATATTAAACCCGTTACAACTAATATCAATGTTGTTATTTTCTGTATCTATATTTAATAAAGTTCCTACAGTTCCAGATGTGTCTGTTGAATTTACAACAACTGCACTAGTATTATTTGTAATACATGTAAATGTACCATCTGTATGAATGTTTTTAGCAACTCCCAACCCACCATATAAAATAAATGCTCCAGTTGTTGTACTTAGTGAATCCTGTGTATTATGTAAAATAAGTGATCCGAAAATATTCATATTACCAGTATCTGTTTCAACTGTGAATAATTGTGTATCTGTTTCATCTGTTGTTATAGAAAATGATGGAATAACACCAGTATTATCGTATTCAGCATAAGATGGAAGATTTACATTAACGTTTCTTGTACCATCTATTGTATCTCTTCCAATATAATAAGAACCAACTGTATCATTATTACTAGATAATTCTAATAAATTCTTGGCAACATTTGTTGTACTAGATAAAACTAAGCAAGAATTGTCAACAGTACCATCACCAGCAATAATATTGACACTTGGATAAGCACTTGCTAAATCAACCTCAAAAACACTATTACCACCCTTTTGTATATTAAATGATCCACTTGTTGAATTAATAATAATATTATTATTTACACGAAGAGAACCTCTTACATTTAAACCACCTGAAACAATTAAAGCACCATCTGTATCACTTGTTGTTTCTTGTGTACTAGAGATAACAAAGGACCCTGATGTACCAGTATTCAAAATCACATTACCATTTGTATTAAGATTAAAAGACTTATTTTCCCAACCAATTGAACTACCATTTGATAGGATTAAATTATTACTACTTACTAAAATATCATTTGAAGATCTTATGTTAATATTATTACTACTATCTGCCCATACAGTTTGATTACCACTTCCACCCAATTTTAACTTGTTATCGGTAGGAATACGAACATAACCACCAGCTACATTAGGATTTAAAAATATATTATTTCCTGAAACAACTGATAAATCACCACCAACATTTGCTGAAATACTTACATTTGCATTTCCAAAAGCCAATGGTGTGCTAGCTGGAATCAATACTTTATAAGACGAAGACCCAGGATTTAATAAAATATCCTTACTACCAGCAACAACCATATTATTTGAACTATCAGTGTATATTTTTTCGTTTTGTGTAGAGAATGTGAGTGGTATTTGATTAGGAATATTTATACTATGATTAATACCATTAACAAATTCAAACGTAACACTTGCACCTGAAACTATCTTTAATATATTTGTTCCGGAATTGTAAGTAATACTTTGATTAGTTGATCCAAAAACTAATGGAATACCATTTGGAATATTTATTAATCCAGATGGAGAAAAAAGAATATCTTGTGGTGATGATACAATTAATGAATTAGCTGTATTTGTTTCTATAGAAGACCCATTCATATTTATTTTACCATTGATAACAAGATCTTTTGTAATACCGACTCCACCCTTTGTCCACAAAGAACCAGATGATGCATTTGTGGAATTTGTAGTAGACAGTATAGATACATCTAATTTTAAACTATTAACTGATTCTATAATATTAGACGTACTATTCCATACCATAATACCATTGTTTAAAGGTGTGTCTTCTCTAAAAACAACTGGTTGAGTTGAACTAATAGGACCTGCACGAAAAGTCTTACTAGTTTCATTGTAAACAATTCTGTAATTTTCTAATGCACCTCTATCAATTTCAATACCAGCTTGTAAAAGTGTAACACCGGAACTTAATTCATTGTTGTTTAATAAAATAATATTATCCTGAAATTCAGATACAAGTGAATCGATAACTGTTGTGTTCCCATCTACATATAAATTACCATTAATAACAGTATCACCTGTAACACATAAACTACCAAATGTAGGTGATGAATTACTTGTAACAGCTTGGTCAATTAATGTATCTACACGATTGACAATACCTCCTATATTTGAAACATTAAGCCTATTATTTGAAACAGGTTTTGGCATATTATTTCCTTAATTATTAATATAAATTATATTTATTTCTGAAATTAATCTTAATTATTAATTTAGGAGAAATTGAATTTAAAATAAATATTTACATAAAAGTAACTTTTTAAACTTGATATATTTATTTGTAACAAGCAATAGCAACTTTAAGATGGCTTCTAAAAAATCAATTGAACAGAAATATCAGAAATTAACTGGTAGAGAACATGTTCTTCATCGCCCTGGTATGTATATTGGTAGTATAAAAAAACAAACAGAAGAAATGTGGTGTTTTAAAGAAAACAAAATGGAAAAATGTATGATTGAATATGCACCTGGCTTTATGAAAATATTTGATGAAGTCCTAACAAATGCTTTAGATCACTCTGTTAGAGATCCTACGTTAAATACAATTAAAGTTGATTATGACAAAAGTACAGGTGAAATCTCAGTCTGGAATAATGGTACAGGTATTCCTGTTGTTGAACATTCAGAACATAAAATGTACGTCCCAGAATTGATTTTTGGACATTTACTTTCTGGTAGTAATTATGACGATAATGAAAGCAGAACTGGTGCAGGGACTAACGGCATCGGGAGTAAAGCCGTAAATATTTACTCAAAAAAATTTATAATTGAAACAGTTGATAGTGAAAATAAGAAAAAATTTGTACAAGAGCATTCTGAAAATATGAGTAAAAAAACAAAAGCAAAAATTACTAGTAGTTCTGTTAAAAGTTATACAAAAATTACATTTGTTCCAGATTACGAACGTTTTGGTATGAATGGTCTTGAAGATGATACTATTTCATTGATTAATAAAAGATGTTATGATTGTATTGCTTGTACTGGTAATAATGTAAGTATTTATTTGAATGGTAATAAATTAAAAGGTAAAGGATTAGCTGATTATATTAAATATTTTGTTGAAGATGAAAAAGTTATTTATGAAAATTTTGAACATAATCAATTTGTATGGGAATATGCTATTGTTCCATCAGAACATTATGAACAAATGTCTTTTGTAAATGGTAATGAAACACGTAATGGTGGTAAACATGTTGATTATATACTTTATCAAATAACAAGTAAATTAAAAACTCTTTTGGAAACTAAAAAGAAACTAAAGGATGTTAAGCCAAACTTTATTAAAGATAAAATGTTTTTGTTTTTGCGTTCAACTGTTATAAATCCTGCGTTTAATAGTCAAACAAAAGAACAATTAACAACTGCATCAAAAGATTTTGGTGTTTCTGTGACTGTATCTGATAAATTCATTGATAAAATATATAAAAGTTCAATTGTAGAAGATATAGTTGAATTTTGTAAATTAAAAGAAAGTAGTGAATTAACAAAGAAAACAGATGGTAGCAAGAAAAATAAATTATATGGAATTCCTAAATTAGAAGATGCTGTATGGGCTGGTACAAGTAAATCTGAAAGTTGTACATTGATTCTGACAGAAGGATTATCAGCAATGACCTTTGCTTTATGGGGAAGAAGTGTTGTTGGTCCAGAGAAATACGGTGTGTTCCCTCTTAAGGGGAAGTGCGTTTTGTGGGACACAAAAATTCCATTATGGAATGGTGATATTAAATTGGCAAAAGATATAAATATTGGAGATGAATTAATCGGAGATGATGGTAATAAAAGAAAGGTTCTTACTTTATTTAATGGTCGTGGTAAAATGTATGAAGTATCACAAGATAGAGGTGAACCATATAAAGTAAATGATGAACATATATTAACATTATGTATCCCTGAACATAAAGTAATTTATTGGAATAACTCTTCTGCATCATGGAGAGCTCTTTATTGGGATAAAAATGAACAAACTATTAAAGTAAAACAAGTAAAAACAGGTTTTAAAGTAAAATGTAATGATTGTGATTCATTAACATCAATTACTTGTTTAAGAAAACATTACGAAAGAAAACATGAAAATATACAATTTATTTCGAAAAATTACACAAATGATACAATTGAAAATTTAAAGATGAAAGATCCTAGAGTTATACAAGCATACAAAAAGATGGAAGAATTTTTATCACATGTCGATGATAATAATATTATTGATATATGTATTCAAGACTATTTAAAAATTCCAGATTCTATGAAAAGAAAATTAAAAGGTATTAGAGGAAGTTGTGTTAATTGGGAAGAAAAAGAAGTAGCATTGGATCCTTATGTTCTTGGACTTTGGTTAGGTGATGGTATGAAAGAAGGAAGGGATTATGCTTGTCATGGTGAGAAAGATCCAGAAATTATAGATTATTTAAATAAGTGGTGTGAAAAAAACGATGCAGTTTTAGAAAAAAACAATTGGGCTAAGTATACATATACATTTCATTCAAAATCTGATTTCGGTAAAATGAATAGTTCACCACTTAGAAATCTATTAAAAACTTATAATTTGTTAAATAATAAACACATACCTAAGGAATATTTAATCAATAGTTCTGAAGTTCGATTACGGGTATTAGCAGGTATAATAGATACAGATGGTTTTGTAACTGCTGATGGTTGTATTGAAATAGTTCAATCTCATGTTCATGAACAATTAGCAGAAGATATAATTTACTTATCACGTTCTCTTGGATTTTATACATATGTTGTAAAACGTGATTCAAAATATACTTGGAATAATGAAATTAAATATTCCGAGTCGTATCGTATAAAAATTTCAGGTGATATAGATAGTATCCCTACTTTATTGCCACGTAAAAAAACAAAAAGTACTTCTAAATATAATATGAGAAATTCAAATGGGCAAATTCATGTAAAAGAAATAGAGGATGGTAATTATGTAGGTATAGGTATTGATTCTAATAACAGATTTTTAATTAATGATTTCACAATAACACATAATTGTATCAATGTGCGTGATGCAACTGTATCTCAATTACTTAACAATGAAGAATTAAATAGTATAAAACAAATTCTTGGATTAAAACAGAATGTTGATTATAAAGATACAAAATCATTACGTTATGGAAAAGTCATGATATTAACAGATGCAGATGTAGATGGGAGTCATATTAAAGGATTACTTGTAAATATGATTCATGCATTTTATCCTGGGTTAATTAACTTGAATTTTATTCAAACAATGAAAACACCTATTGTTAAAGCTACAAAAGGAAAACAAGTCCTTGAGTTTTTTACTGAACAAGATTATAAAATTTGGAAAGATGCTACTGGAAATACAAAAAATTACAATATCAAATATTTCAAGGGATTGGGTACAAGTAAAAAAGAAGATGCTCAGGATTTATTTAAAAGACTTGATACTTTAAGAGTTGATTATTATCGTAAAGATGAAAAATGCGATGAATCTATCCTTTTAGCATTTCAAAAAGATAAAAATGTAAAGGATCAAGAAATATCATGTACAGATATGCGTAAAAAATGGTTAAGTAATTATGATAAAAGCAGTTACATTGATTTAAAAGAAACAAAAACATGTTATCAGGATTTTATTAATAAGGAATTGATTCATTTTTCTATTTATGATAATTTAAGAAGTATTCCTAGTTTGTGCGATGGTTTAAAACCTTCACAACGTAAAATTCTATATTATATGTTGAAAAACAATGTAAACAATGATATCAAGGTTGCTCAATTATCAGGTTATATTTCTGCAGAAATGGCTTATCATCATGGTGAAGTATCTTTACAAGGTGCAATTGTAAATCTTTCTCAGAATTTTGTTGGAAGTAATAATATTAATTTGTTGGTTCCTGAAGGAAACTTTGGTAGTAGAATGAATGGTGGTAAAGATGCAGCTAGTCCTAGGTATATTTTTACTAGATTATCACAACTAACAACTCATATTTTCAATACATCTGATAATAATTTATATAATTATTTAGAAGATGATAATCTTCCGATTGAACCTGAATATATGTTACCTATTATACCTATGGTATTGGTGAATGGTTGTGAAGGAATTGCAACAGGATATTCAACATATATTCCATGTTACAATCCATCGGATATTATTACAAATTTATTGAATTTGTTGACTGACAAACCACTTTATAAAATGATTCCTTATTTCAAAGGTTTTGGTGGTGAAGTAACAGAATGTGAGAATGGATCTTATATGACAAAGGGTAAATGGAAAAAGATAAGTGATACTAAAATAGAGATTACAGAAATTCCTGTTGGAATGTGGGTAACTCAATACAAGGAATTTTTAGAATCATTTATTGAAACTTCTAAAAATACAGTAAAGAAAAAGTTTTATTTCAAGGATGTTCAAAATATGACCAAGGATGAAAACACAGGAATTCATTTTATTGTTGAATTTAAAAATGCAAAGGATTTAAAAACATTGATTGACAATGATACTCTTGAAAAGGAACTTAAATTATGTAAGTCGTTCAGTATTAATAATATGTATCTTTTTAATACCAATTTAATTTTGACAAAATACCAATCACCTCTTGATATAATTAATGAATATTATACCATTAGATTATCCTTTTATGAAAAAAGAAGACTTTATATCATAAATAAATTAACAGAAGAATTAAAAGTGCTTAAATCTAAAATACGATTTATTGAAGAATATATTGATGGTACATTGGATATTAATAAAAAATCAAAGGATTATACTATTGAATTATTGAATAAAAGAAAGTATCATAAGGTAAATGGATCAGGTGGTGAATATGATTATCTTATTAACTTACCAGTTATATCCTTTACATCTGAAAAAATAAAAGACTTGACAAATACACATGATAAAAAAGTTAGTGAATTGGAATATTACCAATCAAAAACTGATAAAGAATTATGGGTTGTTGATTTGAATAATTTGAATAAAATGTTGTAATGTGATATTTAATGGTAAGTAATGGTAAGTAATGGCAAGTAATGTAGATGTAGTGATGTAGATGCAGTAATGTGATTTATTTGATTGTTTAAATTAATTTAATTTGCTAAATTAATTTATTATTTAATTATAATAATAAAATGTCATTTAATAAAATTGACACTGATGATTTAAATGATTACATTGTAGATTACAGTACCGATTACGATGACAAAAAAAAGAATTATGTATATGAAAAAATACTTAAGCATTATCCAGAGGATGTTTACCAACCTTCTGATGTAAATCCATTACCAAGTACTTATAAAAACAGTATAATAAGGGCTTTTCATAAAAATAATTCATCAAATTTAATTGAGGGATATATTGATAAAAATGGCAATTATAACCAATTAAAAACTCCAATAAAAGATCGCGATGATTTATTAAAAATCCAAGATCCTTTTGACAAATTAAGTGAATTAAGTTCCAAGAAGAAAATAGATGATACCACACAAGAAAAATTGGAACATTATATTAATAACAATTATATAGAATCAAAAAACAAAGATATTGATATTTTATACAATCATCATGATAAATGTTTTATTCCTGTAAGTAAAAAACTAGATAGAAAACAACATGTTCACTTATTAATGTTAATTAAACATTACAAAGTTCAACATACAAACTACTACAAAATTACTAAAATAAAAAGTGATAAAATAATACAAATACCTAAAAATAAAAAGTTTCCATTCTTAACATCATCCAAAAAATCACCAATTAGAAAAGAACCAACTGAACCTTCTTTACCATCTGTACAAATTGAACATGTAGAAGAACTTAAAACCGAACCAACAATTGAACCAACAGAAGAACTTAAAACTGAACCTACTGAAGAACTTAAAACTGAATCAACAGAAGAACTTAAAACTGAACCTACTGAAGAACTTAAAACTGAACCTACTGAAGAACTTAAAACAGAAGCAACCGAGGAACTTAAAACAGAAGAACCTACAGAAGTTATTATTGAAGAACCTCTTACAGAAGCTAAAGTTGAAGAGCCTACTCCCGAACCTGTTGTTGAAGCTGAAGTTAAAGTTGAAGAACCTATTGCCGAACCTGTTGTTGAAGCTGAAGTTAAAGTTGAAGAACCAATTGCAGAACCAATTACAGAACCTGAAGTTAAAGTTGAAGAACCAATTACAGAACCAATTACAGAACCTGTTGCAGAACCTGAAGTTAAAGTTGAAGAACCTGTTGCAGAACCTGTTGCGGAACCTGTTTCAGAACCTATTTCAGAACCTATTGAAGAACCTATTATTGAAGCTGTTACAGGACCTATCTCAGAAACTGAGATTAAAATTGAACAACCTGTTACAGAAGATGCATTTAAAGCTGAAGAACCTATTGCAGAAGTTGAAGAACCTGTTGCAGAATCAGTAGAAGTTCCTGCTGCACCACCTACTTCAGCTGTTTCGGAAGTGTCAGAAAAGATGCCTGCTGCACCACCTACTTCAGCTGTTTCGGAAGTGTCAGAAAAGATGCCTGCTGCACCACCTACTTCAGCTGTTTCGGAAGTTCAACCAAAATTCACACGACCAAGACCAGTTTTTACAAGAGAATCAATGAAGGTAGAATCTCCAAAAATAAAAAGTAAATCAAAAATGGATAGTATTAAAAAATTAGAAAAACTAATACAATCAAAAAGAAAACAAGAATCTCCTAAAAAGGAATCTTTACTTGAAAAAATAGAAAAATCGACATCTAAATTAGAGAATTTAATACAATCACAAAAAGAACAAGAAATTCCTAAAACTAAAGAATCATCTGTTTTAGAGCAAATTGAAAAATCAAACTCTAAATTAGAAGAATTAATAAAAACAATAGAAGAACAGAAATTAGATCAATCTAAATCTGCAAGAGCTAAACCAACATTCAGAAGACCTGAAGAACGTTTAGAAAATGAATACGAAGAAACTGAATATGATAAATCATTTAAGAAACCTATATTTAAACCACCTGTATTTGAAGCATCAGAATATGATGGGCCAGTATATAGTCCTCCAACATACGGTGCTCCAAGATATGGAGCTCCAAGATATGGTGCACCTGTATATGAAGCACCTGTATACGAAGGACCTATATATGAAGGACCTGTGTATAAAGCACCTCGTTATGTAGCACCTAGATATAATGGACCTTATTATGATTTATCAGAAGAAGAAGAACAACCAATAGTAAGAAAACAAGTTAAAAAACAAGTTAAAAAACAAAAATTTATAAAAAAGAAATTACCTACACCAAGTGAAGAAGAAGAACCTACACCAAGTGAAGAAGAAGAACCTACACCAAGTGAAGAAGAAGAACCTACACCAAGTGAAGAAGAAGAACCTACACCAAGTGAAGAAGAAGAACCTACACAAAGTGAAGAAGAGCCTACACCAAGTGAAGAAAAACTTACACCAAGTGAAGAACCTGTATCTTATACACCCCCTCCACCTTACCAATCAGCACCAAGTGAACTAAGTGAAAAGTTTGCACCAAGTTACGAGCCAACAACTTATGAACCAAGTGAGGTAAGTGATGAAGAACCTATCAAACGAAAATCAGAATCATTTAAACGAAAACCAGAATCATTTAAACGAAAACCAGAGTCATTCAAACGAAAACCAGAACCAATTAAACCAAAACCAATGAGTGAATCAGAAGTGTCAATGCCGACTGAAGAACCAACACCAAGTGAATCAGAAGTGTCTATGCCAAGTGAGGAATCCATGCCGAGTGAATCAGAAGTGTCTATGCCAAGTGAGGAATCCATGCCAAGCGAAGTTGAAGAACCAACGCCAAGTGTAGAACCAGTAATGATTCCTGTAAAAGCAAAAATACTAAAGGATACAAATGGTAACGTAATTGGTAAGTTAGTGTAGTTGCAATTGGGTATTTTAATTTACATTATTTTTTTATTATATAATATTAATATAATAAGAATAAAATGTCAGATAGTACAGTAAATGAATCTGATTTTTTTGAATATTCTACTGATAGCGAAGTGAATATTTCAGAAGATGAAGAAAAAACATTAAAAAAGATTCCTGATGTATCATTGTATTTAATACAATCAAAGGATAAATTAATTGGAGTTTTTTTAACAACTGATAAAAAAAAGGTTGTTGGTTATATAAATAAAAATAAAGAAATCTCATCAAATGCAACTGAATTAAGTAAATTTATAGGAAAAAATCATAAGGATGTTATTATAAATGACGCATATGATTTTACAGCTTCTAAAGCTTGTCCAGATGAAAGTCCTATAAAAAGTAAATTAGATGAATACAACAATAAAATGAATTCATGGTTTAACGAAACTAAAACTAAGATAAATAAATTAAAGGATGATTTAAAGAAAGACAAAGGTAATGAAGAATTGAGTAATAAATTAAAAGAATTACAAGAAAAATACAATCAAGAGATTGATCAACATAAAAAATTATTAGAACAATTAGATGAAATGAAAAAAATGAAAGAAGAAAAGGATGATGAATTGAAAAGAATGAAAGAAGAAAAAGATGATGAAATAAGAAAAGTAAAACAAGAAAGAGATGAAGAAATAAGAAATGCGAAAAGAGAAAAGGATGAAGAAATAAGAAAGGTAAGAGAAGAAAAGGATAAAGAAATAAAAAAAGTAAAGGAAGAAAAATGTAAAAAGGACGAGGAAGCTGAGAAAAAAATGTTAGAAGAAGCAGCTGATCAAAAAATGAAAGAAGAAGAAAGAAAAGAGAAAGAGAAAGAAGAAGCTGAGAAACAACAAAAGGAAGAAGAAAGAAAAGCTAAAGAAGAAGCTGAGAAACAACAAAAGGAAGAAGAAAGAAAAGCTAAAGAAGAAGCTGAGAAACAAAAAAAGGAAGAAGAAAGAAAAGCTAAAGAAGAAGCTGAGAAAAAAAGATTAGAAGAAGCAGCTGATAAACAAATGTTAGAAGAAGAAAGAAAGGCCAAAGAAGACGAAGAAAGAAGAGCTAAAGAAGAAGAGAGAAAGGCAAAGGAAGAAGCAGATAAAATAAGAAAGGAAGAAGAGAGAAAGGCTAAAGAAGAAGAAAGAAAGTCAAAGGAAGAAGCAGATAAAATAAGAAAGGAAGAAGAAAGAAGAGCTAAAGAAGAAGAAAGAAAGGCAAAGGAAGAAGAAAGAAAGGCAAAGGAAGAAGCAGATAAAATAAGAAGGGAAGAAGAAAGAAAAGCTAAAGAAGAAGAAAGAAAAGCAAAGGAAGAAGAAAGAAAGGCAAAGGAAGAAGCAGAAAAAATTAGAAAAGAGGAAGAAAGAAAGGCAAAAGAGGAAGAAAGAAAGGCAAAGGAAGAAGAGAGAAAGGCAAAGGAAGAGGAAGAAAGAAGGGCAAAAGAAGAAGCAATGGAAGCTGAAAGAAAAAGAAAAGAAGCTGAAGAGGAAGAGAAAAGAAGAAAGGCGATTGAAAAGGCTGAACAAGAAATGGAAAAACAAAAAAATGCATCAAAATGTTTATCAACTGAAGGATGTTTAAATAAACTTAGATCTGATATGATAAATAAGGATAAAGAAGTTGAGAAATTAATGAATGAAAGATTAGTTCATGTGGATGATAGTTTACCATTGTCAAAGAAATTGTCAACTTTAAATAAAACATACAACATGTTTGTATTACCAAATGAATAAGGGTAAAGTGTAATGTAATTGTAAGGTGATTAGTAATATCAATAATAATTTTGTTATTAATATTAATTTTTTAGTAATATTAATTTGTATTATAATTATAATAATAACAATGAGTTCTAATGAAATTAGAATGGGTGATGTTAAAAAAAGTATGATATTTGAAGCTGATGAGAATGTTGTAAAACAAAACACTATAGTAACTATCCTAACATTTAACAAGATGTATGGTAGTTTAGAAAAATATACATCAGTTGATTTAAATGAAATGAGTATGCAACAATTAAGAGAGATACTTATAAATAGTTATATGAATTTGATGCATTATTTGATATTATCACCAACGATTGTAAAATTAACATCTTTAAGTTTTGATGAAATGACAAATAAGATAATTCCAAAGATACAAATTGCCGAAAGTGTTGGTATTGAGTTAAATGTCAAGGAAGTTTTCATATTTATTTATAAATTTTTATACATTGATTTAACAAGTATTGATACAAGAATAAGTAATTTATTCAAGGAATATGACAATGATATAAAGAATGACAGTGATAATTACAGAAAATATTTAAATTCAAAGTCGAAATTTGTATACATATATATAAAAAGATGGATTAATATATTAAATGAGATCTTCAAATCATCTAAACAAGGTGATGCATCTGTATTAAAATTAAAGGTTAATTTACATTATTATATTTTGGATTATGCTTATTTTATAAAATCATTTTATGAACTGGTACAACTTTTAGAAAGTGATTTAAATGTCTCAAGATTAAGAGATGTATTGAATAAAGCGATTGAAGAAAAAACAAAGGATAATATCCTAACATATGTTAAAATCCGTAATAATAATCGTGATGATTGGAATAAACGTTTCAATGTACAAGTTGATGATAGAAAAAGATTAATGTTAGTTGATTACAATGATGATAATTATCCATATTATGATAACGATGGTAATGTTGTTGAAAATGATATTACAAAGAAATATGTAAATATAAATGGTAATTTACAAGTCAATAAATATGATCATACTTATGCGTTAGGACCTTTTACACGTGTATTTGAACAAAGACTAAGTAACAGTGATATTGCCAGTAAAATGCCTGATTTAGTAAATGCTTTAGAAAATTCAAAACCAGTATTTATGATAGGTTATGGGGCGAGTGGTGCTGGAAAAACATCATCATTGATTTATTTTAATAAAAAGAAGGAGGATGGTATTTTAATTCATTTATGTAACACGATGGGACGTAAGGGATATTCCAAGGCTGAGATAAAAACATATGAATTTTTCAGAGAAGGTAAGGATCTTCAAAAAATCAAAACACCAAGTGAAATTGATAGTTTAAATTTTGTGTATTCTGATGGATTTAAATTAAAAAATAAATATGTTCATACAAATAATCATCCTGATAGAGTTAAATTATTACATGAAGTGAATCCTTCAATAAATTTAGATGATAATAATACAACTTCATTTGGTAGTGGATCATCATTAGGCGAAGTTATAATTCATTTTATAGATAATGACCGTCTTGTAAAAGCTACAACAAATAACAGTAATAGTTCAAGAAGTCATGCATTGATTTTTGTGAAATTAATAGGTAGTGGTGGTAAAATTGCAAATTTAATAATAGGTGATTTTGCTGGTGTTGAAAATGCTTTTGATTGTGACAATGATGAAATTATTGAGCAATTTTTAAATATTAAAAGTGATATTAACAAGGAAGTTCCATTTTATTCAAAGAATAAAGAAACTACTAAGTCTGGATTCAAAGAAGACGCAGAATGCATTGATGCTATAAAATCACAAGATCCATTGTTTTCATTAAAGGATCGTAGAATTTTAATAAAGGGATTAAATGAAAAGTATAATGATTTACAAATTAACATAATACATCAATTATTAAGTGAAAATCAATCAGGTTTTGATACAAAAGTATTTGAGAAAAGTGAGAAAGGAAAGACTATTGATAGTTTAATCGAATACATAGGAACAAAAGATAAAATCAAGGCGATGAGATCATTTATTTCTGTTATACTTGGTGAAAAGGAAGTTAAAAATTTAGATGCAATTCCAAAGGAACAATCTGGATTAAAATTAACACATTATATACAAAAAGAAGGTTTGAAATTTACATCAAGCAAAAAAATATATGAATTTTTTGAAAGAAATATTAAGTATTTGATGGTAGATCCTTTAAAATACAAGATAGCAAATGATTACAAGACGATATTAGATAGTATGTTCAAGATACTAGATACATTTACTAAAAGTGACATTGATACAATTAAAACAATTTTAAATGAAATTCCTAATATTATAAAGGAAAAGAAATGTAAAATAGATTATGGAAAGAAAGTCTGTAATATCAGAAAGAACGAGGGTGTTATGATTAATGAAACCTTAAGTGATCTTCGCGATGTAATCAAATCGATTTTAATTGAAAAAAATAAAAGTAGTATTGACTTATCACCTGAATTTATTGATTCATGTTTACCTAGTTATTGTACAGATGATACTTGCTTTTCTTTTAAAAACAGTTTAGGAAGTAAGATAAGTAGTATTATATTTGATAAAATAAAGGATGAATTGAAGAGTTCAAAATGCAGTGAATTAGGATGTTTAAATATGATTATAAGCGTGTTTTGTGTGTTGAATTTAGAGAAGGTTGCTAATAACCCACCACATGTGCCTTACGTAGAAACTAATAGTATACGTTATGAATTGAATCATTATAACAAGGATACATTAAAACGTGATTCAGCTTTTATTAAAAAATGCAAAGAAATGATAAAGAAGGTTGAAAGTTACAAAAGTAAGGTAAGTGATTTATTAAATAATAAGGACTTTAAATCTTTAAAGGTGATGTTGGATAAAAATGCCTATGTTTCAATGAATGTGAATGATGTTATTCAAAAAATAATAAATGTCTTGAATGAAATTGATAAAAGTAATGCTGTTAGTGCGATTGGTACTTTGCAATTTGTGGATACATTATCAAAATACAATACATCTGAAGCATTGTGTACAAATGATGTTGAAACAAACTATAATCCAATTCAAAAATTCAAAAGCAGTTATAAGTTTAAAAATATTGTAACTGATAGTGTAAGTGTTTAGTCATGTGACATCACGTGATTTTTACTTAATAAATTAATTAAAATGATAAAATTAAAATGATAATTAATTTATTGACTTATTGTAGAATAACAAATAAGATGGATACTATTTTCGTAAGCGTTGCTAGTTACAGGGATGATGAATGTCCTGCAACATTAGAATATTTATTTGGTAAAGCAGATAATCCACACAATGTGTATATTGGTATTTGTCAGCAAAACGACAGTGATAATGGTGATATTGATTGTGTGTTTGAAAATGCGAAATACGATATATTTAAAAATAATATCCGAATGATACGTTTAAAACATCATGAAGCTAAGGGGCCAACTTGGGCTAGGTATTTATGTAGTACTTTGTACAACAATGAAACTTATTTTTTCCAAATTGATTCACATACAAAATTAGTTGATGGGTGGGATACTAAATGTATTAATATGATGAAATATTTAAAATCAACCGGAATGTCTAATAAACCTGTATTATCACATTACCCTGCTGCATGGGAGTCATTTTCAGAAGAAGCAAGTAATAGACGGGTTGGTGTAACTAGAATATGTAAGTCTTTTTTCAATGAAAGAGGTATGATTAGTTTTTTGGGTGCTGAAACAATAAATACAAATGAAATGTTTCCATCACCTTATGTTGCTGGTGGATTTTTATTTAGCGAAGGTTCAATGTTAAAGGATGTTCCTTTTGATCCAACTCTGGATTTTCTTTTTGTAGGTGAAGAAATACTTCATAGTATCCGAATATGGACAGCTGGTTATGATATATTTACACCAAACGAAAATATCGCGTTTCATGAATATACACGTGCTGAAAAGCCAAAGATATGGACAGATAAAAAATATACAGATGAAGAAGCGTTTGAAAAAGTAAAAGTATTAATTGGTCTTGTTGATAATAATGATTTATCCAATTACAAATATGGATTAGGTAAGAAGCGTTCACTAAAAGATTATTATAAATTTGCTGGTATTGATTTGGAAAATAAAAAGGTAAGTAAAAATTTTTGTAGACCAGGATTAAAGGACCCTGACGCTGAATCAATTGAGCATTTTGGTAACGTATCCTATGATAATAGGTGCATATACATGCATACAAATTTAATATTGCATATATTAATTATAATAATGGCTATCTTTTTTCTTTACAAAATGTGTTTTCTTTGTAAAAATAAAGTATAAATAAAATGTAAAGAAGTGACGATAAGATGGAACATATTTTAGATATTATTGTATCATTTATAATTGAGTATATCACAACATCTATATTAGTATTTGTTATTTTTATTAATATAGTTCCTGGTAATTCATATACAACATTTTTAAAAATAAACGATACTGAATACACGTATGGTCATATTATAACTGGTATTGTATTAATTATATTATTATATGTATCCAATATTATCTCGGTTAATACACGTATTATTACTGGTCAGATGACACCATTGCTTACAATATCATTTATGATTATTTCAAAGGTCTCTTATGTAAAAGGGATCTTTTTATTAATTGCACAAGTGTTTGCTACATTTACAGCTTGTATGATGACACTGAGACTTAATAATTAGTTACACTGCAAATTCAAAGTGCATTTTTCCATTTTTAATAATTAAAAAGTTGTACATAACTGAGAATATATATAAATAACATGAAGGATTTCCTGGTGTAAGAGTGAAATTAATAGTGATATCTGTAAAACGTGACATACTTAAGCAACCTGTAGGTTGATTTTCTTCAGGTTTAAGTGAGAAAGGTAATGTATAAATATATTTTTCAGGGATGCATGTGTGTACGCAATCTGGAAAGATACATCTATAATAAAATTCAGGCAAGTTATCAAAACGTAATCTACCATCAAGGTACATTGACATATTTTTGATAAATGGATTTCCATCAGATCTTGAATAATTAAAGGAATTATTATTGACAATATTGGCTGTATCGACGCATGTTACTATTAATTCTTTACTAGGATTGCTAAATTTTAAATGTGTTGTGTAATTTGTTGCATTACTAGGGATTATTTCATTACCGTGATATTCAGATTGATTAATTACATAAAAATGTTCTGTGTTTTTGAAAAAATCAATAAATGGATTATCAATCCAAATATATTCAGCATAAACATATGATTCTAATATGCTAACAGATGAAGGTAAAGATGTTCCATCATAATTAATACATTCGTTAAATGTTTTAAAACTAAAGTTGAGTTTAATATCGTCTGTGTTAAGACTTAATAAAGGTAATGCTGATGCGTATTCTTTAGTAAACCAGAATTCCAAAGGAATTATTATGGTTGTTTGATTTTCAGCATTGTAAACAGTACTTCTAAAGATATCTGATTTAAGAATCATTAAATTTCTACCATTGCGTTTTGATTGAGGTGTTGATAATTCATCCCATGTGTCCATGAAAACAGGGTACAATCTATCAATTATAACACCATCAACTAATAATTCAATAGGTTCACTGAATATGCTATAACCGATTGTATCACACCATGATAAATAAGTGCCATCTACTTTTTGTAATGGTGGTAGGAGTAATTGTAGATATAACTTACTTAAAAGGTGACCTTTTTTAAGTATGTTACACGATGTTTTTCGTCCGAATGTTGCTGTTTCTGTTAAATTAATTTGATGAACATCAGTTGAGAAATTAATATAACGAAAGTAGCTATATTTAAAAATATTAATATCCGGTTTTTCGGTTAACAAAATATTTTCTCTACCTTGTGCTTGTAATTGTAGTAATGCACCTGTCATGAGATATCTTTGTAATTTTAAAAGAAATTAAAAATAATTTTTTACTTTAATTAGTAATCTGTAAGAAATTTATTGTACAAGATTTTTTTATTATATAAAGATAAGATAATTAACAATGAGCGATGTTAGTGATTATGATATATTCATTAAAAAATTTTTTTGTTTAGTGAAAAAGCTAGATAAAAATAAAAAATTTGATATTATAACAAGTGAAACTGAAACAAAAAATGATGTTTATTCTGAATTTTGTAATAAAATTAATAGCAGTATAATTGTAAGATGTGATAAAAGAGATTCACTTATAAATATTTTGAAAAATAAGGAATTACAAAATACATTGGAAATTAATAACCAAGTTGATAATTTATTAGATTCTATTTATATAAATACCGGGGCATACGACGCAGAAGACAATGCCAATAAAAATGCAGAAGACAATGACAAAATAATAAATCTCAAATATGATAAGTTTTACAATGGGTTGTATGTTCTTGTTATGTTTGTGAGATACAACTTATTGATAAAATCAAATGAAACTTATATTATGTTAAATGGTGAGGATTTTAAATGGAATAATGTCAAAAATATAAAAGAGGATGATCCCAATTTAATGAATGTATTATTAAGTAATGATTTTATAAAGTACTTGGTTACAAAGACAAAAACAAATTGTGTTGTGATTTATAAAGCATTACTTTGGTATTTTAGAAAAATATTCGTAAATTCTGTTGTATATGATTTATTAGAATATTATAAAACATCAAAGAAAGAAGAGAATGATCCTACGATTGATTATAACAGTGTTGGTTCAGTAAAGATATCATCTGATTATGATATTACATTAAGTGGAAACAATCATAAATTCATATCATTGATTATTGTAAAATTTAGTAATATTATAAAACGTGTATTTGGAAATAAGGAAGATATTATATTTGATACTAATATTTATGGTGTAGGATTTTCAAAAAAACATGACAAGATAAAGAATGTGAATTACACATGTGATATAATTTGTAATAATACCCAGTTTTGTATTACAAAATTAAATGAAGCAGATGAAAAAAAGGATATGATAGATCAACACACGTGGGCATTTATTAAATTACTATCAAATTTAAGAGTCATCATAAATAAATACAATATAGAAATCAAATGCGAAGGTAGTAAGGGTTCTGAAATGGATATATACGATTGTTTATTAAAAGATATCCTAAAAACGTATGAATATGCATATAAGAACGTGTACAAAAAAAATGTATTAATTGTAGAAGAAGATGATTTCACGCAATTTTTATTAAAAGCTGCTAATACATTTATAAATAATCATCCAAAAATGGATGAATTCAATGATAGTTTTCACGGGTGTTTATATGCAAATTTAATTTCAACAGCTGATGAATTAATAAGTCAGTATGGTATTAATAACTATATAAGTTTGGTAAATTACTATGGTGTTGAAACATATTATACAAGAGGTGCATTCTTGGATGTTGTTGTTAATCAACAATCTTGTAATTTAAATGTAGATAAGAATGTATCAAAGGTAAATAAAGATGGGTATTTAGATAGTTTTATAGAAAATTGTAGTGATTATTGTTTACATGATTTTAAGGAAAAATATAAAAAACGTGCATTAAATGCTTTGAATAATTTAGGATTAGAATCATCTA
>Ga0208554_1000010_pt1 | contig 49356 bp, 47 predicted proteins | sample Colrivmet1371B02_FD_187628 | JGI IMG/M metagenome (GOLD analysis project Ga0208554, IMG submission 187628) | Estuarine microbial communities from the Columbia River estuary - metaG 1371B-02 (SPAdes) (version 2) | ecosystem: Environmental > Aquatic > Marine > Intertidal zone > Estuary | place...
GGGGTGTATAGGGTAGGGGCGGGGTGTATAGGGTAGGGGTGGGGTGTATAGGGTAGGGGCGGGGTGTATAGGGTAGGGGTGGGGTGTATAGGGTAGGGGCGGGGCGCATAGCTCCCCGCCCCTTGTCGCTTGCCTAGTCGATTAGATTTGATTCTTTCACCGTGAAACAAACAGGAACCTCTCCGCTTTGCATCTTTGCTTGCTCGCTTGGAGTAAGATAGCCTGCGAACGTTTCACGGGAAACTTTTGAGCCATTCACTTTAAATTCAGTTTTAGCCTGATTTGATTGACTCGCTGGATACAGGCGAACGTAGCGCTCCCCCTTGTGTTTAATTGTGAAAGGGAAAATTTCCCATTCGCCCCAAGGCAAACTCTCAACTTCTCCGCGTTCGCCGCTTTCTATTCCTGCTTTGACGCTGGAAAGATTGGAGAAATCTATTCCTGCTTTGCAAACGGCTTGTGTAATCTTCTCCAAGACTATTCCTGCTTTCTTGTGGGAAGCGGCGGGCGTTGGGTTTGAGTGCCAAGATACTGCTTGGAAGCTTCCCTTAGTGGCATTCATCAGTTTTTGCGTGGTGTTTTTCATAGTGTTTCTTTTCTATTGATTGATCATGATTAAACGGTTTTAAAGGTTCTGAGGTTCGTCAAATGGGCGCAAAGCTCTTTGCGCGAAACATGAACGGCAAACCCTTTGCCGTCAAAGTAGTAAACAAAAGAGCAAGGGCTTATCTTTCTATCGGCTCCCTTCCAAGCCAAAAGCGAAACGGTAGGAAATTCATAGGAATTCCCATAGGAGCGACGAATGATTGTTTTTTTAATTTTCATAGTGTAGTGGTGGCTGGCAAAGAGACAATGACCTAAAAACGGATTTCCGCCGAGCTTTTTTTTCATCTTTTCCGAAAATTCTTTTTTGAGAAAAGTCTTGACAGCGGACGAGCAAAACCCGTCTATCAAGAATCTATCAGATTGTTAGGGTGTTCATGCGAACCTAATCTAATCTAATCTAATCTAACCTAACACTCCCCCCAATACTCAAAAAGTTGTTAGATGTTAGATTGTTAGAAACGGCGGGGGGACGGTATTTTCTCTTTCTCATTCATCATTTTACAAAACCCTCCATCCGTCAAGTCAAAAAAAATCGGGGACCACATTTCTGAAAAGCAAAAAAGGAAAAGAAAAAAAAAGTGTAACAACAGAAAAGGAAAAGGATGAACTACAGTGATCTACCAATATATATAAAAAAAGGAAACCAAGGCGAAAAATCTTTTTCCAATATTTACGATCCGTCAGGAATCAGTAACACTTTATATGTGACAAACCTTTCTACCACGGGCGAATCTTCTTTTCAATATTTAAAAAGCAATATATTGAGGGTTTCTGGGGCCACAGGGGATCTCGCTCATTTATATTACCCACGGGTATCGATAACAGGTCAAGACGCCAAAATAACTTTGCCAAATTTTAGATCCCTGATCTTTTATAACACCAATGGCACAAGAATGAAAGACCCAGTATTTCCCGCCGAAGATTTGCCGCCATTATATTTTACTGGTTATGATGCTTCTTTTGTTGATTATGGGAATGTTAATAGGGCCAATAGATACTTACGATTAAGGTGGACGAGAGCAACAGATAGATATGACCTAACGTATCAGCCAAGAGTGGGGTCTTCTCCCGCAGCCTCCTCCCTCGCTAACGCCCTTAATACGGGCTTCAGTTCTGGTTGGAGAGTTGCGACAGGAACAACCCCAACAGGAATATTTTGCTCTGGATTTAGACCCACGGCGCAAAACATAATTGATTGTGTTAATTATCCAACGGGCCAATCTCTTTATTATACAGGATATACGGGCGCTCCATATTATATAGCAAACTCATACTCCCTTGATGCCGCCAAATTAACAGGCGTTGTTAGGGCTGACGCTTCAGGAATAGTAACGGGATATGTCTATCCCCATACTATATTAAATTTAGGATCGAGTTATGCTTACCTACTTGCCCAAAATGCCTCCGTAGATCTTGAAGCTCAAAATAATCCAATAAGAAATCTAGGAGCCAGCGTCGATAGGAATAATCAGTTCTCTCACGCAGGAGCCATGCAAACCAAAATCTCTTTTAACTCTTACGTCAATTCTGAGTTTTCCGAAGGGGTAAAAACAATTTTGGAATCATCTGGAAAAGACCCTTGTAGTATTTTGATCGGCTCCAAGGTTTTTGATGATTGCTATTTAGAAAACTACGTTGTAAGTGTCGAGCCATTTAAGCCAGTCACCATCAGAGCTAATTATATATCAAACAAAGACCCAGAATCAACTTAATAATTATGGCCCAAGAATATTTAGCAGTTGGCGACTATTTAGAAATAACCACCCCAGCGGTGACTAATTACTTGCTTAATAGTCAAAATATGAGCGGAAGTGGAAATACTGATTACAATATAACCACAACCCCAAATTATAGCTCTCTTGATCCCACTGGAGGAAGCAATCATAGAACTATTCTGTCTGAATTAGCTTCTGGATACGCTCCTGAGTTTACTGTTTCAAATATTGATCCGTTGGCGTGGGTTTCTATATCAGGGTCCGTTGGAGCCACTAATGACATATCCCTTAAAAATGATTTTTATTCATTCAAAACAGTTAATTTTACTGGAAGCAAATCGTTTGTATTTGGAATACGAGTTAATCCTACTCCGCAGGGCTATCTTCCTTGGACAAGTGTTCAATTTGATAATTATGGATTAGTTTATTTTGGGACAGATAATGATCTACCTCAAAGAGATCGGAGTTCCCCCAAAGACCTCCCAATTGATACTACACTCCAGCTTATTGCTGTTTATTGGAAAAAAATGTTTGCTAGTGTTGGGGAAATTTGGCACAAACAAGAGGCTGATAGATTTATTATTGAATACGTTGGAGTAAATGCTCTTAATGGATCTTTTCCTCAATCGTATCAAGTCCTCTTGTATTTTGATACAGGAAAAATTGAAATGAAATTTTTAAACGTATCTGGGTCTGGAGTTTTCCGCCCAAATCCAAATATAGGAATACAATGGGCGAGAGATCGTTACCATAATTATTCATTAAGTAATTTAGACGCCACAAAATCTCTTATCTTCGAAAGATCGCAATCTTCTTTACTAGAGGGATCTTGGATAATGGCCGACAAAGCAACTCCTAACGCAGAAAGAACCTTTTCTGTTTATTTGAAAAGGTATGCTGGTTCTGATCCTATTAGATACACATTAGATGGGGGCCTTAGCTGGAATTTAATCTCACCTCCTCTTGATTATGAGTGGACTAGATATACTTTTCCAAGCAATATAGACTCTCAACAAGTCGGAATTCAAATAGACACCAGAAATGACGGCATTCAAATATACGGAGCACAATTAGAATCTTAATAATATGGCAGACTATATCCCAACTTTTGACGCACCTGTAACCATCCCTGCGGTTACTATTCTTTTGGAAACGAGCAAAGTTCTTCCTCCTATTAATTTTTCGACAGGATTTGCAAATAAGATCGTTGCAGGAAACTCTTGTTCTATTTCTTCTACAACAGGCTTTGTTAGCAATATCCAAAACTCAGTTTCATACTCAGTGAACTGTTCAAGGACGCCAGTTTATCACTTGGGATCACAAGACGCCAATTCTTTCTTTTTAGACAAAGTAGAAAAACAAATGGACATTTCTTCTACTGATCTAGCTTCATTTATTAATTATTCTGGCGCAAAACTTCCTACAGATTTAAGCTTGGTTCTCAAAGATCCTCAAAATAATATTGTTTCATCGTTATTGATGAATTCTGGCTCAAATATCTATTTGCAAAAATATTCAACGCAAGAAGGGGACGCTTTGATAACTCAAGTGTCAATTAAAGAAATTGTTGTTTGATATTTTGCTCTGAAGTGTAATCATGTGTGACAATAAATATTACGCTAAAGCCGCGAAAGGCTACATTTTAAAAGAATATTTTGTCATTAGTATTGAAAAAGTGTAGTTTGAATTTATACTTAATGTATGGAAACAAACCATATTTTCTGCTTTAGTTGTGGCAATAAAATACAATACAACTTATCAAAACCTAATTTTTGCACAAAATGCGGTTCAGCTTTAGGGGTCGTAACTGCCGCCAAGAAAACTCCTCAAAGAGTTAAGACTTCAGAGCAAAATGACGACGACTTTGAAGACGACGACAATCTAGATATTGATTACCTTCCTGATATTGAAAAAATCGATGTAGAAATAGAACAATATCAAGAAAATTCTTCATTTACTTTGGGGAGTATTTTTGGAGACGGTTCGAGCGCTTCCTACAAACCAAAACGCAGAAGATCTGTGGACGATTTTATCGATGAAAGAAAACCATAATCAAACTTTCGAAGATAATGCAAGCATAATTGATGCAGCCATTAAAAAGCAAAAAGGTAAGTGGCAGCTAAAAGCCATTAACTGGATAGATTTCGAGGATGTCTCTCAGATAATAAAAATCCACATCCATAAGAAATGGCACATGTGGGATCAAGAAAGACCTCTTGAGCCTTGGATTGGCCGAATCATTTCCAACCAGATTCGAAATTTAGTCAGAAACCATTATGGGAATTATGTTCGCCCCTGTGTTAATTGCGAATTTAATACAGGAGAGAACTCCTGTTCCGTCACAAGAAGCGGAATTCAGGATACTCAGTGTAAACTTTATGACAAATGGGCTAATTTTAAAAAAGCTGGACTAGATTTAAGGATAACATTATCTACAGAAAATCATGTAAATGAAATAAGTTCAAAAATAGACAATCATTTTTCTTATGATTTATCTGTAGTAAAACTCAACTTCCATATGGAAAAAGAGTTAAGTCCTACTCTTTACAAAGCTTATCTTATGTTGTTTTTTGAAAGCAAGTCGGAAGAAGAGGTTGCGGCCTTTATGGGATACAAGACAAATGAAAAAAAGAGAAAAGCGGGATATAGACAAGTAAAAAACCTCAAATCCCTTTTTCAGCGAAAAGCCGAAGACATCTTAAAACAGCACGACATCATAGCAAATGAATCTCACTGAAAAAAACAAACAATTCCTTCTGGCAAATTGTAACGAAATCAATTCTTTAACAGAGTTGACTCAAAAATGCTTTGAGAACGAAAGTCTTGATGGAAGATCAAAACAAGGGCGACTTGTTAGGAAGTTTTTGATAGAAAATCAAATCGCCTTCGACACTTCAAGAAAAGAAAAAAAAGAAGAGATACTTTTCACCGACGAAGAAAGGGTGTTCATTGTTGAGCAAGCTAAAACGGGTCTTTCATCATTAAAAATCGCGGAATTGATATTTCCAGATAGAGAAATCAAATCTTTGAGCATTGAACAGCGTTCTGTCTTGGACGTTTTAAGAGAAATCAATCCTGATTTTGTCCCGTCTCAAGATTCTGGCCTTCTTTCTAGCTATATATCGCCAAAATCCCCGTCAAGGATAGTTAAGAAGATAAATGAGTCCACAGGGCTTGAATTGGACGAAAATAAGCTCAATAGGCAATTCCAAACAAGAGTTGAAAAGCTTGGATCTAATTTAGGCAATTCAAGATTTGTTCGAATAATGAACAATTATACTTCTAGAGCTGACAGGGAGCTTTTTGAGCAGGAATTTATTCGTTTAACATGGGACAAACCAGACCTTACTGCGGACGAGATAAATCTTTATCTCAACGTCTGCAAAGAAATCATAAATCTGGAAGTAGTAAGCAAGCATTTAAACAAGCTAAACGATTTGTTTGATGAGGCTAATGATCAGAGCGACATGACTAACCGTTTGTCGGAAATTATCAAATCAAAAAGTAGCGAATACCACCAATGCGAAACAAGAATAGAAAATCTTACTAAAAAACTACAGGGAGATCGGGCCGAAAGAATGAAGTCCAAAAACAAGGAAAATGCTTCGATTTTATCAATAGTTCAATTATTTCAAGAGCAAGAAGAGAGGGCTAACATGGTCAGAATTGCAGAAATGCAGAAAGCCTTAGTTAAAGAGGAGGCTCATCGCCTTGAGGGAATGGCTGAATGGCGAGCAAGAATTTTAGGTGTAAATATGGATGATGTTATTTGATATGGAAAATGAAAAAGAACAAACATTTGACTGCAAAGAGTGCCAATCATCATTTGATTCTCTAAAGAGTCTTCACTCCCACATCAAAAAGCACGATATGCTTCTTGGGGATTACTATGTCAAAAACTTTCAGCGCAAAAATAAACTTACTGGCGAACTTCTTCCCTTTAAAAATTACGAAGAGTATTTTGAAAAGGATTTTTCCCAACCACATCAACTTATGGAGTGGTGCGAGATTTCTCCCTTCGTTACTGTAAAAAATTATATAGGAGATATTCTGGACAAGAGAATTAAGGCCAAGAATTTGAAGTCTGGATTAAGTTCTATTGAGCTTTGGACCTTGGGCCTACCAGATATTGATGTCTATAAAAAATACTTTGGCAGCTATACGGATGCTTGTAAATATTGTCTAACAGAACCAATGTTTAATTCAAAATTGCCAAAGGAGTTTTGGAATGATTATTCAGACGCTACAATTTTAGTAGATACTAGAGAACAAAGGCCCCTTGTTTTTAAAAAATCAAAAATACTAAAACTAGATATTGGAGACTATGCCGTTTCTGGTAATAATTATAATTATACTCACGTTGATCGAAAATCTTTTGAAGATTTCTGCTCTACTGTGACTGTTTCATACAATCGGTTCGCGAAAGAGCTTGATAGATGCAGAAGCTTAGGCTGTTATTTATTTATTGTTACGGAGGCTCCTCTTTATTCTATAGAAGACTACAATAAAAAGAGCTTTAAGAAATTTAATTTAAAATACGTCTTCCATAACATGAGAGAATTGCAAAGAGAATATTCGGACTGCTGTCAGTTTGTGTTTAGTGGGTCAAGAGCGGCCAGTGTCGAGCTTATTCCAAAACTACTCGTTTTAGGGCGCTCTTTGTGGAAGACCGACATCCAATATTTTTGGTCAAAGAAAACATAACATATGTCTTGGGAGCAAGGAATACAAAAAAGAAGAAAAACCTTTCCTAATATCAATCAAGAGATATTAGCTAAAGAAGGATACTTGGAAGAGTATGAAGCGAAGATATTATTTTATAAATTTCTTAGAGAAAATCCATCTTTTGCCTCAGAGCTTCTTACAGGGATAAAACTTTTCCCTTTCCAACATATGGCTATTAAGGCGATGATGGAAACGGATTACTTCTTGGGCATTTGGTCAAGAGGTCTTAGTAAGTGTCTTCATTACGACTCTTTGGTGTGGACAAATAGAGGTTTGATTAAAATCGGAGACATAGAAATTGGCGATGAAGTTCAAAGTCAAAATTCTTTTAATAAAGTTTTGGACAAGACAATCAACCCTTCAGAAACGACATATAAAATAACAACAAATTCTGGATTTGAGTCTGAGGGGTTAGATTATCACAGAATCATGGTTTTAAATAAAGATTTAGAGCTAGAGTGGAAATATAATAAAGAAATAGTCTGTGGCGATTACGTAGTAATAAAAAGAGGATGCGATATAGACATCAAAAGCCGAAACATCTTTGATGGATTTGAATTTATTAATGATGTCGAGAATTTTAATAAGCCAAAGCTTCTTATTAAAAATGAAAAAGACATTCCCGACTGGTATTATTTTTTCGGCCTATTGATTGGGGATGGGTGCATTTTAAAAACTCCAATGGGGGTTTCTATAACTTCTAAAGATCAAGAAACAAAAGATTTCTTAGAAAGCTTTTCCAAGAAGATAGGGCTTCATTTGTCCGTATCCAATAAAGATGGAGAATGTCAAGATTTGAGGATTTATTCAAAAGAGTTAGTATCTTTTCTAAAGTTTTTAGGATTTAATGAATCAAAAGCTCATCAAAAAACAATACCAGAAACCTTAACGAACAACTCAAAAGAAAATATTAAAAACCTTTTAATAGGTCTATTTGATACGGATAGCTATTGCTCTTCACAGAGAAGAGAAAAAAAAGGCGTAAATGTAAAAGTTGGATTTACTTCTACTAGCGAGACGTTATTAAAGCAAATTCAGAATTTGTGCCTGCAATTTGGGATTATTTTTAGAAAAAGTGTTTGTTTTAAAGGGGGAGCCTCAAGTTTCTCAAACGGCAAAACTTATGAATGTAAAAAAGCTTGGAGCTTAATAAGCTGTAATCAAAAAGACATAAGAATCTTCAAAAATCAAATAGGATTTAAAATAAAAAGAAAAAATACCCTGTTGGAATCTTTAGAAGATCAATTAGTTCAAAATGAATCTTTTTGTGACTATATCCCATATGTTGGAGAACACTTAGAGAGGCATTTTGGCAAAAAATCTATTGTTGATAAAAAAGATAGCAAATATAAATTAAATTTCAGAAAAAATACCAGTAAAAGGCTCTTGGGGGAAATTCTAAATACAGGAAGGATTCAAGGAGAGCTTTTAGAAAAACTCTCTCATTTGATTAGGGAGGATCTTTCTTTCGAAGAAGTTGTCGCGACGGAGATAGGGGAGGCTGTGACGGTAGATATTCACGTAGAAAACGAACATTGCTATGTAGCAGATGGGATAATCAACCACAACTCCTTCTCGACCGCTGTTTTTGCTATTTTAGATGCAACTCTTAATCAGGGAGTTCACATAGGATTGATTAGTAAATCGTTTCGTCAGGCGAAAATGATCTTTAATAAGATGGAGGAGATAAGCCTCAACCCAAAATCAGAATTTTTTGCTCAAGCTATTACAAGAGTCTCAAAAAGCAATGACCAATGGACGATGGAAATTGGGAGGAGTAAAATAACAGCGCTTCCTCTTGGAGATGGCGAAAAGCTTCGGGGTTTTCGTTTTCAACGAATGATTATTGACGAACTTCTCTTGATGCCTGAAAAAGTTCTTAATGAGGTTATTATTCCCTTCTTGTCTGTTGTTGAAAACCCAACAGAGCGTCAAGAAATTTACGACCTAGAAACAAGATTGATTGCCGAAGGGAAATTAACCGAAGAAGATAGAAAAAGATGGCCCAACAACAAAATAATTGGCCTTTCGTCTGCATCGTATAGGTTTGAGTATTTATTCAAAATGTATTCTCAATACGAATCTCTGATTTTGAATCAAAACGCTCAAGATGGCGCTCATAGAACAATCATGCACCTTAGCTACGATTGCGCTCCAGACCAATTGTATGACCAAAACTTAATTAACCAAGCTAAAGCAACAATGAGCGAGGCTCAATTTAGTAGAGAGTTTGGCGCAGTATTTACAGATGACAGTTCTGGATACTTTAAAGTTAGTAAGATGATGGAATGCACTTTTCCAGATGGAGAAGGTCAATGCGTGGAGGTTATTGGAGACTCTAAAGATGAATATATTTTATCAATCGACCCATCTTGGTCAGAAAGTGAAAGCTCCGACGATTTCGCAATGGTTCTTTCGAAAAGAGATCCGAATAAGCCAAAAGGAACCGTCGTTCATGGATACGCAATGTCTGGGACAAACTTAAAAAGTCACATTATTTATTTAGCCTATTTGCTTAATAATTTTAACATTGTTTCTATCGTAGCTGACTATAATGGAGGAGTCCAGTTTATTAACTCTTGTAATGAAAGCGAAATATTCAAGCAAATGGGTATTAAACTCGAAATCATAGACGCTGATTTTGACAACATGTTAGAGTATGAGGCTGAGATAAAAAAAGCAAGAAATCAATACGACTTAAAAGCAAAAAGAATTGTTTATTTAAGAAAGCCAAGTTCTCAATGGATCAGGTATGCGAATGAATCTCTTCAGTCGGCATTTGACCATAAAAACATATTCTTCGCGGGGGCGGCGATGGATGATAATTATAACATGCAAAGAAAAGCCCCTATTCCGATTAAAGATTTAAAATTCTTAAATAATTACGACGAGAATCAACCAGATGGCGCAAAAATGATTGACTTTGTTGAGCATCAAAAAGATATGATGGATCTTATCCGTGTAGAATGCGCCCTTATTCAAGTAACTTCGTCTGTTCAAGGAACCCAAAGCTTTGATTTACCAGCTAATTTGAAAAAACAAAGGGGGGCAGATAAAGCGAGAAAAGATTCTTACTCTGCTCTTGTTTTGAATAATTGGATGATTTCTATCCATTTTGATATGATGAATCAGAAGACTGAGAACGTGCAGGGGACATTTATTCCATTTCTTATTTAAACTTTAAAGTCAACTTTAAGACTTTGGTGTGTAACTTATAATTAGTTATGGCTAAAAGAAATTATAACAAAAAATCTGAGTATTGGGGTAAGTTTGAAAAAGATAAGCCTCCTATTTTAAGCGTTTCTAATGCTTCTTCTTCTCCTTTTTCCCCAGAGTTATGTGGTGATCCGTTTTATACATCCACGGCTTCTTATACAGACGTATCTAAAGCTTATACGTCGAGAACGCCATCTGGAGTCACTGGGAGTAAAAAAAGAATCAATAGATCCGCAGTTTCAACTACCGCTGATAGATATGGAAGTATCAGAAGCGGAATGCTTCCATATAATTATTCCTCAGATGGTGTTGATGTAAGAGACGCTATAGAGCTATGTCAAAAGGCATACGCAAACGTAGCTATCTTTAGAAACGCTATCGATATTATGTCTGAATTTGCAAACACGGAGATTTTTTTGCAGGGAGGGACAGCTAAAAGCAGGAGCTTTTTTGAAAGTTGGCTTAAAAGAATCAATGTCTGGAATTTGAAAGACCAATTCTTTAGGGAGTATTATAGAGGTGGAAATATATTTTTATATCGAGTGGACGGAAAATTTACCGTTGAAGATTTGGCTCAATTAGCGTCGGCAATTAGCCCAAAGTCGGAAATTTCAAATAATATCCCAATTAAATATATCATGTTGAACCCATATGATATTTTAGCCAAAAATGCTTCATCATTTACGACAGGATCTTACGAAAAAATCCTTTCGGAATACGAAATATCAAAATTAAAAACCCCCATTAATCAAGAGGACAAAGACATTTACGAAGGTCTAGATGAGGACGTTAAAAAAGCTATAAAAAGCGGAGCTTATCAAAAAGAGGGCGTAAAAATTAAAATCGATCCAACAAAACTATATTGCTCATTTTATAAGAAGCAAGATTACGAACCGTTTGCTATTCCATTTGGATACCCAGTTCTAGAGGACATTAACGCAAAGCTTGAACTTAAAAAAATGGATCAAGCCATCACTCGCACCGTCGAGAATGTCGTTTTGTTAATTACCATGGGCGCAGAACCTGATAAAGGAGGAATCAACTCCCAAAATCTAAACGCCATGCAGAACTTATTTAAGAACGAAAGCGTTGGAAGAGTTCTTGTCTCGGATTATACCACAAAGGCCAATTTCATCATTCCTGATTTAAATAAAGTCTTAGGTAAGGAAAAATATGAAATCTTAAATGAAGATATTAAACAAGGTCTTCAAAATATTATCGTTGGAGAAGAAAAATATAGCGCTACAGAAGTTAAGGCTAAGATTTTCACAGACAGATTGAAAGAAGCCAGACTAGCATTCTTAAACGACTTCTTGCAAAAAGAAATCAAAAGAATTTCTCAGGACATGGGTTTTAGATCGTATCCAACTGCGGTATTTAAAGATTTAGATATGCGCGACGAAACCCAATTAATGAGAGTTTCTACTCGTTTAATGGAATTAGGCGTTCTTACTCCACAACAAGGCATGGAAATGTTTCATAATGGTAAATTTCCAGATGCAGATGAAATTGCTCCTGCCCAAGAAGCTTTTGTTGCCGAAAGAAAGAAAGGTTATTACAACCCTATCGTTGGAGGCGTTCCTGTTATTTCTCCCCCCGCGCCAAAACTTCCAAAAGGCGCAGATGGAAAAACCGCCGCGCCAGTAGTCAATAAAACGGCCAAGGTCGCTGGTAGGCCACAAGGAACAACAGGTATCCCTGTAGTGAAGGCTTCTTATTCGAGAAAAGGAATACAAGAGGTTATTTATGAGATTGAAAAAACAAGATCCATTGCAAAGCAAGAACTTAAAAATTCTTTAAAAATAAAGAAATTTAACAAACAACAAGAAGAAATGTTGGATAAGTTATGCGAGGCTGTCGTCTGCTCTTCTAAACAAGAAAAGTGGAACGAACAATTAATTTCTTGTGTAAACAATTTCGAAAACATCGAAACATTGGGTATTTTGGATGATATTTTAGATATATCAAGCGAACACCAATTAGATAACTACGCCTCTGCGATATTGTATCACAGCAAACTTAATGCCGCCGAATAACTAAATATGGATAAATATAAATATACTACTACTTTTGAGTGTTTTATTAATCCATGTGACATAAGTGAGAATTCATTTATTTCGAAAGCTTCGTTAAGTAATCTTGATTCTCTTATCCCGAAGGGCATCGATTATCATCAAAACGTCGATTTAGTTGGGGTATCTTTTAACGCCGCCGTTGTTAATGTTTTTAATAAAAATGGCGACGGGATGGATACGGATACAGCTTTGGCGTTTACTAAACACTTCTTACATAAGCCTACGAACATAGAGCATAATAAGGAAAAGATCGTTGGGCATATAGCAAGTGCTGGATTTAGCGATTATTCAACAAACGAAATCTTAAACGAAGAAGAGTTAGAGGGCAAGGACGATCCTTTCAATATCGCGCTGGGGGCAGTCTTATATCGCTCCGCTAATAAAGATTTTGTTAATCTTATAGAAAGATCTGCTGATTCTGAAGATGCTTTGTATAAAAAAATATCGGCAAGCTGGGAGGTTGGATTTACAGAATATGATTTGATCCTTGGAAGCCGAAATCTTAAGGGAGCAACTATAATTTCCGATGCAAAACAGATAGAAGATTTAAAACCCTGCTTAAAAGCTTACGGCGGAACAGGAAAAACCAAAGACGGAGTAGATGTTTTTAGACTAATCAAGGGGCAGATCTTCCCTCTTGGAATTGGATTTACTACGACTCCTGCCGCAAATGTAAAAGGCATTTATGCAAAGGATGAAGAAATCATTAATGTAAATATTAATGACGAAAGAGACAAAAATTTAAAAAAAGTTTCACAAAGCGAAAATATTAATGTAACAACCAGAAAGAAAAACATCATGGACTTAGAAAAACTCGTTTCTGAATTGAAGGTCGCTCTTATTGAAAAGAAATTTTCAGAAGAAGCGGTGGCATCTATGACCAGCACATTTGCTGACGCCATTAAACAAAAAGATGAACAATATCGTGGCGACATCGAAGCCGTAAAAACAGAAAAAGAAACTCTTGCTAAGGAATATAATTCTTTAAAAGATTCTGTCGAAACAGTCAAAACAGAACTTGCTCAAGCTAAAGATAAGATTGAGAGTTTCGAAGCTGCTCAAAAAGCTACAGAAATTATCGCCGCCTTCAACGAAAGAATGGATATCATCGATCAAAAATACGATCTTGATGATGCAGACCGCACATTTCTTGCGACAGAACTCAAGTCTATTGAACTGACAGAAGAAGCTTTTGCTTCTTATCAAACAAAACTTTCCGTCTTGTGGAAATCCAAAGACAAAGAAGTCAAAGCCTCTTTCGAAGCCGAAGTCCAAGCTCGCATCAACGCCGAAGTTGAAAAGCGCGTTCAAAAAGTTTCTACAGCTTCTACAACCTCAACAGAAGGGGTAGATACTCTTTCAGAAGAAGAGAAAAAAGCTCTCGCTGAAAAAGCTCTTGATAACGTATCATCAGCCTCTTCTGGAATTCCAAATTCAAATGAAACATCTTCAGGTCAACCTCAAAGTCTTCGCGAAAAGTTCGCTGGAGCCTTTAAGCGCGAAAATATAACAATCTCGTAAATAAAACAAACAAAAATTATGGCACTCCGTATTTTACCATTCAGACAATATGATGATAATGATGTCATCAACATGTTCGCCCTTCAAAGCGCATATGTAAACACTTCAACAACAGGATCATCTTATGGTGACGCTGGTGTGTTCGTTACTACAGCAGTAGGAGACTTCAACTTGGACCCAATCACTTACGCCTCAGATTCTTATCTTGGTAAGACTGATTATCCTCATGTTGGTGTTAATCAATATCCAAGTGTTTCTCTCAAGATCAAGCCCGCTACTGCTGGTGATGGTCTTATGGGTCTAACCCTCCGTCAAACTGCACAGTATGACGAAAATGGAGAAAAGCTTCTTTATTATCCTCAAAAACGCGAAGATCTTCAAGTCGTTCTTCCAGGTCAATCTGTTCCTGTCGCAACAAAAGGTATCTTCACAGTTACTTCTGGCGCATGGAACGGCTCTCTCGCAGTAGGCAGCGGCGTTAAGTTGGCTTCTGGAGTAAGTGGAACAGTAACAGGATGCTCAGTTAGCGATGCTGCTCGCGTCGGACTTGTTATTGGAACAGGATCTCGCTCTTCAAACACAACCCAAGATCAATTCGAAGGCACTTATGCTGTCATCTTCCTTGGTCTGTAACTTTAACTATAAATAAATAATGAAAATTACTTTAAAAAGAAATCCCGAACAAGTCGAGCTTATCAAAGCTATGGCATCTAAGAATCGTGCGATTGCTTATGAAGCTCAAGTCGCATTGGCCGAATTCATCGGTCCAGTGTTGGCCGAAGTGATTAACAACGCTCCTAGCCTTAGTAACTTATTCACTACCCTTCAGTTCAATGCCGATGATAATCCAAGTATCCCACTTGATCTTTATTATGACATTTCTGATGAGGATTATATTCAAGTTTACAGTCAATCTGTAGCTGGCGGTCTTCCTCAAAACCAAGTGTTGCCAACAGCTTCAGAAATGAAGATTGCTACTTATACGCTTGATTCTGCCCTTTCTTTCGACAGACGTTACGCTGCAAAAAGCCGCATGGATGTCGTGAGCAAGACCTTCACTCGTATGGCTCAAGAAATCCTCCTTAAACAAGAGAAAACTTCTGCTAATCTTATTCTTACTGCTCTTGCTGGCGCTAAGACAAATGGTAAAGAGCACATCATCAATGCTGGAACAAATGGCCGCTTCCTTCTTGACGACCTCAACAAGCTTTTCACTCTTGCTAAAAGAATTAATACTTCTTATAGCGGCGGGACACCTGTTAGTCGCGGAAGCCGTGGGATCACAGACATGCTTGTTTCTCCAGAAATCGTTCAAGAGCTTCGTTCTATGGCTTATAACCCAATCAACACCAAGTCTTCCCCTGTCGCAGGTGGGACCGCAGGTGATGGTATTGCCGCTCCAGAAGCGATGAGAACTTCGATTTACAATTCAGCGGGTATCCCTGAATTCTATGGAGTTTCCATCATGGAAATGAACGAGCTTGGAGCTAACCAAAAATTCAACACTGTGTTCAATGGAGTTAAGGCCACTGGCCCTAACAACTACACATTCAATGCTGCATCTCAAGAGATCATCATTGGTCTTGATCGTAGCCGCGAATCGCTTATCCGCGCCGTTGCTACCGATTCAGAAAGTGGATCTGAGTTCAGCCTCACAGCAGATGACCAATACAGCGTTCGTCAGAACAAGATTGGTTACTTCGGCTCCCTTGAAGAAGGCCGTATGGTTCTTGATAATCGCGCCCTTCTTGGTGTGATTGCCTCTGGAATCGCAGTCTAAGTCAAAGATTAAATTAGGGCTACTCCTTCGGGAGTAGCCCTTTTTTATTGTAAAAATCTCATTTTAAGGATATAATATAATATGGCTAAGAAAAACAAAAACAGCATAGAAGTCTCTACTGGCAAAATCATTGAACAAACAGAAGAAAAAACTATTCTTCAACAGATTGAAGAAATGAAGGCTTCTGGACTGACCAACACAGAAGAATTTAAAAATAAAACGAGAGAGCTTGAAATCATGCTCGGTATCGACATGGTAAATCCATTTTCAACAAACGAACTTGACATCTTCGAAGACAACCTTCGCCAAATGTCATATGCAGATATGAAAAAATTGGCAGAAAGAGTCGGACTTAATCCTAATTACGAAAGGTCTTCTTTAAAGACTATTTTAATTAAGGAGTTCAAAGCTTCTAATAAAAACAACAGACGAAACATCATGCCAAACTCCTTACAAAGCGTTGTGCTTGATCCTGATAACCCAGACCACGCCGCGCTACTTAAAATACTAGGGGAATTTTAATTTATTAGTGTAAATTAAAGCATGAACAATTTTGGGATCTTAGCCTCTAATATTTATCATTTTGAATTTGATGGAGATTCCTCTGTAACGAGCGTCCCTGCTATTAGCGGATGGATTGAGAATAATTTAGGACAATTAAATACTTTATTATACTCTGATTTTTCTACAGATGGATCAGACTTGATATTAGAGGCTGCGGCGGTGCTTAAAGAACTATATTTATATAATTATTACACCAAACAGTCTAGGAACGCACTAAGAGGCATAATCAACTCTAGCTCGTCTGGAGGCGACAATATACTCTCTATAAAAGACGCTAATAGTGCGGTTACATTCGTGAATAAAAACGAAGTATCAAAAGTCTTTAGAGGCTTGGCTTCTGACTCCAAAATAAATATGGATAAGTTGATTGCTCAATATAATATTTATAAGGCAGAGCCAAGGCAAGTAGGGGGCATAGAAGACACTTATTCTACCTCAGAAGACGAGGCTGTTTAATTTTTTTTGTTGTGTTGTTTGTGTATACAAAAAACCCCACCGAAAGGTGGGGTTTTTAGTTTTACGAGTTATTAGTTAAACACTACGGTTGAATTAGCTCCACTGACATAGATGCCGTTTACAAGGTCGGCTGGACCACCAATTTGAGTTGAGAAATTCAAATCGACAGACTTATTAGATCCGATACTTGAAGAGAATGATTCGCTATCAAGTGTGCATCCTTTAAGGGTGAAAATCATTCTATTTGTGATTCCATCTGGACCTTTAAGTGTCAACTTAAGATCTTTAGTGCTTGTATCATTAACAAAATTCGCAAGGTCTGTTGCGGAAACTTCATTAAGAATAGCTTTCACTGCAAGAGTAGCTTTAACTGGGAAAGTCACTGATTTCGCATAGGCAAATTTTGTTCCAAGCTTAGAAAGAGACTCTCTAGAAAGAGGAATTGATAAAGATGCACTTTGGATATGGATCGAATCAGAACCAGCGAGGGTCATGTTGGAAATTCCTGTTCCGTTAAAGGCTGAAATATCCACAGTGATATCGCCAGGTCTAAGGGCCGAAATCGCAGAATAACCAGTATTGGCGGGTTTAAGAACAACTGTATTTCCAAGAGACGTTCCAAGGGCGGGGTTAATAGCTGGGCTTGAAACTCCAGAAATACCTAAAACTCCAGACGTTGTTACGTCGGAATTGATGTTTGAGCCTTCCATTGAAACAGAAACAGTTGGTAGCGCCCCAACCGCAAGCTCAAGGCCATAGTTGCTAAGGAAAGCGTTTCCAACACCAATAACAGAGGCAGCGTTCCCATTTCCATTTACTCCGTTTGCATCAATACCTTCGGCAACAGTTGTGATATAAAAATTTTGACCAGAGGAGGTTATCATGTGGCCAGAAGCAAAGTTTCCAGAGGTCGCGGCTCCAGTTTGAACGTAAAATCCTAATGCTCTTTCATTAAAACCATCAGTAAGGTAGTATGTGAAGTCAAGACCAACAGTAGGTGGTTCTAAAACAAGGGAATCAATACGAGCAAGAATACCATATTGGTTAATATCTTGACGACTAATTGAGAAATTATAATTTGCGCTTTGGACTCTTTCGAGTTGAGCGTGTTGCCCTGATGTCGTAGAGCCTAAGCCGCTGCTAACATAAAGAGCCTCTGATTGGTAAATTGTTCTGTTTCTTGCCATAATGATGATTATTTGTTATTTGTTACAGTTATTTGGTTCTTTTGTGAAAAAATATTAATTGCGATATCTATGTTGCTTGATTTCAAAATCAATAAACCCAACATAAAAATCACTACTCAAAAGCTTTCTGTGCTTGTCTGTTAGTTTTGAGGTTTTTGCTTGATCTATATAAAAAACGGGACCAGACGAATATTGGTTTTTTAAATCTATATAAGAGTAATAACCAGTCTTTAAACCTCCAAATTCATTCATTGGATGCTCAGACATTGGGATCACTGGAAAGACCTCGTTTTTAGAATCAGAAAAGATAGATAAAGCTCCGTCAAGTTGATAATTATTTTCCGCGAGAATTATAGCTTTTGCAGAAATGCTTGTTTCCTCCATGCCTCCAAAAGCAAACCCTTCGTTATGAGAAGTGTTTAAAGATAAGAAAATAGCTGGGAGAACCTGATCATATGGCTCTATATAGTTTTCGGTATTGGTCGTTATTCTGGAATTTGTATTATATTTATTTTCAATTATAATGTCTTCTTCTGTTTCATTTGAGAAATAGATGTTAAAATCTTTGACAGGGAAAGACCCTGTGATCGGCGCAGAAGTAGAGACTCCAGAAGAAAGTATTCTTCCGTTTTCAAAATCAACCATCAAGCTTGGACTCAGGCCAGAAAAAGATCCGCTTATGTAGACGCCAGAAGGGATAGCGGCCCCAGAGATAGAACTATCATTTACCCATTGTTTATAAGCGGAGCCAAAAGCGTTATAATTCGGATCAAGTCTTTCGTCTGAATAATTATAAAAAGTTCCAGTTAAGTTTGAATAAGCTTGGCCCTTAGTGAGCAAGAAATTATCAAACCACAAGAAAAAAGAGTTTGTAAATTTATGATGGAATTGTTCGATCATGTAAGTGTTTGGAATCTTTTAGAGTATTTGTTTATCAGAGCCGAAATATATTGGGTGTTTTTAAATCCACCGTCTCTTACTTTTACACGGGATTGTATCGCTGCGCCAGATCTACTTTTGGCCTTATCTGTTCTTAAAAGATAGCCTAGTCCAGATATGCCTTTTTCTATTCCCTGCGCCCAGCTTCTGCCGTTCGCCCAAGGCATGGGGGTTATATCAAAAATTTCTTGTGCGGTGGGAATATTGATATTATATTTACTACCCATTGGCATTTCCCCAGCAAAAAATACATTTATTAGTTCTAGCCTTCTTAAAATAGGCTCAATTGGATTGTCGCCTTCGTCAAATCCTATAAATGCAAAAAGATTAGATGTCCCCGATAAGGTGTTGCTGATATTTGAAGCTGTTGGCCCGCCTATCAATTCTTTTGTTACTGAATGAGCCATGAATTCGGTGATCATTTGAGTTTTTATTACTTCAAATTTACGTCTAACGTCTTTTTCAAAGTCAACGCGAGTGACCTTGCCTACTTGTTTATTTAAAATGCTCTGAACGTCTGGGGGGAGAATACTCATTATTCATCAATTGGAGTTAGGAAAAAATCATAAAGTAAGTCGGAAGGGATGCCATTGCTTTTTGCTCCGCTTTTAACAGAATACATTGCTCCATCTATTCTTATTCTTTTCGCCTCTTTTATTACGACGCTAACCTCTTCGGTAACAACTATTCTGACGGACCCTTTAGGAAGAATGATCTTGTTTTGAGAAGAGCTATCATAACCCTCTTTTACTAAATAAGACTGATCCATTTCAACGGGATATATTCTGGCATAATGCTCCTCAATAATGGTTTCGTAAGTGATATTTCCATTAGATCCAGCATTTGTTTTTCCATAAATAGGGTTGTAGCCTGAATTTGGCGAGGACACATTCTTGCGGCCAAGTTTATACACATAGATCTTTCTTGCAAAAGTATCATGTAATTTAAGCATCGCCCCAGAGATGGCGTCTAAAGTATTTTGAGATAAATAGCCAGACATATTGATTTTTACACGTATTTGTGTATTATAAGATAAGGACAAAGGTATGAATGCTAAAAAAAGTTTAGTTAGGTATTCAAATGATGAGGTTTCGTCTCTTTTTAAGATGATGCTTCTTCTTCTTGAGGATATGAAAAAAGATCATGATTTTCATTACCAAAAGCTTTATGACAATATTCCAAAAGAATATCACCCCGTCATAAATACCGCAAATCATTTTACAGACGATAAAATTATTTGGATTAGAAAAAGAATTTTAGATTATGGCAACGAATCTATTAGAAATATTGAATCTCAGATGGATAATTATAGCGTAAGCTTTGTTTTTAAATAAAAAAAAGGAAAAAGGACATGAATTTTAAAAAATTATATCAATTCACAATCGACAAGGAAGTTGAAAAAGTAGAAGAAACTACTAAAGAAAATAAAAAAACTGGGGAAAAAATTACTACTGAAAAAACAGTAAAAGTAAAAGAACCTATCGAATTTTTCATCAAGCGACCATCAAGACGAGAGCTTGAAGAAGCTGAACTAGAATATTCTGTCGAAATGAGCAGATGTGTCAAAAAAGGAATCTTGACGAAGGCTATGTTAGCTAAAAAGTATAGCGATACTGGCGGCGTCTTTAGCGAAGAAGAGTCTAAAGTGTATGCAGAGCTTTATAAAAAATTGCTTGATTTTCAAAACGAATACATTAGACTCGATTCTGCCGATCAAAAAGACGAAAAACAAAAGAAGCGTTTCGAAAAGGTTAAATTAGAATTTGCCGAAGTTAAAAGAAAGATTATCGAAATTGAATCTAATTTCCAATCATTTTTTGACCATACAGCTGACATCAAAGCTCAGAATAGGCTTTTGCTTTGGTATGTCATTAATCTTACCTATATCCTAGATCCGTCTAGCGACACCCCCAAGCCTTATTTCGAAGGAGATAGCTTTGAGTCTAAGATTGAAAGCTACTACGAAAAAGAAGAGTCTAATGACCAGTTTTACTATAGCGCCATCAAAAAAGCATCAACTATCCTTGCTTTTTGGTTCTTTAATCACGCTTCTGAACCTAAAGAGTTTGACGAGTTGATTGAGAAAATGGAAAAAGGAACTCTTTGAACGAGGAATTATACATCTCTATAATTGGAGAAGTGTTTGATGGATACACGGAAATTTTCTTTAAGAAGAAGCCTGTATACATCAAGCACTACAATATTAGAGATCAACGCTATATTCAAAAATACTACGAAAAGCATAAGAATATAGCGATAAAAAAGGGCCTTGAGACAGAGGAAGAGAGGCTGGCCCAAGTTAAGTTAGATGATATCTGGACTGATGAAGATGACGCTAAAATAGAAGCCTTGGATTTTGAAGTTTCCAACTTAATAGCCACTCAGAAAAAAATATTTCTTCCATCCCAAAAAGAAGCCATGTCAAAAGACATAGCTTTAAAAAACTCAGAACTCTTTTTATTAAGAAACAAAAAGAGAGAAATTGTAGGCAAAACTGCGGAAGAATATGCCTCCTCAAGAAGTAATGAGGAAATGTTAAGGTATTTCTTGTTTAAAGACAAAGAGCTTACTGAAAATTTATTTACCGAAGACGAATTTTCTGAGTTGGACGATTCGGAGCTTTTGTTCTTTATGAAAGAGCAGTCAGAAATAAATTCTAGACTATCGGAGCTAAATATTCAAAAGGCTGTGTTAAGGCCCTTTTTTAGTATGTATATTTCTCAATGCGAAAACATCAAGGACTTTTACGACAAGGCTATTGTTTTATTATCTGTTTATCAATTAAAAACTGCTATTTTTGCAAGAATGTTTTTTAATATTTTTCAATACACGGAAGACATTCCTGATTATATTAGAGAAGATCCAGAAAAGCTTTTAGCTTACTCGGATAATAAGAGAAATAAAAATTCTGGCGGCGTAAATGAAGACGCTGATGGTTCTGCAATTTTTGGCGCGACAAAAGAAGATATGAAAATAGTTGCGGGCGCAGGAAAACAAGTATCTCTAAAAGATGAGCTAGACAAAAATGGCGGCAAATTAAATATGGAACAAATGATGAAACTAGCTGGCTACTAATTAAATATTTGTGTAACTATTGAAGAGGTTTAAGGACATGCCAATTCAAATACCAGTAACACAGACAGGACTAGAAGCAAGTATTATCGCTGCTGCAAAAAGTGCGGGCAGAAATCTGAAGCTTGATTTAGGCCCAACGTCTAGGGCTATCGGATCTCTTTCTCAGCCTCTTGGCAGGATTACTGGACAAGCGGACGAGTTTACTAAGTCTATGGAAGCAGCAAATGCTCGTGTTCTTGCGTTCGGAGCTTCTGTTGGTGTTTTAGCGGCAATAGGAAAGGGTTTTAAAGATATTGTTTCTTCAACTATCCAAGTTGAAAAAAGCTTGGCTGATATTAACTCTATTCTTGGCGCGAACACAAAACAACTTGGCAAGTTTAAAGATGATATATTTTCCATTGCCAGAGAAACAGGAACATCCTTTGAAACAGTCTCTGAAGCTGCGCTGGAATTAAGCCGTCAAGGTTTGCAGTCTGACGAAGTTCTTAGAAGATTGAAAGACTCAATGATTTTAACAAGGCTTTCTGGTCTTGATGCCGCATCTGCTGTTGAAGGACTTACCGCCGCAGTCAACTCCTTTCAAAGCACTGGATTAACAACTTCTGAGGTTTTAAATAAAATTTCAAAAACCGCCGCCGCCTATTCTGTTTCAGAAAGAGATCTTATTGAAGGCTTTAAGCGTTCAGCTTCTGTTGCTCAACAAGCTGGAGTTACTATCGATGAGCTTGGCGGAATTATAACAGCAGTCCAACAAAAAACCGCTCGCGGTGGAGCTACTATTGGAAACGCCTTTAAAACTATTTTTACTCGTATCCAAAGACCCGAAAGCTTGGAGGCGTTGCAAGATGTCGGCGTTGCCGTAACAGATTTAGAAGGAAAGATTCTTCCTGCAACAGGGCTTCTTCAAGGGCTTGCCGTAAAATTAAAAGATCTTAGCCAAATCGAATTATCTCAGCTTACAGAAAAAATTGGTGGTGGATTCCAAATCGGTCCTTTGCTTTCTGCACTGGACGATTTATCGTCAAAGACCTCGGTTTTCGCGGGAGCGACAAAAGCCATGGGTAGCGCTGGCGACGAAGCCTATCAAAGAAATACAGCTTTAAATCAAACCCTTGCGGCGGCGATTAACTCAACCACCGTAAGTTTAAAAGAATTATCTAACGCTCTTGGAGAGCTTGGGGTTACTGATAATTTAAAAAACATTTTATCATATTTTTCTAGTTTTATAACTTATGTTAAAGATCTCCTCAAGGGAGAAGGAATTGGAAACGATTTTGCTAGAGGGATAGTTAAAGGTATCGGCGCAGTATTGGCTGGTCCAGGTTTATTAATATTTGGAGCTATTATTGCTAAATTGACTTATAATTTTGTTCAATTTGGCTTGGTCGCTTTAAAGACGTTTTTTAATATTGGATCTGCCGCGAAAGAAATTGGAGCCATCCAAACCTCTATAGCAAATACTCTTTTAACTAACAAGTCTATCCAGACTCAAATCCTCGCTTTAGAAGGAAATAGAGTTGCGCAAGCTGAATTTTTCTCTGTAGCGTTGAGAACTCAATTAGCAACAATGGAAAAAATTAGAGGAGTTGCGGCTACAGTTGCCCCTCTTGTTTTCGCACAAACCACTGGAACTGGAAGAGCGACCCCAAGAGGCGCTGGAGGATACATGCCCTCTGTGATGGCTGAGTCTAATGATATTAGAAGGGGCGTTGGCGGGGCAAGACCTTCCGATAGACCTGTCGTTATTCCTAATTTCGCTTTTGGTGGTGGCAAAGTAGGAACAATGGTTGCTAATACGGGCGAACATATTGTAAAAAATTATGGAGGAAGCGGCGGGTCTGCCATCTTCAATAGAGATATGGCAAAACAGGGTCTTCCTATCAATGCGGAACAAATCCGTAGTGCGGGAGGATTTATTCCGAATTTTGCATATATCCCTACGCCAGGTTTTCCAACTTCCGATGACCCATTGATTTCTAAGTATTTACGTGAAATTGATTCTAAAAATGATTTAAGAGCTGGAAAAACATTAGAATCATGGACGGCGGGGCTCAGAATTCCTAATCCTAAATTGAAGGTTTCAGAAATTGAAAAACAGAAACTTGAACAGAACATTGATGCTCGCGATGGAGCTAGAACATTAGCCAAAAGTTGGATTGCTAATAAAAAAGAAGCCAAACAAAGTTCAACTTTATTCATCGACGCAGAAAAAGTGGGGGGTATCGGCTTGGCTTCTGTTTCGTTAGAAGGCCCAAAAAAAGGAATAACAGTGTCTGCTTCTCCAAAAGGAGACGCGGAGACTCAAAATTTAAATCTTATCGCTGGGAAAAAGGGGTTTTTAGATAGGGTTGAAATAAGCAATGTTCAATTTGGAAGCTTAAATAAAGACGTTCTTGCTAAAGATCCCCAGAAAGGCTTTCGTTCAAAAGTCATCGATAGCTTCACTCCTGCCGTTCATCAACTAGCTGCCGATCTGGGGGTTTCTATTCTTCCTGAGAAGATAGAAGAGATAACTAAAAAATTCAAAGAAAAAGATGGTTTTTTGTTTTCTGATTCTGTTTTAGGCGGAATTTTTGAAGCCGTCGTTAGAACAACCACTAATGGGATTAGAAAAATAGGAACTTTTGCCGAAGAAGATCAAGGAGCGCCTTTCGATTTTGTAGGAAAAATGACTCCAAGGTTTCAAGAAGTATTTGGATTCAGTAAAAATCTAACTAGAGTTGAAGGAAAAAAAACAGGCAATACAGCTACGGCGTCTACTATTGTCGGTAAAGCTTTAAGAGATGCAAGTTTAGTATCTTTGATAAGAACGCAGCGAGAAGTGGATGCCCCCTCATCAACCAAGACATTACCGCCAAGCACAGGAGCCTCTGGTTATATACCAAACTTTGCTAACGCTATTTATGAAGCAGTCTCAAGAGAGATCGGCGCAGGAGTTAATCCTAGCCAAATCTATGTTGATCAAAACAACTCACTAAAGAATCCTCTCAACCCTTCGGGGCTGATGATCGCAAATCGTCGCGACGAACCTGCGGGAGGATTCCAAGGAATTAATAGAGCTAGAAAAGAAGGCTTAAATGCTCAAACTTATGGTGCGGCAAATGGATTTATTCCTAATTATGCTGAAATAAAAGGAGTCAACACAAAGACTAGTGATTTGAAGTTTATTTCTAAAGAAAAAATACAAGAATTTAATGAGTCTTTAAAACTCATAGCTGCGGAAATGAGAAAGGGGAAAGTCTCCATAGGAGAAGCCACAAAAATGACCAATGAGTTTGCGAAAAGCATTGCAAGCCGTAAAGAAGATCAAATTCGACTTGGAGACGCTGGTAAGAAATTAATAAATGCTTATGGATCAGAATTACAAGAACGAAACAAAACTGCGGAAACTATTAAGGCTAATCGCGGGACAAGAATAGATCGCAAAAAGCCAAGCTCTACTGGTTTGGATGCCTCCACTCCAGTGCCTACGGAGCCAACTACTCAAAAATCCCCAAGAGATATGCTTGGAACTATTTTCGCGGTTCAGGCTGGGATGACTCTTTTGGCTGGAGCGACTTCTGACGCAACAAGCTCTCTAGCCAAATATACTAATATAGTAAGTAGTGGTTTATCGGGAATTACTGCTGCAAGTTTTGCTTTTCAAGGGTTTTCTCAAGTAGCAAAAGATTCTACTGGCGGACTAGGAAAGCTTGTAGGAAAACTCGGAATGTATGGCGCTGTTGTTGGGGGCTTATTTGAAGTTTTTAAGTTGGGGAAAAATATATACTTAGAATCTTCTGGAGCCAACAAAATGGCAGCGGAAAATACCGCAAAATTAGCAGAATCTGCAAAAAAAGCTGCAATAAACTTAGACGAATTAAATCCAGTCAGAAGACAACAAGTAGAAAGTAAGTCGGCAAATATATTTTATAATTTTGAAAACGAGCAGATAACCAAAGAGGGCGAATATCAAAAAAGAGATCTTCTTTCAAAAATAGTTGAAGGTTCATCTATTTCTTTTGATAGACTTTCAGGAGAAGATTTATTGAACATAAAAAAATCTATTACAACTGCTGTCGCAAATGGAATTTCAGAAGTTGAAATCGGAAAGATTTTAATGGCAAATAGAGGAAACCTTGGCCAAGTTACAACACAGGGGTCTTCAAAAATGCAAAGTCAATTGCTTGAATTGGCAAAAAATCCACCATTAAAAAAATTAAAAGAAGATCTTGATCTGGCAACCAACGGAGATTTATCCATATTTGCCAAAGATTATAAAATACCAGTTGAGGATTTAAAAACCTTAAAAGATACACCAGTTGATTTTAAAGAATCTAATTTAGAACAAAGAATTGCAAAAGGAAGAGTTAAAAAGGCCATTTTTAATAAAACAGGAATTGGAGGGAACAATTTAGAAGAACTTATTAAAAAATTTCAAGAATCGGGGGAAGTCGCAAAAAAAGAGCAAGACAATTTTTCCAAAGCGTCTAGCGCCTCTTATACAAAATTATTATCAAATCTTGCGGCAGAACAGTCTTATAGAGAAAAAATATCAACAATAGAAAACAATTCCAACAATTCTCAAATACGATTACAGGGGATAATTAGTGATATAATGAACGATCAGTCGTTATCTGAAGAGGATAAAGCTAAGGCTATCAAAAGAGTCGAGCTTTCAAGCAAAATTTCATTATCTAATCTTGATCTTCAAAAGCAAAAATTAATTGATATCAAATCCTTAGTCGAAGGTTTGTCTAAAGAAGGCGGATTAAAAATATCATTAGGAGAAAATATAGAAGCTTCCGCAAATTTAGAGGCTTCTCTTTTAAGTCAAACTCAAAATTTGTCTTTGACAAAGACAAAAACTTTAGTTAATGATACTGATCTTTCAGGTTTAGAGGCTATTGCGTTAAAAGCCATTACTGATGCGGGTATTGCGGGCAATCAAAAAGCCCTTGTCGAAGAACTTGTTCCAAAAGTTAGAGAAATGCTTCTGTCTCAAATTGGAATAACAGAACAAAAAGAGCGCCAGAATGATTTAGATGGATCAGCTCTTGATAACGACGAAAGAAGAATTAATAATGCCAACGCTTTAACAAGAGCTTTTGAAAAAGCAAGATCCTCTTTGGGTATCGAATCTGCTAATAAGTCTTTAGAAAATATAGGCACAAAAGGAAAGATAGATAGACTTGATATAGAAAAAAAAGCAGTTTTAAATGACCCTAAAACTTTTGCTGGAATAACAAATCCGCAAGAAGTGTTTGCAAAGACTCAAAAAATCGAAGAAGAGTTTTTCAGGAAAAGAGTTGATTTGGAGGATTCCGTCGCCAAAAATCAAGCAGAAATGGATTTTAAAAAAGCAATTCTTACTCAAGACAACATAACTGCTCTTGGTAAAAATACAGAAGCTATAAAAACCTATACCGAAGCTTTTAAAAATCCACCAATTGGAACCTCCCCAACAGGAGCAAATGCATTATCGGGTCCAATAGACAGAAGCGGGGTGGCATCTAATTTAGATGAATCTTCAATAACTAGACTTGCAAAATTAGTGACTGCTGAAGTAGGGGGCCAAGGTGAAGCCGCTAAATTAGCGTTTGTTGAAACTGTTTTTAATAGGGCGCAAGCTCGCGGGCAATCAATTCCTAAAATAATAGGAAGTAAGGCTTATTATGAGCCATATCAAAATGGAGCCTACGAACTTGCCTCGCCAACAAAAAATATAAATGAAATATTAGATAAAGTTAGAAAAGGTTCAAATACAACAAATGGGGCAACAGATAATGCTTCAGGAGATCTTGCTAAAAGAAAATATGCTAAATATGGCGGAATGTTTATAGGTGGAGAACTTTTTTCTAATGATTATAAAAATAGAATTACAGACCCAAACAAAAGAGATTTTACTGGATTGAGTTCAAACGTTGATTTATCTTCCCAAGCGTCTTTATTAGAGAATGGAGGAGCGAAACAGGCTCAATTAGCTTCCTCTTTAACTCCAACAGAAGCTCAGGCCTCTATCGAAGATTATGTTAAAAGATTAAAAGCTGGAGACAAAGAATCTCAAATAATGATTCAGCAGATTGTTGATTATGCAAACGTCTTGAGAAACGCCTCTAAACAAAAAGAGCAAGAAATTGAGACATTTAAATTTGGACAAAAGACCGATAGCGATGCTTCGGCCCCAAAATCTCTTGAAGACGGATTTACAGAAGGCTTTAGAAATATAAATAAACAAACCGAAAATTTTGCTTTTGAGATGGGGGAAAGAATTCCTCAGTCATTTGCTGATAATATGGCTGCTGCGATGGACGCAGTATTAGTAAAAGGAGAAAGTCTTGGTGACGCTCTTAGATCCGCAGCGTCAAGCTTCTTAAGTCAAATCACACAAGCTAATCTCAAAAATATTGCTAATATAGTCACTGGCGGAATTGGACAAGCGACTGGAACCTTGTTTAGAGCTACTGGAGGACCAATTACTGGCGGATCTGGAAACAAAGATGATGTTCCTGCAATGTTGATGGGTGGAGAATTTGTTATGAATAAAAAGGCCGTTCAAAAATACGGAATGAGCTTCATGTCATCTATTAATTCTGGTGGAATTCAAAAATTTGCAAAAGGGGGGTATGTCATTAGAGAAAGAGGAGAAGGCTCTGATTTGATTAGTAACAAGGGAGTAAAAAATCAAACAGCGCCAGATTTTTATACTCCAGGATTATACGGATCAGGCGCTATTTCTGGTAAAAAGAATCTTTTAAATTTCGCAAGGCAAGGTTACACCTCTGGAGCTAAAGATATTATTAGCGGCGGAAGTAATTATGCGTCAATAGATCTTTCTCCAGAAAGTGTTAGATTAACTAATTTCGGAAGACAAAATGGCCCAGCCGCAGAAGCAACTAGAACTGCAAAAAAAGAAGCTTTTAATTTGTATTTACAACAGCTTTCCGCAGATAAGCAAGCAAAAGAAGAATCTAAGGCTGAAAAAGAGGCATTTAAAAAAGCCCTTATTATGGCTGCGATAACCACCGTGGCGAGCGCTGGAATTGGTGCGGCAGGAGCTGGATTTAGGGCTGGGGCGTCTTCTGCTGGGCCAAATGCGGGATTCTTAAAAACATTAGGATCAGGAGTAAAAGGTATTTATTCTGGCGGGGATATCGGAGGCGGTATAATGGCTGGCGGATTAAAAAATATATTTACTGGAAATTTTGGATTATCTCAAGTCTCAAGCTTAAGAGAGTATCAATCTTATTTAAATAACAATCCAAAATTAGCAGAGTCTCTACTCGCGGGAGCTAATTCAAAAACTATTAACGGACCAAATGGTGATTATTTAAATATTTATAGAAATACTCAAACAAGAGCTACTGGAGGACAAATCCCACAAGCTGCTGGAATAGATACTGTTCCAGCAATGCTTTCTGGTGGCGAGTTCATCATGAATGCTGCGGCAACACAAAGAATTGGCCAAAGCAATCTTAACGCTCTTAATTCTGGAGCTACAACGACTGGTGAATCATCAGAAACAAATGATAAATTGTTATTAAAAATCGATGAGTTAATCAAGATTACAAAAGAATCTGGAAAAGCCGTAACCGTAAATGTTTCTTCGTCTGGAAAAGAATCAACTTCTGATCAAACTCAGTCTAGTGGTCAAGAACAAGACAAAAATCTTTCTAGAAAAATCAAAGCGGCAGTTGTTCAAGTTCTTCAAGAAGAAAAAAGACTTGGAGGCGTTTTAAGAAGATCTTAATATGTTTGACTCTAAATTAAATTACGAATCTTCCTTATGGATTGATGGCTATAAGATGACGGGGGTATCAATGACAGATATCTCTTATTCAAACAGCCAATCAATAGCAAAGCCGTTAGGGTATTCCGCAGGATTCTCTGTCTCGACGGCAGATTCCGCCAAAAATATATCCATATCTAGAGACTTGCTCCTAACAAAAACTGGAGTGTCTAGTCTTTGGGAAGATTATCTGTTAAAGTATACGGGCGCTAATGAAAAAATGAAAGCCAGCGTAAATTATGAAAATGGAGCCTATGGATTTGCTAGTGGCTACATGACAGAGTATATGCTTAATTTTGCAATTGGCGCTATTCCTAAAGTTACTACAAATTTTGTTGTTTTAGATTCTATGTATAGCGGAGTTGACGCATCATCACCAAATGCCTCTTTTAAGAGTGCTTGGATTCCTTATCAGTCAATGTGCCGCATATCTTGCGACAATGCATCCTCAAATCGCGTTGTAGGTTTTGATTATTCTATAAAAATAAATAGAAAGCCTATATACTCAATAGGATCATCTTCGCCCGTTGATATCGATACAATTCCCCCTTTAGAGTATTCAGCGGCGGTTCAGATAGAAGTTGATGATGCGTTTCTTAAAAATTCCCAAAGCTTTATAACATCTAAAGAAAATAAAACTGTAAACATAAGTATAGATTCTGATGTTGTTGGGGTTCCCGCTATTACTTTTGGAGTTCCAAAGGCGAGTTTAGTATCAGAACAATTATCCGCTTCGGCAGATGGATTACTTAAATTAACACTTAACTACGTTGGACACTCATGAGTGAAGACCTTTTCTACAATAGAGATAGAAATTTTTCTGGAATAATCGCCCCAGAAAATCTTTCAGAATTGTCTTTATATCCTGTTTATGGATCAAAAGTAGATTTTACATCGAAATTAATATCTTACGAAACGGATGATATGTATTTTAATACTATTCCATCTTCTTTGAACAATGTTTTTGCTTCTTACAAAGTAAGGTATGATGTTGACGAAGATAACTGCGCAAAATTAGCCAACTTTTTTGAAAGCAAAGAAGGACACAAACCATTCTTGTTTAACCCTGATAATAGTGGCATATATAAGGAAATTCAGTCCTTTTGTGATAATTACGCAATAAACCACATAAACAACAATCATTACGAATTAGCTGTCGATATAACAGTAGATCAGGCCCCATCTTTTTTCAACTGGAGCGGTTCTTATTTTCTAAATTTTGCTAATTCGTCTTATGTGGCGACTTCTTGGGCTACTGGAATTTCTTATAAAAAATACGACATCCTTTATTCTGGAGTGAATATCAATAAGCTGAATAACTGGTTTTATTGCAGCGGAGATCATTCCTCTTCATTTGCTAATTCGCCCACGGGCGCGGGATCAATGTGGAGTCAAGATTTCTTTTTTCATCCAGACGAGGGCCTTCAAAATGATATCAAATTACAAGTGTCAAAATTAGAATTCAAGAACTCCTTCCCATTAAGAATAAAAACAAAAAACAATATCGCAAAAATAGACACATCTTATAAGTTCACCGATATAAGTGACAAGCAATTAATGTGTATGCTTCACTTTTTAGAGAATAAGGCTGGCTATAGAAGATTTAGAAACCAAATTCCTACTGTTTACAATAGGCCAAAAGTTTTTTATTGTCCTCAATGGACTCATACGTGGAAATATAAAAATCACCACGATTTAGATGTGGCATTTATAGAGGATGCATTGGGAATAATACCTAGCGATTCATAATGAATAAAAATATATTAAAAAGCAATTCTTCTTTCATGGTCATTGGAAAGTCTCCAGCGTGGCTTCCAACAAATTATGAAAGTGGCAGATTATTCTCTTTGACACAGGCTGTTGGATTCGAATTTCAATCCAATAAATTAAAGACAAGACAACTCGGGTATCAGCACTATTCAAGCGACGTTGACTATCAAACGCCACAGGCTAATTTATCTTTAGATTATTACTTTTCTCCTTATTTAAATAACGAGTTACTTATGGGCTTTAATGTTTCTGGAGTGTCAGGCATTCCTTGTCTCTCTGGATTTAAAAACAAAAATTATAATTTTTATTTCCTTTCAAACGAGGATGATTTTGTTGACGGATTTACTGAAATAAGAAAAGCGACAGGCTTACAAAATTGGAGCGACGGAGAGGCTATTTGTTTTGGAAATTGTCATTTAGAATCTTATGCTTTATCTATAGGACTCGGATCTGTTCCAAAAGTTTCCGTCAAATTTAAAGCCTCCAATGTCGCCGCCGAAACGTTGAGAACGGGAACGACAGGAACTGCTCCTTATATCCAAATTCCAGCACTTGATCCTTATAGCGGAAAACTACAAACAGGGGCTTTATATAATTATAGGTCTTTAAGCTTTAGCGGAGGAAATATAACTGGAGATCCGCAGCTTAGAAATGATTATAACCCGCCAGTTGCCCTGCCCCACACAAGCACTTTTGCTATAACCAGCAAATCAATATCTGACGATCTTGTTTCTCCATTAAAAAACTTCAAAAACCCAATTCTTCAATCGTGCAATATTAATCTTAATTTTGAAAGAGCAGATTTGTATAATTTTGGCAACGATTCGGTGTGTGATAGAAAATTACAATTTCCAATAAACATTGTAATTCAAACAGAATCTATTGTATCTGGATTTAACACTACAACAGAAAATACTAGAGATCTAACTGGTTCTGCAACAACAAACAATAAAGAAAATTTGTATGATTTAAACTTTTCGTTCTCAAATGAGATAAAATCCGTTACTGGTTTTTATAGCTTCAGAAACGCCAAACTAACCAGTTTAAATTACTCAACACAAGTAAATAACATTTACAACATGTCGGCACAATTCTCCGTAAACGCCACTGAGTATGGTGATTTTTATATGGGAAGAATCCAAAAATAACTATTTGGTATAATCGACCTTTACAACACTATTTTCAAACGTCTCTTTTTGAAGCTGGTGCTTTGCTCCGTTTCTTTCTTTTGAATAATTTTCAAAATACTTTTCTTTTACGGGATCTTTTCCTCCAGCTAACTCGGCTCTTTTTTGACTCATTTCGGAACTGTAGTCAAGCATATCTCCAACAGTTCCCTTTTTGTCCCTAGTTCTGTCGCTAAATTGTTTTGAGCTAAATGGATCTATTTGAGAATCAATAGACATTTGAGGTTTATGAAAAACTCTTTTCCAATCATCTTGAGTTCCGCACTCTCCAGAATATAAATGAACATCATTCATTTTTTGAACAATATCCACAGATTCTTTTGTAGACGCTCTGGAGTAAGTATAGATTGGCATTTAGTTAAATATTTTTGAAAGAATTTGATCAACAGTATTAGAGTAAGTGATCATATTTTTAAGCTTTTGACCCTCTAAGTTGACTTTTCCAGCTTTTTGTTCTGATTTCTCCATTGCCGCAATCATAGATTCAACAGAATAAATAGGCCATGTTCCTTGATTGAATTCTGCGCCTCTTTGGAAGAAAACGTTATCATAACAATCCGTCTCTCCTTCGCTTTCAACCAAAATACTATTCTGGTTGTCTGCCCAATCAGTATGGGCGGTTGCGTTATGCACAATTGACCATTTTCCAAGGCATGTCGCATTAAAGCTGGGAAGGTTCCATCCTTCTGAAAAACTCAATCCAGTAAGATCTATGTCGATAGCGTTAAGTAATTCGTTTACCTCGATATTCTTTTGAAGATAAGGCAGAAAATTGATATTGGTATATCTCTTGCCTCCCAAAACAGACTGGATGATATTCTGCATGTCTTCTGGCTTAAAGAATGGGTTAGTAACGCAACAAGTTAATTGATATTTGTTATTATTTCCATATTTGCTCGCCCAAGCAGCAATGATTTGGCCAGTATTTTTTCTCTTTTCAAATTTACCCATCAGGCCAAAATGAATAACATCTTTTAAATACTTTTTACCAGTATTAAAAAAAGAATTGTCAAAACCTAAAGGAACATAAGATGCGTTTTCACATCCATTTTCAACAAACTTATTTTTCGAATAAGTGGAGCTAAAAAAAACATTGTCTTGAGCCTTAGCAATTGCTACTTCTGTTTTTGTCGGCTCATTGCATTCGTAAAAAGTATACAAATGTTGTTGGGCGTTTTTTCTGTTTTCGCTCCCATTAAGATGCCAAAGCCGCAAAGATGGAATATCTTTTTTCAGAAAATCAAATCTTTGGTCTGTTGAAACTTGCAGAAACTCCACAAAATCCTTGCTTAAATCATGAGCTTGAATATCAACGCCTCCGACAGGAAATAATCCTACTTCGACGTTTTTACTATGCAACTCTTTGAGAAAGTTAATTGAAACGTTTCCTAATGATAAAGAATTTAATGGAGCTTCTACGAGGAGTTTCATAAATCAAAAAGGGATACTTTCTTCGTCGTCTGAAGGCGAGTTAGTGTTAGGCGAACTTTGAGTTTTTGCTGCATCGCCCCTCTTTTCTCCGTCTCCACCACCCAAGAATTGAACTGTGCCAACTCGGATAAAATGCTTACTAGACTTCTTACCATCTTTTTCCCAAGCATCCATACAAAGCTCTCCTTGAATAAGGACTTGTCTTCCTTTTTTCAGGTATTCAGAACAAACTTCCGCCTGTCTATCCCACGCTTCTGCGTCGATAAAGTTTTTTGTTTTTGCGTTTGAAGGAGAAATGCAGAGACGCATTTTACAAACTTTCTTGCCTCCATTTGTTTCTTTCAATTCTGGGTCAGTGACCAAATGACATACTGTTACTATTGTGTTATACATAATTCTTTCTTGTGTTTGTTTATAAATTTATTGTGAATATTTATACATCCTTGTATACTCAAATTCATTTTAGACGAAATAGCTTTCCAAGGAATTAACTTATTGTTATCGCTATCATAGCGCATGTCAATAATTTTTTTAACTCTTTCGTCTGTTTCTTTTTCCAATAAGCTTCTAAAGAGCTGAAGAGTCTCTTCCTGATTAATATTTCCGATGAAATCATCGCAAGAAGGCTCTATAAAATTTTCCTTATCTTCTATCGAAGATTCTTTCCTTTTTTTGATTTTATTAATGGCGTTTAGGCATTTCCATTTTATTTCATTAGCCAAATATGTAGAAAACTTGGTTTCTCTGCTTGAATCAAATTTAAGAGCCGAAGAATAAATCGTAAAATTTTTATCCTCCATTATAGAGTCTTTGTCTAAAACCGACGTTTTACCAGAGGCAAACCTGCCAACCATTGTCGTGTAGATTCCAGAATGACGATCAATAAGTTCTATTAAACTTTTTTCATCATTTTGTATCCGTATCTTTTCTATGAGAGAGATATCGCTTTCCATTTTTCAAATTTCTCCATTGTTAAAATTGTTTCAAGAGCTTCGTTAGACATTGATTTGATAGTGGATTCGTCATTAGTAGAAAACCACGTAAATTGAGAATCTGCTTCTGCGGCAATGACCTTGTTATTTTCTAGCTCATAGCTATTGGCGGCAGGAACAAGCTCTTGGTTTTCATCTATTCTAGAAAGATAAATTATAGACCCACCTTTATCCCTGATAAAGGTTAATTCATTTTCAAAACGAAGATCAGGAATAATCGTCACCTCATTTTCTAACATTCTAACTGATAGATTTTCAACCCAAATATTAGGATTAATTTGCCTCCTAACATCAGTCCCCCAAAAAACAAGAAAAGGGCGAATTATTGATTTCTCAATATCGTCCTCGGTGAACGCTGAGATTCCTAAAGTTTCCTTAAGAAAAGAGTCTGTTTCTCTTTTTAACTCATTAGCAAATGAAAGGATTGATGATTTAATCCCGTAACCGTTAAGCAAGGATGAAATATTCTTTGCGAGAGTATCTTTTCCAGATCTGGCGTTTCCAGCAATAGCGATAATATGTTTATGACTCATTTTTAATCAGTAAAGCTACTATACGTTATTTTTTAATAAAGTCAAGAGATTTTTGTATTTTTATGAAAAAAGCGAAAAATTCTGTATATATCTTATAATATTTATAAATTTATATAATATTTATAAACGTTTACTGCATAGGTAAACGTTGGTTTATTCAGTATAGTCTTATTGTTTCATTATTCAGTATAGTCTTTGTTTCATCAGTAGAGTCTTATTATATCGACATTTTATTTTCTGTCAACAAAAAAATAAAAATTTTTTCTACTTGCTAAAAACGAGTTGTCATGTAAGATTGTGTAAAGTAAAATCTATGAGCATTAAGGCATTATCAGAATACACGTTTGTATCAAAATATTCACGTTTTAACAAGGAAAAAGGGAGAAGGGAAACGTGGGAAGAGGCGGTAGGAAGAGTTTTTGACATGCACAGGAAGATGTATTCAAGTCAAATTAACGATTCAAAGGAATTGTCCGACCTTATTGATTTTGCCCAAAAGATGCAAAATAAAAAAAGAGTCTTGGCCGCTCAGAGATCGCTGCAATTTGCGGGAGATCCCATTTTTAAACATCAACTAAAAATGTATAATTGTTTAACGACTCATATCGATAGAAATAGAGTTTTTGCTGAATGCATGTATTCTCTTCTTTGTGGATGTGGAGTTGGATTTTCGGTTCAGAAGCAACATGTCTCTAAAATTTCTGAAATAAAATCTAGAGAAGACTCTAAATTAGTTTTTACAATTCAAGATTCTATAGAAGGATGGGCAGATGCAATCGGAGTTTTAACGTCAAGCTACTTCACTAATAATCAGGATTTTCCAGAGTATTTTGGCCACCAAGTAGAATTTGATTATTCCCTTATCCGACCTCAAGGAGAATTGATCGCTGGACAATTTAAAGCGCCAGGTTCAAAAGGATTAGCTTCAGCTCTGTCAAAAATTAAAGCGTTGATAGAGAAAAGACTTGAATCAGAAAACAGACTTCGCCCAATTGATTGTTATGATATTTTAATGCATATCAGCGATGCAGTTCTTAGCGGTGGAATTCGTAGGAGCGCAACATTATGCTTGTTCTCTCATGACGACGAAGAAATGATGACAGCAAAGACTGGCAATTGGTTTGAAGTCAACCCTCAAAGAGGAAGAAGCAATAATAGCGCAGCCCTTTTAAAAGGGGCCGTATCTAAAGATGAGTTTCACTCTTTAATGAAGTCAACAGAAGAATTTGGAGAACCTGCATTTATCTGGGTTGATGATTTAGATATGTGTTACAATCCGTGCGTTGAAATTGGTATGATTCCAAAAACAATCGACGGAAGAAGCGGTTTTCAAAGCTGTAATCTTACAGAGATTAATGGGAAATGGTGCGATTCAAAAGAAAATTTTCTAAAGGCTTGTGAAGCTTCCGCTATTATTGGGACATTACAAGCTGGGTATACTGACTTAAAATACCTATCTCCAGAATCAAGCGAAATCTTTAAATACGAAGCTCTTCTTGGTTGCTCAATCACTGGAATGATGGATAATCCAGATATTCTTTTTGATCCAGAAATACAAAAAGAAGGAGCGCAGTTTATTTTAAAAACAAATGAAAAAGTAGCAAAACTACTTGGCATCAACCCAGCGGCAAGAACTACCTGCGTAAAACCAGCAGGTTCCACCTCTTGCGTTCTTGGGACAGCATCAGGGATTCACCCACATCACGCTAAAAAATATTTTAGAAGAGTCCAAGCTAATAAATCCGAATTCTGTCTTCAAATCACAGAAAAACTTAATCCATTGGCTGTAGAAGAAAGCGTCTGGTCAGTAAACAAAACAGACAAGGTTATTTCGTTTTTGTGCGAGGTTCCCCAAGGGGCGATTGTCAAAAATCAATTAAAAGCCGTAGAACTTCTTGAGAAGGTGAAACTGACCCAAAACAATTGGGTAGAGTTTGGGACAAGAGTTGATCGGTGTATTCACCCAAAATTAAGACACAATGTTTCTAATACAATTACTGTAAAACCTGATGAGTGGAGAGAGGTTGAGGATTTTATTTACGATAATCAAAAATGGTTTGCAGGGATTTCTCTTCTTCCTTCTTCTGGAGATCTCGATTATGCGCAAGCGCCATTTGCGACAGTCCTAACTCCGCAAGAACTAATTAAAGAGTATGGAGATGCTTCTGTTTTTGCTTCTGGGCTAATTGTTGAAGCCCTTCGTGTTTTTGATGGAAACTTATGGTTAGCTTGCTCAAATTTTCTTCAAAATACAGAACATCCAGATCTTATTGGATCAATTTGCTATAATGACTGGTCAGATCTTTGTAGGAGAATGGATCAGTTTTCTAATAGGTATTTTGATGGAAATAGACAAAGAATGACATATTGTTTAAAACATGTTTCTCTTTGGAAAACTTGGTGCGACCTAAAAAGAGAATACGTCGAAATAAACTGGGAAGAACAAAAAGAAAAAGAAGAGTTTTATGTAAACGCAGATAGCTTGGGATCTCAAGCGTGTTCTGGTAATAGTTGTGAATTAGTATAAACTTTTAAAAATATGAAAATATGTCAAATAATGGCGTTAATCGTTGTGTATGCTATAATCTCTCCTTTCTCCTCATTCTCCAAATTGCCAAAGAAAAAAATCTGCAAACAATTGAAGAGATAAAAAAAGAGGAAAATATCTGTAATAAATGCCGCCTCTGTAATAAATATATAGAGGCAGCATTGAAAACGGGAGAAATTGAGTTTAAATTATTATAAATTGTGTAATAACACTATTATGGAGTTTGATTTTTCTGATAAAATAAAGAAGCTATTCTCAAGTTCAAGTTCAACAAGTTTGGAGAAGGATATTCAATCTTTAATTGATTCAAAAAAACAAAACCCCGCTTCCAACGAAGATGAATCTGAATTCTGCTTGTCTGATAAAATTTCCTCTATTTTAGAGGAAAAAGCCTCTGTCCACAACGAAAAGCACGAAAGAAAAACAACAGTAGATCAGCTAAAAAAAGTATACAGGAGAGGGTCTGGGTCATTTTCATTTATCCATAGAATAGGCAAAACAAGGGCGCAATGGGCGATTGCTAGAGTTAATATGTTCTTGAAAATGGAAAGAGGAGAAGAAATAAAGAGTTCTTATAAAAAGGCAGATCAAGACATAGCAGAAGGGCATGATCTTTATTACATAGAGAGAGATGGAGAAGCTTTTTGGGATTTCGACGATATCGAGTTAGGCTTAGCTAGGCTTGACCTAATTGTCTCCAATATAGATGTCAAATTCCAAAACCAAGAAGCAGAAGAATTAGAATTCTCAGAAGCTGAAAAAAAGACACTAAACAAGCCTTTTAAATTGCAATCCGAATCCTCAATGAAATACGGGGTGTATGTAAAGAATAAAAAAGGAGAGATCAAAATGATTGAATTTGGAGACGATAATTCAGAGTTCCCAAATATTAATCCCGAATGGAAGCCTAAATATTGGCTTAAATTCCGAGAACCAAAACTTACAGCTTCGCAAGCTTCCGTCAAAGAATTTTCATTTATTACGGAATGGGATTGGAGTGAATCCCTCTTTGAGGATGAAGAGAATATTTATTTGCAAAATCCAGATTTAAGAAATAAAAGATTTTCTTGAATATTTTTTTTATTCTCTTATAATAATTATCATGGGAGAGAAGATTTCTGTTTTTTGCATTTGGAGGGACTCAGAAAAGTCTATACATAAAACCCTCAAGCAGTTAGAGTCTCTAGAAAGTTTAGAGACTTTTAGCTTTTCATTCTATTTTTACGAAAATGATTCTTCAGATAACACTGTGGAAATTCTTTCTAATTGGATGTCTAGCAGGAATGGGAAAATCCTGTCAGAAAATCTTGGAGCTAAAAAATTTGGAAGCGTCGAAGATCCAGAAAGAATGATTTTCCTGTGCGAGTGCAGGAATAAATGTAAAGATTTGGCTAACGAAAACGATTCAAGCTATTCTTTGCTAATAGATTCTGACGTGGAATTTTCGAAAGAAAATTTACTTCTTCAGTTAAAAGATTTAGAAACATTAGAAAACGCCGCGATGGTGACTTCAAATGTTAGACAAAATATCCCAGATCTTACTTTTGGAGAGTCGCAAGATTCTTATTATGATGTTTATGCATTTAGAGACAAAAGGGGGCATAATGGTATCTATTTTTCAGACTGCCCTTCTTATATTAAAGAGGACCAATTAAAATGGAAACTTAGTCTTCCGATAGTTACAATGTCTTCTTTTGGGGGTTTTGCATTAATAAAATCGGATATTTTTAACAAAGTCAAATGGTCCGCTGACATTAATTGCGATCATGTAAATATGTGCTACGATATCTCCAAGTATGGACTAATTTATTTGAATCCAAGATCAAAAGTTTTTGTAGACGTTGGACTAGATAAAATAAATCTAGAATCATGCTTAAATATCGCCAAGAAGCAAAAAGATCTATACGTTAAATATTTTTAGGATGAAATTTAAACATTACTTATTCGATCTTGATGGGACAATAACTTCGACGAAAGAAATACATCAAAAATCTTTTAATCAAGCCTTAGAGTTTTTTAATAAAAAAATAGTAGAAGATAAGGATCTTGTTTTGTATGAGGCGATGCCTTCTTTTGACAAATTAAAACTATACAACGAGCTAAACAAAGAGGATATAAATCCAGACGATTTCTTGTTGATTAAAAATTATTATAGCAATCAAAATATAGAAAAATCCGAGGAACTTTACGACGAAGGCGTATTTAATATTTTCAAATATTTGAAAAATAAAGGCTCTAGAATTTCTATTTGCTCAAATTGCACAAAAGCGTCTATTATTTTGATTTTGTCTAAAATGAGAATTGAGGGGTTTGTGGATGCTATTTACCACAATAAAAGCTGTGAGCCAAAACCTAGCCCAGAAATATACAGAATAGCCATGCTAGATTCAAAAATAAAACAATCGGAATCCATAATTTTTGAAGACAGCGAAGTCGGATTAAAATCAGCTCTTAATAGCTCTTCAGAAGCGTCTGTTGTTAGGGTTTTTGATCCAAAATCTTTTAAACTTTTATTTAACGTATGAACATAATAATACCAATGGCTGGAAATGGCCAAAGATTTATCGACGCAGGATATTCTTTGCCAAAACCAATGATAGATGTGTTTGGAAAACCAATGATTCAAAGAGTCTTGGAAAATCTAAACATAGATGGAAAATATCATTTTATAATAAAATCGGAACATCAGGAAAAATATCAAATTTCAGATTTATTGAAGTCAATAATCCCTGATTGTAAAATCACAGAACTTAGCGGAACAACAGAAGGGGCGGCATGTTCGGTTTTAAAATGCTTTGAAAACAAAATTAATATGAACGAAGAGTTAGTCGTAACTAATTGTGATCAAATTTTTCTATGGGACAAGGACTATTTTTTTGATGAAGCGTCGAAAAGCGAAGGGTCTTTATTATGCCACAAAGACAGGGACTCAAAATGGAGTTATTGCATTGGCAAAAAAAATAAAAACTTAACATTAGAAGTAAAAAGCGTAATAGAAAAGCCGCACGAAATACCAGATCATGAATACGCCAATGTTGGATTATATTATTGGAAAAAAACAGAGAGATTTTATAACGATGCAATGAGGATGATATTTGAAAAAAATAAAGTAAAAAATGAATATTACATTTCTCCAGTATATAATTACTTGTGCGAAGAAAACAAAAAAGTTTCAGCCGTGCTTTGTAAAAAAATGTGGGGAATAGGAACTCCAGAAGATTTAAAAAAATATGAGCTTGAGTTTAATTTGGATCAAAAGAAATAGCCAACAAGAAGATTCTTTTTTGGAAGAGTATTTAGATCTTTTTAAAGATTTCCAATTAGAAAAAATAGTTGTAGGACACACATCTCTAGTTAGAGACGATTTTACCTATATTCCGTTTCATGAATTTGGCTTAGATGAAATGGGTTTAATTTGCCATAAGAAAAATATTGGAGTTTTAGCCAGCAGTTCCGACTATTGTTTAGTCATGCATTGCGACGTTAGGCCAAGTTTAAGTTTTTTTTCTGAATTCGAAAAAATGGAACAAACTTTAAACGACAATACGGTTTATTGCTTAATTGGAGAGGGAGAAAATGGAGAAAGATCATTGACGTGGTGCTTATACGCTGGAAAACATAAAAATATTGATGAAGATTTTTGCAATAATTCCTATATCAGTGGAGGGTGCTTATTGGCATCGAAAAAACTTTTAAAAAAATACACATGGAACCAAGAATTAAAACACAATCAAGAAGAAGATTATGAATTTTCTAAAAGATTAAATTCTTTTGGAGTAAGTCTCAAATGCTGCAAAAACTTAAAAGTAATAATGAAAAATTCTCAGTGATGAAAAATATAGTATTTGTAAAAAACGCAACTTGAATGAAGTGGGTTTTTTTTTATAATACTAGCAAGAACAAAATATTTTAAGGATGAATACTAAAAAAACAAAGGTTATAGTAACGGGAGCAAGCGGTCAGACGGGAAGCTTAATGATAGATTTTCTTTTAAAAAACACCGACTTTGAAGTTATTGGGACGGTGAGAAGAACAAGCCAAATCATATCTTCTAATTTTTCTCATAACTTACCTAATTCAAGATTCAAGATCATTCATTTAGATTTAAATGACCCTCATTCAATAACATCTGTAATTAAAAATGAGAAGCCAGATTTTTTCTTTAATTTTGGAGCAAGCGCATTTGTTCCTGATAGTTGGGATAGTCCCGCCATGACGATTCAAACGAATACCGTCGCAGTCATTCATATTCTTGAGGCGATCCGTAGTTATGTTCCTTTTTGTAAGTTTTACAATGCGTGCTCTTCTGAGATTTTTGGAGACGTTCTTGAGACGCCCCAGAAAGAAACAACACGGCCAAACCCTCGCTCTATTTACGGGGTTTCTAAAAACGCTTCTAGGGAGATTGTAGAAGTCTATAGGCGCAGTTATGGATTATTTGCCGTTAATGGAATTTTGTTTAACCAAGAGTCTCCAAGAAGACAAAAACACTATGTTACCAGAAAAATTACATCTCAAGTTGCTAAAATTAAAAGAGCGCTAGAAAATAAAGAACTTTTTGAACCTCTAGAGATTGGAAACTTAGAGGCGAAGAGGGATTGGAGTTCAGCGTCCTGTTTTGTTGAAGCAATTTTCTTGATGATGTCTCAAAAAGAACCAAAAGACTATATTCTTTCATCAAATGAAACTCATTCGGTAAGAGAGTTTATTGAACTGGCATTTAAAGCTGCTGGTATTGACGGAACTTGGGTTGGTCATAATCTCGACGAAATGTATCTACTCCCCAATTACTTGGCGGATTTTTCCGAATTCGCAAGTCAAAAATTAGTGACAATAGATCCGAAATTCTATCGCCCAGCCGAGGTGGATCTCTTACTTGGAGATTCTTCTTTAGCCAGAAAAGAATTGAATTGGAGTCCAAAAACATCATTCAAAGAACTCGTTAAGGAAATGGTTTTGCACGATATTCAAGAATTAGAAAAAAACTTGACACACAAATAAATACGCTTTAAAGTCGGGCGTGGCTAAAAAGAAGGCGAAGAAAAAAATAAACAAAAAAGAGATTCTCTCCAGACTAACTCTTGTCCCCACAAAGGACAAGAGATTATTTTATATGAGAGAGATGAAGATTTTAAATGATCTTTGTGCCAGATACTCGGAGGAGTTTATGAATATAGTCTCTTTTGATAAGAAATTTGATTCACTGGCATACATAAGCTGCGATAAATTAAAAATGACGATGGATTTAAAGTTTAGAGCTTTTAACTTTAAGGTTGACGAAAGCAAGTATGTCTTGTATTCTATAGGAGACAAAGAAGGGAAAGATGTCATTATTGAAAAATCACCAAAAACAACAAAACAATTTTTAAATGAGCAGAATTAAAGAAACAAAAGAGGTTAAAGAAGAAAAGCCAGCTTTGACCTCACAAAGCGTTCTTGGATCTTTCTTAAAAGCCAATAAAGAAGATCACTATAATTTCGAAGAAGAAATTGATTACAAAGTTTCCGCTGGATCATTACAGTTTGACCTTCAACTTGAAGGCGGATTTGGGCCAGGTTTACACAGATTTGTAGGAATGAATGAAGGAGGAAAAACCTCAGAATCGCTAGAAGTGATGAAAAACTTCTGCAATAATATTCCAAACGCCAAAGGCTTTTATATTAAAGCGGAAGGCAGACTTGCCCCCGATATGAGAGAGAGATCGGGAGTTAGATTTGTCTTCACCGCCGAAGAGTGGGTCGCTGGAACATGCTTCGTCTTTGAGAGTAATATCTACGAAACTGTTGTGGATGCGATGAGAGAACTTGTCGCCAAAAATCCAGAGAAGATTAAATATTGTTTTATCCTTGATTCTGTAGACGGTTTGATTACAAAAGGCGACCTCGATAAAAGCTTTGAAGACAGCAATAAGGTTGCTGGCGGGGCGGTTATTGCCGCAAATTTTATGAAAAGGCTTTCGATAGCCTTAACAAAAAGAGGACACATGGCAATTTTTATTAGTCAGGTTAGGGCTGATATCAAACTCGATCCATATTCAAAAGCGCCGATTAGACAGACTAGTGCAACGGGTGGGAACGCTCTCCTTCATTTTGCCAATTACATTATTGAATTTGAGGCGAGATACAGAGGAGACATCATCCTGCAAGACTCAACTAATAAAACTGTTGATATTAAAAACCCACCTATTGGTCATTTCGCAAAAGTAACTGTCAAAAAGTCTCCCAACGAAAAAACAAATATGGTTATAACGTATCCCATTCGATATGGGAGAAAAAACGGAACTTCAATTTGGGTTGAAAAAGAAATTGTAGACTTGCTATTTGCTTGGGAATTTCTTGACAAAAAAGGTTCATGGTATTCTCCAGTAGAAGAATTTAGAGATCTAATCACTGAAAATGAATTGACCTTCCCAGAGAAGGTCCAAGGAGAACAAAACTTATTTAAAATTATAGAGGAAGACCAAAAGCTATGCAAGTTTTTAACTTCCTATTTTAAAAATGCCATTTCTAATTTAAATAAATGAAATTCATAGGGCTTAATAATAGAGAGCTAAATCTCAAAAACCCTAGAAAATATTTAATAGATTGGGGAAAGAAAAGCCGCAGTAAGTTTCAATATCAGATCAAGCTTTTTTTAAAACCGTATTGGGAAAATGATATTGTCTTTGAAGAGTTTCGCTTAGTAGGGACCAGACTCACATTCGATTTTTATAATTCAAATAAAAAAATAATGGTCGAGGTCCAAGGAGCGCAACACACGAAATTTATCAAATTCTTTCACGGCAATAGGTTAAAATACTTACAACAATTAAAAAGAGACGATAAAAAATACGAGTTTTGTATAAAAAACAAACTAAAGCTAGTTGAGATATACCCAGCAGACATCATCTGCTTGGAATTTTTTGAAAAACAAGGAATATACTTATAATATGGACGAACAAGAACAAGACAATCAAGAAGAATTTAATATCCCACCAAGCCTCGTTAATAAATTATACGAACTAAGCGGCGATTCTGATAAATACAAAGGATTAATAATCGCATGTGTCAGCGAAAAAGGATCTCCTATAATTTATTGTAGGTTTGAATCGATAATTACAGAGCTTGGCCTCAAGAAAGCCCTATCTGACTTTTTAAATAAAGAAGAATATTACGAAGACGAACCCAAAAACAATGAAGAATAAATCTTGCCTTCTTTTTTGATGTGAAATAACATGTGGTATGATTTATAATTTCGAAACGGAAAAGCAATTACTTGCGGGCCTAATCAAAGAGCCTCAAAACTTTGATCAAATTTCTAATTTTGTAGATTCGTCAGACTTTTATTCGGAACAAAGTAATCTCCACAGCGCAATCTTCACTATTATCAAACAAGCTATTCGGGCTGGCGACGAGATAGATGAAATCATTATTGCTCAAAGAATAAACTCAATAGGTCTTTCTTTTGAAGATAACGTTAATCCATCAGATTATATCAAGTCTCTTGCGTTAAGAAAGGTGCCATCAGGCAACCTTATCAAGACAGCAAAGGAACTTAAAAAGATATCTATTCGTAGAGAAATTTTCTCAGCGTCACAAGAGGTTGGAAAAGCTATGAAGTCCATAGCTCCAGAATGTTCGTATCAGCAAATTATTGAAAAAGCAGATTCAATCTATAACTCAAAAATTAACCTATACGAAATAGGAAAAGATACCCCTGAAAATATCTACGAAGATATGGAAAGGATTATCGAAGAAAGAGGAGATAATCCCCTCGTTGAGTTTGGAATGATGGGTCCACATAAAAAAATAAATGAACTATATGGATCTCTCCTAAGACCAGGCAATATAACAGTTATTGTTGCTCGTTCTGGAGTAGGAAAAACCCAATTTTGTATGCATTACGCTACAAAAGTAAGCGAAAAATACAATGTTCCAGTATTGCATTTTGACAACGGAGAAATGAGCAAAGAAGAGCTTGTAATGCGTCAATGCGCAGCATTATCTGGCGTCCCAATGCACCTTATTGAAAGCGGAAACTGGAGGAAGTGCGGCCCAGAAATTATTGATAAAGTAAGAAGTGTTTGGAAAAAAATCAAAAACCTCCAATTTTATTATTATAATGTCGGAGGAATGGACGTTGACTCAATGGTAGATACCCTTAAAAGATTTTACTATTCAAAAGTTGGTAGAGGAAATTCTATGATTTTTTCCTTTGACTACATTAAGACGACCTCTGAATCTCAAGCAGGAAAGAGCGAATGGCAAGTTGTTGGAGAAATGGTTGATAAATTCAAGAAGTGTATTCAAAAAGAAATTCTTGAAGATGGCAATCCAGTTATACCAATGATTACTTCTGTTCAATCGAATAGAAGTGGGATTACAAATAATAGGCTTTCAGCTAATGTTATTGATGACGAAAGCGTTGTTTCTCTATCAGATAGAATCACCCAATTCTGCTCTCATATGTTTATTCTTAGAAACAAAACCGCAGACGAAATTCAAACAGAAGGATCTAGATTTGGGACTCATAAAATGATCAATGTAAAAGCTCGACACTTAGGTTCAGATATCAAAGGGGCTGTTGAGCCTGTCGCAGTTGGAGATACATTAAGGAAAATTTTTGTAAACTTAGAATTTTCAAATTTTAACATAACTGAACGAGGAGATTTGAGAGATATCGCTAGATCTATTAATATGGACGAAGACTTAGACAACGAAAATTCCGAAGATGAAACACCAGACTTTGATAGATTCTGATCAAATTAAAGAAATACTAGAGTCAATTGGCTATAAATTAATTGACTGCGGGAACCACTGGAGGACGAGCGCTGTTTATAGAAACGGAGATAACAAAACAGCCCTTCAAATATACAAGAATAGCGGAGTTTGGTCAGATTATGTCGAAAACAAAGGTTCAATGCCTATAGAAGCCTTAATTAGATTAACATTAAAAGACAATAAAACAAAGCTAGACTCCCTGCTGAAATCCTTTTCAAACGGAACAGCAGAAACGTATCAGCCGAAAGAATTAATTGAAATGGAAAAAGTATATCCTGAATCATCATTGGAAAGATTATTTCCGAATTACCACTTCTACAAAAATAAAAGCATTTCGGAAGAAACTCAAAAATCATTTAAAGTAGGTTTAGCAGGCCTTGGGCAGATGTATAGGAGAATGGTTTTTCCTATTTACGATGAAAACAAACAAATAATCGGATTCTCTGGAAGAAAAGTAGACGACGAAAATGATTTCCCGAAATGGAAACATCTTGGTAAGAAAAATGGGTGGGTTTACCCCTCTTACGTCCCAATGGCAACAAGCGTAGATGATATCATTAATGAATCGAAAGAAGCCATTCTCGTAGAGAGTATAGGAGATTGCATGTCTCTTTTTGATCAGGGAATTAAAAACTGTATAGTTACCTTTGGGTTGAGAATCAACTCTAAGATAATTTCTTACTTGAGTGGAAAAGAAATAGATAGAATTGTCATTGCAATGAATAATGATAGCAAATCAGAAAAAAACCACGGATTAATTTCGGCCATTAAGATATATATGTCACTGAGTAAGTTTTTTGATTTAGATCAACTACTAATCAAACTCCCCCCAAGACCTCATAATGATTTTGGAAATGCTCATGAAAATGGATATGATCTTAAGACATGGCATTTTAAGCCCATCGACAAGAATGAGCAGATTAAAAAAATTGTAGAATTTGTAAACAATAATAAATCGCTTTTTAATACCCAAGACGTAGTTAAATTTTTAAAACTTTGTAATGACAAAACCTAATACCCCTTTATCTGCCTCCAGAATTAAAACCTTGCAAACGTGTAGCTGGCAGTATTACGCATCGTATATACTTAAACTGCCATCTAAAAGTAATCATGGAAGCCTAAGAGGGTCCATCGTCCACGCAATCTTCGAAAATCTTGGAAACCCAAAACATAAACATCATTATAAAAAAATAGTAAAAGAAAATACTATTTTCGCTTCAAAAGCGATAGCCAGAATGGTTTCGGCATACGTTAAAAAGTATAAAATTGATGACGAGGACAACGTTAAACTGATTGACTCCATGACCCTAGAGGGCTTAAAGTTTGATTTTTTCGGAAAAGAAAACAAAGGATTAACAAAGGCTCTTAGCGAAGAGAAGTTCGATTTGAATATCAATGAGGATGGCAAAAACTATAGGATATTGGGCTTCATAGATAAGCTTTTTCTTTTTAAGAAAGAGGGAAGACTTCTTATTAGAGACTTCAAAACATCAAAAGGAGTTTTTGAGGGAAAAGAAGCCACAGATAACATGCAAGATTTAATGTATAGCCTTGCGGTTAAATATTTGTATCCAGATTTTCTCAAAAGGAATTCTGAATTTTTGTTTATTAAGTTTGATTGCAGAGATAAAGGCCATTTAAAAATGGAGCAAGTTCCAGATGACGAGCTTGAAGGATTTGAATATTTCTTAACAGAAGTCCAAAAAGTAATTAATAATTTCGATATAAAAACAGCCAGATCAAATTTCGCCTACGACAAGGGATATCCAAAACCCGAAGAGGGGTTTGCTGGCAAACTAGTATGCGGAAGAGCTAATTACGAAGGGCAATTAAAGAAAGATGGAACTTTAATGTGGAAATGCTCTTACAAGTTACCATTTTTTTATTATCATATCTTTAATAAAGACAAAGAACTTGTCGCGTCCGTAAGCGAGGAGGATTTTTTAGAAAAGATGATTCCAAAAGGAGGACATCATGAAATGAAATACTATGGAGGATGCCCTCGTTTCAATAAAACTTAAGTTTTTTTCTCATTAAACACCCATGAACTCCCTCGTCAGAATAAAGATATTCGCCAAATGAAACGACATCAGCTTTTCTCCAAATTTTAACTAAAGACCTTTTTCCACAAGAGGACTCAATACGTCTGATACAAAAAGAACAATTAAGGCTTTTTAATAATTTTGAAAGCTCAATCCATCTATAATTATATTGGCCAGAAATTTCTACTCTTTTTGACACCTTTGTATTAGAAGTTTTTTGGTCATAAATACACCCGTCCCCATCGAAAAAACCCCTCCAAAAAAGATAGTGATTTTTTCTTGGCATAGAGGACAAAAGTTTATTGGGTTCACAAAAACTCTTTTCATTAAACTTTAAACTTAACAATAAAGAAGCAAAATCTTTATTACGGCATATAAAAGAAATAGTTTGTTTTTTATTTTTTCTATTATTTAATCTCGACCTAAAACCCTCAACATATTGAACGATGGGTAGTATTTTTTGCCC
>Ga0208554_1000013_pt1 | contig 43231 bp, 34 predicted proteins | sample Colrivmet1371B02_FD_187628 | JGI IMG/M metagenome (GOLD analysis project Ga0208554, IMG submission 187628) | Estuarine microbial communities from the Columbia River estuary - metaG 1371B-02 (SPAdes) (version 2) | ecosystem: Environmental > Aquatic > Marine > Intertidal zone > Estuary | place...
AATAGATCTGTAACAAATACTTGGACAGTAAATCTAGCTAGTAATGATATCCTCCTTTATAATGATCCAAATAACGCAAATTGGGTATCAAATATTGCAGGTGACATTTGGGGTATTGGTGCACGAACAACGACTTCTGGAATGAATATGTTTATTCGTCGTGTAGAATTGAGTTATACACCATATGTAAATAGTGTTAACTCAGTTGTAAATGCTCAAAATAATACTAAATTTCCACCTTCTGCAATGACTGCAGCTTCAACTACATTTACTGGAACATCTATTTTAGATGGTGTTTATACAGCAACGGCAAGTAATAGTAATGGTGCCGGTATAAATCCATATTGGGCATTTGATAATAATACAAGTACTTATTGGGGTGAATTAAATAATTATAATGAATCGGGTAATTATACTGGTGGGGTTAGTACTGCAGTAACAAATTTGGTTACTGGTACAACTACGAGTTATTCTGGAGAATGGCTACAAATTGGAGTACCTAATCCACTCACTTTAAATTCATTCGGTTTAATGGGTAGACAGGATAGTTCTTTGTTCCTTTGGAGAACACCAGCTACATTTTATATAGCAGGAAGTAATGACAACAGCGCATGGGAATTGGTACATAGTACTTCTGGTGCAGAGTTTAGATCAGCTACGCTTTATTTTACTTGTAATGGTAACAATACGAATAAATATAGATATTTTAGAATAATTACATCAAGAATAAGTAATCCTTCTTCAGGAGGAGCAAATGGACCAGGTGGTCCAACAATAGATATAGCAGCTTGGGATCTTTATACACAAATGAATACTGTAAATTCCGCTGTAATAGCTGTTCCTCCTTACAGTATGACGGCAAATACAACAACATTTGCTGGTAATTCCGTTTACGATGGAACTTATACTCTTACAGCTAGTAATACTGGTTTTGGTGGTGAAATCGGTGACATATTCAAAGCGTTTGATGATAATACTACTTTTCCAAGTGGTTCGTGGGGCCCTGGTGGTTATTATAATAGTAGTAGTGGTGTTTATATAGGGTCTGCAAGTACTACGGTATCTGGAGTTACACAAAGTGGAGAATGGGTGCAAATGCAATTACCAAATCCTATTGTGCTTTATTCATTTTCTTTAAAATTTTATTGGCCATCTGATTCTTTTTGGGCAAAGAGTTTCTTGATTGCTGCAAGTAATGATAATAGTACTTGGACAAATATTTATGATACAACAAATGGAGGAATTAGTAATTATGGTACATATACATTTGTAGTAACTGGATCAAGTGTTCCTTATCGTTACTTTCGTTTAATTGTAAGAAGTACATCTGGTAGTCCAACTTGTGCCTGGTGGTTATTAGATCAATGGAAATTGTATACAAACCAAAGTAACTTTAATTTAACCAAATTTCCTCCAGCTCCATTAACAGCAGACTCTCCAGTTACATTTAATACAGTAAATGCTAAAAATTGGTATAATATAATGAATTACGGTACAACTAGTTGGTATAGTCCTGTTTTAAGTGGAACAGATCCATTAAAACAATTGCAACTCACTCCTGGTTCTGGTGGTGTTGGTACATATTGTAATATTACAGGTCAACCAGTAATGAACTATGATTCTTTTACATTTTCATTTCAATTGTTATGTGGAAATACTAATGGTGGTGATTGGCTAAAACTTTACTTTGGCGATGGAGGTTATGTAGTTGAATTTTCATTTGAAATTTATTATTACCAAGGTATCAGAATAAATACAAGTAGTGTTGGTGGGGTTGCTAGTTCAGCAACAAATTGGTTCAACAGTGCTTGGAATGACATTCGTATTGAATACAAACGAGGTCCAACAAATACTTGGACAATGTTCTTTAATGAAACTCAAATTCTACAATATTCAGATCCTAATTGGGCTAATGTACCAGGTAGTCAATGGGGATTTCATACATTTAATGGAGCTGCTCATTTTAGTAGTTTTATTCGTCAATTAGAAATGACAATTGCTCCACAAACTTTACCTGGAAATAATATTTTAAGTGGTAGTTACATTGCATCTGCAAGTTCCTATATTTCAAATTTTCAAGCTATACCATCTTGTGCTTTTGGTGATAATATAAAAAATGCAAGTAACGTATTAATGTGGCACAGTGCTACAGCAGCTTATACTAACGGGGCTTACACGGGTGGTTATACTACAACTGTTTCTGGTACAAGTTATTCTGGAGAATGGTTGCAATTACAAACACCTAATGCTTTACAATTGGTTAGTTTTAGTATTTGTCCTAGACCAGACCAGTCGCTTTTTCAAAGAAGATCTCCTAGGAACTTTGTAATGGCTGGTAGTAATGATGGTAGTACTTGGAATCTTTTACATACTGCAACAGGTATAAGTGATTGGACTGCTGCTGATAAATATTTTGTTTGTAATGGACCAAACGTTGCGAATAAATATAGTTATTTTAGATTAGTTGTCATGGCTGTTGGTAATCCAAATCCAGGAACAGGTGATTATGCCAATATTCAAAATTTAAATTTATATACACCAATCTCATTAAACAATTCTGTCACGCCAGCTACACCAAAAGGATTATTAGATGGTTTAACTTGGAAATATTATAATGGAGATTCAAGCGATTCTGTTAGTTATTATACAACAAATACATATACGAACATTGGAAGATGTATAGATACAACAAACATAAATAAACTTACAAATGGACAATATGCTGTTGATGCAGGTGATTCGTATTCTATGGAAATATTTGGATACTTCCGAGCAACAGTATCTGGAACTTATACATTTAGTTTAGCAACAGATGATGGTTCTTATATGTGGATTGGTGCTAATGCTTTGGTTGGTTATACTACAAGTAATGCTAATATAAGTAACGGTGGAGCTCGTGCAATAACAACTGTTACATGTAATATAACATTACTCGCTGGTACTTATTACCCAATAAGAATTCATTATAGAGAAGTTAATAACGCTAATGATTTACGATTTAGTTTTACACCACCTGGTGGAACTCAGACTTTTAATGGTCAAGGGTACTTGTTTTCTGGAACAGGTTTAGATTCTGCGTTTCCACAAGAAAGTGCTAAAATTATTAAAGATCTTACAAATACCAACAAAGATGGTGTATATTATATTTTAGTAAACGGTATATCTACACCTATACATTGTTTAATGAATGACTGTTATGATGGGGGTGGTTGGATGATCCTAATGAAGGGTACAAGAGGAACCACATTTCAACATTCTGCTAATTATTGGACATCAAAAAATACATTAAATGCAGGTGATCTTACGCGCAACGACGCTGATGCAAAATACAATACATTTAATTACAGTACAGTAAAAGACGTTTTAGCAATTTGGCCAGATATACCTCCTAGATCTTATACAAATCCATATGGACAAAATGGTGGAAGTATATTTGTAGATGATGGTTGGACGTGGATGGTAAATAATTGGAATGAAAGTACAAGAACGACACCATTTACTGGTTTTTCAACAACTAGATTACCTCATCAAAATACTTCAAGTTCATTTCAAACATATGGTATAAACAATCCATTTAGATATAATGGATTCGGTGGTTGGTGTTCAAGTCAAAATGGAGCTTACCAGCATGTATTTAATGGTTCTGGACGTAGCAATATTCGGTGGGGATTCCAATTTAATAATGAAACTGATCAGTTTATTAATGCTGATACATTTTGCGGTATAGGAGGGGATTATAGTGCTGGTGATTGGACAAATGGAGTTTATAATACTCTTGGTATAAATAGAACAGCCCGTTTTGAATTGTATGGTCGATAAACTTTTTAAAAAAAAGTTTTAACAAAAAATAAAAAAGTTAAAAAAAAAGTTAAAAAGTTAAAAAAAAAGTTAAAAAGTTTATATAATAAAATATATTATATAAAAGTCTTAGAAAATACTTAAATTTTTGATCTAGCTGAAACTCAGCTTTGGCAAGATATAGTTAAAGTGACTAATCAAATTGGATTAAATCTGGCATTTCTTGTGATGTAGTTTCTTGTTGTATAGTAGTTTCTTGTTGTATAGTAGTTTCTTGTTGTATAGTAGTTTCTTGTTGTATAGTAGTTTCTTGTAAAGGTTTTTGATCTAAATAATACTTGTATCTTTCCAACGTTGGAAGAATTTGATTAATTTGTTTATTCAAAGATCCATCTTCGTTTTCACTTTTAAGTCTTTCAACTTCACTTGACCACTTGTCGTATGTTTCTTGCAAGAAACTGTACCATTGATCAATTGTTTCAGCTGACATTTTTATTTTAATGTTTATTTTAATGTTTATTTTAAAAGATTCTATTATTTCAATTTTTATTTTTAATAAATGAATTAAAAAATGAATTAATTTTTTTGGTTACTTTTTTTTTAAAAAAGTAAATGTTGACGGCAATTATTGGATACAGTGCTGCTTTAATCACTACATTTTGTTTAGTACCACAATTATATAAAATTATCAAAGATAAAAATATAGAAGGAGTATCTGTATGGACGTATGGTTTATTATTTACAGGACAAATTTTATTTATTTTTTATGGTTTATTACAAGATGACCGTGTAATTATTTGTGCAAATTTAGTTAGTGCTGTATTATCATTATTGATAATTATATTTTTTAATATATATAAAAAAATAACAACTGAACCAACAAATTTACCAACTTCAAATTTGTCATAAAATCCAATACCTATCGTATAAGTCCAATACCTATTGTATCTAAACCGAGGTCTATTGTAATATTGGATAATTAATGTCAAATATTTTGGATACGCTTACTATTTAAAAATAAAATAATTTAAATTACAAATGGAAAATTACAAATGGAAAATACCTTTAAGAAATAAACAAAAAGATATTATAGATTATACATACGTTTCAAAAGAAGATTATGAAATTTTAAATAAATATAATTTTTCTAAAACTAATAAAGGATATTGTGTAGGTTATATTAATAAAAAATCTGGACAATTAATTCATAGATATATTATTATTGATATTCTTAAAAACAATATTAATAGTAAAGTATATATAGATCATATAAATAATAATAAATTAGATAATAGAAGAGAAAATTTAAGACTAGTAACTCCAAGTGAAAATGTTAGAAATAGAAAAAAACAAGAGAACCTTACAAGTAAATATATGGGTGTTTCTTGGAATAGTAATTCTAAAAAATGGAATACAAGTATATTAATAGAAAAAAAAACACTTTATGCTTCTTATGATAAAGAAGAACATGCTGCTCATCAATATAATATTTGGTTAAAAGAATATAATTTAGAACATTTAGTAAATATAAATATAATACCGATTCAAAAAGATTTTATTTTATATAAATCAAATGTTAATAATAAAATTATGAATTTACCAACTGGTATATATACAAAAAATAACAAATTTAGAGCTATAGTAAATATTGATAAAAAATCAAAACAAATTGGTGTATTTTTAACAATAGAAGAAGCAGTGAAAGCTAGAGATAAAAAATTAAAAGAAGTAGAAGAATTAAAAAATAAAAAAATACTTGAAAAACCTATAATAAAAAATAAAAGTAATCAAGCCATAATTGAATTATTTAATAATAAAAAAGAAAAAGTAGGTGAAACTATTGTCGATGAAGATATATACTACGATTTAATAAAATATAAATGGACATTAGAAAATAATAAATACGTTCATGGGTGGGTTGGTAATAAAAAATTAAAATTACATAGATATATATTAAATTATTATGGAAATGATTGTGTTGATCATATTAATAATATTAGATTAGATAATAGAAAATGTAATTTAAGAATTGTTACAATAAAACAAAATAATATGAATAAAAAAAAGAGAAAATACAGTACTTCTAAATATATAGGAGTGTATTATAATAAATCAAATAAATGGGTATCGAAAATTAGAAATACTATTATAGGTTATTTTGAAAATGAGATAGAAGCAGCAAAAACCAGAGACATAGAAACAAAAAAAGTTTTTGGAGAATATGGTAATTTAAATTTTCCTGAAGTTTAAAAAATGTATCATTGTCTAATTAAGATTTATTTTTATTAAGAATTTTATAAACTTTTAAGTAAATCTCTATTAATAACGAGTTCATTTTTAATCTTTTGTAAATTTTGATGAACAATTTGGTTATCGCTAGTAAAGTCACGTGATTCTATACTTTTAAGATAATAAGTGTTGTAACACGTGATACCATTAAGAAACGTATTAAGGAATTCTTGATTATGTATTTTAGATTTAGTAGTAGATCCAAGATACCAAGTATTTGTATTTAAAAAGTTATTTTGATTATTATAATCGTAAATGCGAAAAATAACATTTGGTAAATCTTTTCTAATAAATCTCCATTCGTATTTTGAATGACCTTTTTGAAGTATAGGAAATTCTCCAAATAAACTCCACAATTGATAAAAGTTGATATTTAGTTTATGAAAAGATTTCATATCCTGTTTTATATAACTGACATGATTATCAAGTATAAACATGTCATCTTGTATATTGTCAATGTCATTATAACTTTCATTATAACTTTCATTATAACTTTCATTATAACTTTCATTATAACTTTCATTTATATTGGAATTTTCCAACATAAAAGAGATTTCATCAATTTCTTTATCGTTAATCATATGATTTATTGTATTAATTTCAAATTTTATTCAATTTTTAGAAAAAAATTTTCTTAAAAAGCTTAAATTTTTTGTAACGTTTTTTTTTAAATCTTCTTTTGAGATTAAAGTTGTTAGGAATTCAAATTCTTTTTGTACAACTCCACTGTTTGCGAAAAGTGGTCCAATATTATTTGTTTTTTGAAGTTTATCTCGATTGATACTCCAGAAACTAGTTGCGTGAATATAATTTGTATTTTTTGCAAATGTTGCGACTTCTTTTGCATTTTGTAGAGTAAACGTTTCTCCAGCTGTATCATTTACACCAATCATTGGAATAATGACGATATTTGTATCTTTATATCCATTACTATTTAATTGAGCTTTTGTTTCTTTAGAAGCAGAAATAGCTGCTTTACCCATTTCTTTATTTTGTTGACCGTAATCCATAGTCATTAGTTCTACACAGTAGATAACTACATTATTTTTTTTAGCGTTTTGTATTAAAGCTAAACCATGATGATCTAAACCATAAGGCATTACTGGTAAAACGTAATTTATTTTAACATTTGGGTTATTTTTTTGTAATATAGATATAGCTTTATTTCTTCTATCGATTGAATCCATGTCAGCTATACTACTTCCTTCAATATCAAATGAGATAATTTTACAAGAATAAAGATCTATTACACTTTGATAAAGAGAAACTAATTTATTAATATCTTTAATAACAGTTGCTAATTCAGAACCATTTGCTCCACCAAAACTAATAATAACATCACCACCTAATGCTCTTAATCCTGTAATTTGATCAAGATACCATTTACTACTTAATGGATATCCTCCACCAAATGATGGATTGTTTGTAGAATCTGCAATAATAAATGCTAAAGAAAAATACTTGTTGCCAGTTTTTTTAGCACATCCTACCATATCAAAAGGTGGCCATAAACATACATCGATATAAGGAGATACTCTTTTAGATTGTGGTGTAGGCTGTGTAGGCTGCGATGGTGTAGGCTGTGATGGTGTAGGCTGTGTAGGCTGTGATGGTGTAGGCTGTGTAGGCTGTGATGGTGTAGGTGTAGGTGTAGGTGTAGGTGTAGGTGGTTGTGGTGTGGAATTATTTACCATATTTTGAGTAACTCTTGCTTTAAAAACAAAAGATGTAATTCCTGGGTTAAGTTTTTGATCATTTTTAGATGATAAATTAAATCCAGTTTTAACATAAGCTTTACCAGTTTTCCATTCGTAAATAACAACAACTGTTTTATCATCGGATGCTAATTGATCAAGTAAATTTCCTATGGAATTATTTTTAAAGGTAGTGTATGCGAATTGAGGGGATTCTCCAATTGCAACTCCATTGATTTTTACCCATTCATTTTTTGGATCTTGAACAAAAGTTTGACCTAATATATTTTTACCTATTAACATTTTTATACTTTATAAATATAAAATATAAAAAGATTATTAAAAGATTATAAAAAAGAAGAGTACTATACTAAATTATTTAATGACACATTTTTATATTTTATATAAAAGAATATAAATATATAGGAAAATATCCAAATAAGAGATGATATAATAAAATAATAAAATTCACTAAAATCTAAAAAGAGTGAGTAATAAATATTTTTACAGAGACCACCTATTAAAATAAGATTCCATATGATAATAGGAAAAACATCTATTCCTATTTCTTTATTTAATATTTTTCTAGAAGATGTTCCCCACGAATTGTCTTTTAAAGTAATAAGAGACCATAATTTTGCAGGAAAAACTATACAAATATAAACTATTCCGTATAAAAAGTATAAAAGATTTTCTGGATCTTTACTTAAAATATATCCATATAATGATTTGATAAACCCAATTCCTAATAATAATGTAGAATAAAATCCTAATGAAAAAATGGTACCATTCCATAGGATATAAAGTAAATAACCTATTACTATATACGGATAGAAAAGCATATAAATGAGATTAAATGTCATAAAAATGCTATGTTTATGAATAATATCTATAGTCCAAAAGAATTCTCTAAAAGCTGATTTATTCCATCTGACTTGTTGTTTAAAAAACCTATAAATATCACTTGGAGTTTCTGTTTTAGCAGAAGAATTAGGAATATAAATAATTTTATGAGATGTTTCTAATATTTTGTTTGTTAAATGACGATCGTCACCATAAGTACATTTATTTCCTAAAAACGTTTGATTTTTCCAATCATCTATAATATTTGTTAATAAATTTATATCATACATACCAATTGGTCCGGATACACAAAGAACTTCGCCAGTATATGATTGATATGCTCTTTCTAAATTGAATGCATACCAATATCTTAAATTAGTTAGAAATGAAATAAATGAATCATATTTATTAAAAATAGATAAATTTCCACAGATTGATCCAATATTTTTATTTTTATAATGTTCAAAGGATGATACCATATTTTTAATACAATCTTTGTCAATAATTGTATCACTATCTGTACAAAAAACGTATTTTGTATTATTATTATACATTTCTTTTTCTAATATACTTGTAGAAAATGCAGTAAACATACATTCTCTTTTTCCATTATGATTTTGAGATATACAAATAAATGTATTTTTATTAAAAAGAGATAAATTAAATGTATCTTTGTCAAAATCTGATAATAGAATATTGCACGAAGATTCTGTAAATACATCATTAAATATATCCATCATATAAAGATCATCTTCGTTATTTCCATCAATAACAGCTATAATTTTATTTATTAAATGTGGATTTTTGATATAGCATGTTTTGATTGATTCTAAACAATTTCTATAATATTCTTTATTTTCTTTGTAACCAACTATAATTATATTTACTAATTTATAGTGATTTGTGATTAAATTATTATTTTCTAGATTTTTTTTAGTTTTAATAAATGGAAATTTTTTTTCACAATCATTGATATAATTTTTATTATTAAAATATGCAAATGTAAATTGAATAAATAAGTAAACTATTAAATAAATTGCATAAATACTAAAAGAATAATGCTGATCATTGTAAAAAATTCTCCAATGTAAGATATATTGTAGTAAAATTGGCACTGTTAAGAAAACGCATATAAATTTATATAAAAATTTTTTATAAATCATTTAACATTAAATAAATTATTATATTTAAATTATTTTATATTAAGTATAATGAAAGGTACCTTTAACAAAGAAGGTAAACAGAATATAAAATTACCATTTGATATATATACTGAAATTTTAAAACATATTGAAAGTGTAAAAGATTTACATAAAATGTGTATAGTAAATCCAAATGTTAAAAAATATTGTGATAGGCATAAAAAGAGTATTTATAGTTATCTTATGAAAAATAGTAATTTCAGAGATAATTTTTATAATTTGTTTGATTCTTTTATAAAAAATGATAATACAACTCCTAAAGAAGAATTAGATAAAATGAATTGGTATAAAATAAAAAAATTATTAAGATTTTATCCGGTTGGAGAAATGAGTGAAAACAGTTTAATCAACGACTTGCAAGTTGATTTTTTAAATGTATTTTACAATATAACACATGATGAAATTTTAAATAATCAGGATATTTTAAGAGATATTTTTATTATTTTATTTTATCCTTCGGGTAAAGGTACCTTGTCGTCTAACGACGTCTTCGTTAAAGGTACCTTTGATGATGCATTAATTTTATATAGAATAGATAAATTTATTGGAAAATTTGTAGATGAAAAATATAGAAATAAGATAATTTATATATATATATATCATTTAAATAATATAAAGAGTAAGGATAAAGAATTATTTTACGAGATATTAGATAATTTATTAAAAAGTATGATGAGTGAAATTGTAGATGAATATAATGTACGATTTATGTCGGAAAATTTAAACATATTAATAAAAGAGTTTACTTTATCTAAATCTTATATAAATGATATATATAATAGTGTAATTACTTGATACTATATGTTGTAACATCTATACTTGATGTATCAAAGTTCATATCAAATTCTTTAATTTCTGATATTATACCTGTTTGATCAATGTAGATTTCATATGATGGTCCACCTTCATTTGAACCAAAGTTTCCGAGTAATTTACCGACGCTGTCGATAGACGGCAAGGTACCTTTACCGACGCTGTCGATAGACGGTAAGGTATATATTCGTGTTGGTTGATTGTATTTTTTAAAGATTGGTTCAATATCGGAAATATGTTTATTCAAAAACTGTTTCATTTTATACATTTTTAATATCCTATATATTTTATTCATTTTTTCCTATACCTTTACCGACGAAGGTACATTTAAAATATATTCCATCATATCATGTATATTTGATTTATCTGATTTAAATGATTTAAAAGGTAACTCAAATTCTTTTAAAATATCTAATAATTTAAAAGAGATTTCATCTGATTCTTTTTCATTATGAATTCTTCCTTCTAATTCATACGGGAATTCTTTATTTCTTTCTATAAAGATGTATATATTGTCAAATTCTTCTATTCTGTTTAAAATCATTTTTTCTGTTTTTTCTACATTAGATACATTATCAGGGTGGTAACGATTATAATAGAGACCTAATAGTAATGGGGAATCCAAACATATATACTCGACTTTATTATTAACAGCTTTAATCATTTTGTATTGTTCTGTGGTCACATTATACTGATTAGCAAGTTCGTCTAATCTATTTTGCCATACAAGTGTTTTAGCATATTCTTGAACATATTCTGCGCGTTTATGCATCATTTTAAGTTCAGCAAATAACAAAGCTGCAATAAGAGATTTACCAGAACTGGGTGAACCGACAAGATTGATTATTTTTGTATTCATAATGTAACGTAAATGTAAATGTAAATATTTTTCATTTTTTTCCTTTAGTTTATGAAATTTTAAAAGATGACATGAGATATTGTATAATAGACACAATGTAACCATAAATAGAAGTTTCTTTTGTTACAAGAATGTATAAAATTCTATCATCTGGATTTCTATATTTTTTATAAATAATTCCAAGTTCGTCGTTAATATTTAGAATAGTTCCATCTTCTAACCCTAATGAAATGAATAAATTATCTATGGAAATATTTGTTTTAACGATATCTTTTTTTTTATTCATTTCTTCTTTGATAATATGGATTAAATCCTTTACTTTTTTATCCATGTGAAAAAATACTTCAAATCCATATCTGATATTTCTAGTAAAAATTGGATCATGTTTAGCTAAAAGTAAAGTTAATTCTTTATCTACTGAATCAATAACTATAGGTATATTACCGGTACCTTTTTTTCTTATATTGTTGCTAAAACCTATTCTTTCATCTTCAGTTGTAATCTTACGGTAATTAACAAATTCTTTACCCAAAATACTACTTTTTAACATATATATTAATTAGTAAGAAATTAATATAAATTAATATAAATTAATTAATGTGACATTATTAAATGTTTTTTTGACTTTTTTAAACGCAATTTTGCGTTCTTTTTTTCTTATGTAATAGTATAAAATGCCAAGTTTGTTTTCTGAATTATTTTTCAATCAACCAATTTCGATCCTTGATTCAACTGCTAGTAATTTATCCTCCGCTTCATTGTTTTTATACGGAGGTGCTACAGTCCAAGGTAATTCTAATCTTTTCACTACAACTATTTCTGGATTAACTACCATTACTAATTCTACACCAAGTTCTGATGTAAGTACTGGTGCTTTAATAGTATATGGTGGTGTAGGTATTGGTGAAGATTTGCATGTAAATAACAATGCTGTTATTAGTGGTGCTCTTACAGCAGGTTCTTTTGCTGTAACACAATTAACTGCTACCAATATTACTGTAGCTACTCTTTTAGCAAATACAAAGATTACTGCTGCAAGCATTTATGCTCCATTAGCAACTATTTCCAACATTGTTTCAACTGATCTAAGTTCTGGTACTTTTAATGTTTCTAATGTAACTGCTGGATCTATTGCGGTAAATACAAACTTTTCATCTGCAAATGTTTATGCTCCACTTGCAACTATCTCCAATGTTGTTTCAACTGCTAGTAGTACTGGTACTTTTCATGTTACTGATGCAACTGCTGGATCTATATTTGTCAACACTCGGTTTTCATCTGCTAACGTATATGCCCCATTGGCAACTATTTCCAACGTTGTTTCAACTGATCTAAGTTCTGGTACTATTAATGTTTCTAATGTAACTGCTGCGTCTATTGCAGTCAATACTCAGTTTTCTTCTGCAAATGTTTATGCTCCATTAGCAACTATCTCCAACATTGTTTCAACTGCATCTTCCAGCGGAACCTTCAGTGTTACTGATGTAACTGCTGGTAGTATCTTTGTCAACACTCAGTTTTCTTCTGCAAATGTATATACTCCTATTGCAACTATTTCCAACTCTGTTCTTACTGCTGCTACTGTAGGAAATGTTGCTGGTAATACTCAATTTAATGATACTATCGGATTTACCATTGGATTTTCTTCAGCAAATGCAAAGATTACCAATAGTTCTGTCGCTAATATGATGTTGACAGCTGCTACTGTAGGAAATGTTGCTGGTAACACTCAATTCAACGATACTATCGGATTTACTACTGGATTTTCTTCAGCAAATGCAAAGATTACCAACTCAACTGTTACCAACATGGAATTAACTGCTGCTACTGTAGGAAACGTTGCTGGAAATACTCAATTCAATGATACTATCAACTTTATTACTGGATTTTCTTCCGCAAATGCAAAGATTACCAACTCAACTGTTACCAACATGGAATTAACAGCTGCTACTGTAGGAAATGTTGCTGGTAACACTCAATTTAATGATACTATCAACTTTATTACTGGATTTAGTGCAGCAAATGCAAAGATTACCAACTCAACTGTTACCAACATGGGATTAACAGCTGCTACTGTAGGAAATGTTGCTGGTAACACTCAATTTAATGATTCAGTAAACTTTTTCACTGGATTTAGTGCTGCTAATACATTTATTCTAAATAGTCAAATTACAAACTCAACTGTTACCAACATGGGATTAACAGCTGCTACTGTAGGTAATGTTGCTGGTAATACTCAATTTAATGATACTATTGGATTTACTATTGGATTTACTTCAGCAAATGCAAAGATTACCGATAGTTCTGTTTCTAACATGGTTATTACAAACTCGAGTACCGCTTCACTTAATGTTAGCAATGTTACTGCAGGATCAGTTTCTGTTACTACCACTTTCAGTTCTGCAAATGTATATGCTCCATTAGCAACTATTTCCAACATTGTTTCAACTGCTCTTAGTGCAGGTACATTCAATGTAACTGATGTAACTGCTGGTAGTGTCTTTGTTAATACTCAATTATCTGCAGGTAATGTTCTCTTTGGTAACTCTAGCATTGCCAACTTGTACAGTGTAGGAATTACTAACGGAAGTATCTACTCTACTTTTGGTTCATTCAATACTGTATCTACTGCTAAATTATCAGCTGATTTCATTTCTGCTGGAAGCATGAATCTTTCAGGTGATCTTTATGTTGCTGGAACTGTAACCACTGTTAATATTACAACTACTAATATGGTTGATACTAATATGACTTCAGGTATTGTATACATTACCAATACTCTTTCTGCTATCGGAAATAGCAACACTGTTGGTAGTATCTTTACAACTGGAGGAAATGTTGGTGTAAATAATTCTTCACCATCCTACACTGTTGATATTACTGGTGATCTTCGTGCTACAAATAGTATTACAACTTCTACTTTACTTGCTTCTACCAGTGTCAGCTCTGGACAATTAAATGCAACAAATGCAACTGTTACAAATATGGTAGCTACAAATATGACTGCTGGATCTTTTGCTGTAGCTGAATTCATTGCTACTAACATTACTACAGCCAACATTGTTATTAATACAAGTCTTACAGCAGCTAATCTTTATGCTCCATTAGCAACAATAAGTAACCTTGTCTCAACTGCTAGTAGTACTGGTACTTTCCATGTTTCTTTTGTATCTGCAGGATCTATTTTTGTCAACACTCAGTTTTCTTCTGCAAACGTTTATGCTCCATCAGCAAATATCACCAACATTGTTTCAACTGATCTAAGTTCTGGTACTATTAATGTTTCTAATGTAACTGCTGCATCTATTGCAGTCAATACTCAGTTTTCTTCTGCAAACGTCTATGCCCCATTAGCAACTATTTCCAACATTGTTTCAACTGCTAGTAGTACCGGAACTTTCCGTGTTTCTGATGTAACTGCAGGTAGTATCTTTGTTAGTACTCAATTTTCTTCTGCAAACGTCTATGCTCCATTAGCAACTATCTCCAACATTGTTTCAACTGCATCTTCAACTGGAACCTTCAGTGTGTCTGATGTTACTGCTGGTAGTGTCTTTGTCAATACTCAGTTTTCTTCTGCAAATGTTTATGCTCCATTAGCAACTATCTCCAACATTGTCTCAACTGCTAGTAGTACCGGAACTTTCCGTGTTTCTGATGTAACTGCAGGTAGTATCTTTGTTAGTACTCAATTTTCTTCTGCAAATGTTTATGCTCCATTAGCAACTATTTCAAACATTGTTTCAACTGCATCTTCCAGTGGAACCTTCAGTGTTACTGATGTAACTGCTGGTAGTATCTTTGTTAGTACTCAATTTTCTTCTGCAAACGTCTATGCTCCATTAGCAACTATTTCCAACATTGTCTCAACTGCATCTTCCAGTGGAACCTTTAGTGTTTCTGATGTTACTGCAGGTAGTATCTTTGTCAATACTCAGTTTTCTTCTGCAAATGTTTATGCTCCATTAGCAACAATCTCCAACATTGTCTCAACTGCTAGTAGTACTGGAACTTTCCGTGTTTCTGATGTAACTGCTGGGTCTATATTTGTTAGTACTCAATTTTCTTCTGCTAACGTCTATGCCCCATTAGCAACTATTTCAAACATTGTTTCAACTGCATCTTCCAGTGGAACCTTTAGTGTGTCTGATGTAACTGCTGGTAGTATCTTTGTCAATACTCAGTTTTCTTCTGCAAACGTCTATGCTCCATTAGCAACAATCTCCAACATTGTCTCAACTGCTAGTAGTACTGGAACTTTACATGCAACTACCGGTATTACATCTGGTACTGTTTCATTAATTAATACTACTGATGCTGCTGGTATTGCTACTGGTGGATCTCTTACTGTATTAGGTGGTGGTGCTATTTCAAAGAAATTATTTGTTGGAACTGATCTTTATGCAAACACTGTCAAGATTACTCCTTCTTTGGGAGATATTGGTTCTGAAGTTTCATTTACTGCTGGAAATAACATTTCTAGTGCAGAAAATATTACTGGTTTTGCATTCAATAACGAAATTGCAAGAGCATTCTGTTGTATTATTTCAGTTGAAATTGTCAAGAGTGTAGGAAGCAACTTGTATGCAAACTTTGAACTTAAGGGTATTCAAAAAGGTGCTTCATGGGTTCTCAACAGTTCTTATATCGGTGACTATACAGGTATTGTATTCAGTATTTCAAACAGTGGACAAGTTGAATATACTAGTAGCAACCAATTGTTCTGGACAAGTACCACCATGAAATTCCGTGGTTATACTACCAGTGTCTAAGTACTTTTTTAAGAAAAAAGTACGCAAAAAAACTTTAAATTTTAAAAAAAAGTACGCAAAAAAACTTTAAATTTTAAAAAAAAGTACGCAAAATATATAAAAAATTTTTTAAAAAATAAAATATTTATTAAAAAGTTTTAAAATGAAAAAATGAGATTATCTTGTTACGTTTGTGCTACCAAATCCTCCAGTTCCTCTTGAAGTTTTTCTCTGGGAATTTAGAAGAAAAATTAAGTTGTTAAAGCTTCAAGGAAAGAAATCATTTCCTTGTGTTTATTTTGTCTGGCAAGTTCTATTGCTCTATGTTTGTTAAGAATAGCCCCATTTTTTAGCAAGTATTTTACCATTTCAATGTGACCAAATCCAGCTGCCCAGATGATAGCTTCGTTGTTATTAGATGCGACGTCTCCTCCCATTTCAATCATATCTTTTACGAAATCTATATCACCAGAGTGAGCATATTCTATCAATGCCTTGTTGATATATTTATACCCATTCGTCAGGGATATCACATATTTTGTAATATCCTTGTAGTGCCTACTACAAGAAATATTGAAAACATAATCGTTGTCTGAATGGATATCCATACTTTTTTCTTCGACCAAATACTTTATAAAAATTAGATTGCCATTTACAGCAGAGTAATTCATCAACAATTGTCTGTCTATACTATCAGTTTTCTCGTATAACAAATCCAATTGTTCGGTGTTATTCATTTGTATTAATTACACAATCTTTTTAATTTTTTTAGACGCAAGCTTAAAAGCTAAACTTAGTATAATACTAAATGTATTATCTATGGACTTTTTGTTTATCTTGCTTCACCAAAAAATTTTTTAATAAAAATATTTATTAAAAAGTTTTAAAATGAAAAAATGAGATTATCTTGTTACGTGCTACCAAACCCATCGGATCCTCTTGAAGTTTTTCTCTGGGAATTTACTAATTTGAAGTGAACTGGTGATAAATCAGGTTGTACAAGTTGTACATATCTTTCACCTTTAATTAACTCAAAAGGTTCTAGAGATGTATTGTAAAATGGAACTTTTAAATTTCCAGTGTAACCACTATCAATTAATCCAAAAGAATTTCTCATAAGTAATGGTGTTTTTGAAATACTTGATCTAGGCATTAAAATATAACTGTTAAATTTATAAAATCCACGTGTAAACCAATGGTACATACAAAAATTAAACGATCTACTTTGACATTGAATTCCAAGATCAACTAAAACAGTTTCACCTGGTTCAATTGTCTGATCTTTAACTATAAATAAATCTAATCCACTATCTCCTTCGTGAAAAGTATGATGTTTTTCATAAAAGTGTAGATTTGTGTTGTTAACAACTTTGATTAAGAATTCTTTTTTAAAAAGCATTTTATTTTAATTAGTTATTTATTGTTTTTCAATTTTTATTTTTAAATTAAATTGTTTTTTTAAAAAAGTTATTTTCTGTGATATAATTAAGTTGTTTTGTTATGTCAAAAAACATCATTAGTTTTATTGTATTAAATGGTATTACAACTAGTATATTTTCAATGATATATAATTATATATTTGTCAAAAAAGAAACAAATGATACTAAAAATAAAATAGATATTTTATTGAAAAAAATAAATACATTAGAAAATTCTATTCAAGAATTACATGAATATGTAGAAGAAATAGAATTTAAAATACATAAAAAAAATAATAAAGTTATAGAAAGTCATACTGAATTAAGTAGTAAATTAGAGAATTTTATAAATTGTAATTATGATGTATATGACTAAATTAAATCATTTAATAGATTTTCCAAATAAAGCAAAGTTTTATTATCATTTATATAAAACTCTTTTAATTCAATATAAAGAGTATAAAAATCAATTAGATTTTTATTAAAATTGTCGTATTTATCATGAAATAAATTTGTACATTTTCCTTTAAAAGAAGAATAGCTAAAATCTATCAAGGTAAACATATTTTCTTTATCTACAAAAATATTATATAAATGTAAATTTCCATGAATGAAATCTATTTTTTTAAATTTGTTTATAAAACTAAACAAATTATTCAATATATTTTTAGAATTTTTATCATCGTTTTTCAATATATCGAATAATGGTGTTTTATCGTTTGTAGAATAAATGATTTTTTGTTTTTCAGATGATGCTAAAGATACAATGTTTTTATCAATTAAATATAAATAGACTTTTACTTCCCAATTAAACATGTTTTCGTTTACAAAATATTTTTCTATATTGTTATTTTTATCTTTTTCATAAAAACATAATCTTTGAGCTTTTTTGTTATTATGATAACATATTATATCTGTTTTTGTAGATATTTTTTTAAAAATATTGTCTTTGTCTTTGTATTTTTTATAATAACTAATCATGTTTTAATTACTATAAAAAAAAAATTTACCTTACCAACGTTATCGAATACACCGCTAAAAATACATATTAATAATAGTTTCAATGGGATCTTCCAAGATATATTTTTCAGTAAAATTACAACGTTTAATATAAAATTTATAATGATAATCCAATGAAGATTTTCTTTTATTAAAAATTAATGTATTTTTTAATTTTTCAGTATTACTAATTTCAAAAAATATATTATTATTACGACTACTTTCATGTTGAGGAGCAATGTCAATTTCACTGTAGATGGAGAATTTCTTGTTGTCCATTTGATATTTTTTACATGTTTTGTATTTAAATTCATTTTTTACTTGGCAAAGTAACGCTTTTCTTAATTTACCAAAGATCTCCATTTAAAAGTTATAGAATTTACATTTGTGAAATTTGGTGTGGTATATTGAAGTTGTCCAAAATCTGTAATATGGAATTGAATACCGGTATCATCTCCGACGTATGTTTTTATAATTTCCCAATCGACACCTTTATTAACACCTCTTATATGAAAGTTGGAATATAAATTAGTACCAGATGTTAAAATAATACGTGTACAAAGATAAATATCAAAACTCCAAACAGAATTATCAAAAACAAGATCTGTAATATTTGCAAAAACAGCTTGATTATTTTGTGCAGTGAATGTAGAAGGTGAGAATTTATCATGTGGATGAGGAGTCATATCAGAACCATTTACATAAAGATTTGTTCCAACATATAATTTTTTAGAAATACCTGCTCCACCTAATGTAGTAAATGTTCCTCCGGATGTAATACTTATTGCATCAGCAGTATGAGAAATACTTATACCACCAGATAAAACAAAACTTGCTGAAGAGCTGTTTATGGATGGTTCTGTAGATACATTTGTTGCTTTTGAAAAAAGTATTGGTATATAATCTGTAAATGAAACATTTTGTGTAGGATTATTATTAGTTGAACCAAATTCGAATACATTAGTTATTTCATTAAATACTAAACCTATATATGGTTTATTATAAATAGAAACTGAATCTCCAATAGATGGATTTTGTGAGTTCCATTCGCTAGAAACAGATGCTATTTTAGTTGTTCCATTATAACTTGTAATTTTTCTTACTTGATTTGAACTAAAACCAGAAACAATTTTAATCCATTGTCCATTATAATAGTCGTTTAATGCATTTGCTGATATAGGTAGTTTTATTTGCGTGTTTGACATACCAGATTGATCAGGTAGTGTAAAGGAGGATGATGCTATATCTCCTACAACATCTCCTAAAGAAGTATCATTATCTTCTTGGTAACGTTGAATAACAAAACCAGAATCACTTGATCCAGATGGTCCAGAATTTAATACTAGAATATTATCTTTGACAAGTGTATTTGTAGTATCTACACTTGTAGTAGTTCCATTAACTGTAAAATTTCCTGTTACAACTGTATTTCCAAATATATTCATGTTACCTGAAATTCCAACACCTCCTGAAACAATTAAAGCTCCTGTACTACTATTATTACTAGGTGTTGTAGAATGTAATACTATGTCTCCACCAATAAATGCATTTTTAGCTATAGAAACACCACCATCTACTGTTACACTTCCACCATTCGATACTGATATAGCTCCAGATGTACATTTTATACTTAATCCACCATTTAAAACTATTGAAGCACTTTGATTAGATGTACTTTGTGTACTATTATTAAAAATAATTGTACCATCGTTATTATTTATAACTATACTTTTTTCAATTTCATTACCAAGTGAATTATATCTACTAATAGAAAAATCATGTGAACTATTAGCTTTATTTAATGAAAAACGTTTTACTAAAAATTCATCATAGAAATTAATTAAAGATTCTATAAATTTTGTATTACCATAATAATTTGATGTACCGTAAATATAATCTGAACCACCAATATATACATCTTTACCTATACTTGCTCCACCTGGAGTTAAAAGAGCTCCTCCATTTGATATATTTTGAGAATTTGTATCTGCTTGAATAACAATTCCACCAAAAGTGATTAAAGAACCTGTACTTAAATTTTCAGCATCGTCAGCTGCCGTTAATGTAAGATAAGCATAAGTACTTGAACTACTTCCACTACCATTAATAGAGCCTCCTACATAAAGATCTCCGCTAATGGAACCACCACCTAATACAGTTAAACCACCGCCGTTACCGACTCCTGTAGCATCTTCTCCAGAACCTATAGATAATCCTCCACTAATTACAACGGCACCTTCCAATGAAGATGTAGATGGAGTTGTATTGTAAAAATGTGCAACTCCATCAACCATAACATTACCTCCTATTCCTGTGCCACCTGCTACAGTTAAACCACCACCACATGTAGATGATATTGCACTATTTGTATTAGATATAGATAATCCACCGCTAATTATAAAAGCACCAACTGAACCATTAATACTTTGAGTTGTATTTGAAAAGGTAACTATTTCATTTACATGCAATGTTCCATTAATATCTAAATTATAATCTGGAGATGATGTATTAATACCTATATTACCAGATGTATGAATTGATAATTGATCCAAGTTATTATTGTTTGTATAAAGAACGATTCCCTTTCTATTACCAGAACCATTATTATTTGTAGAAATAATATAATTTCCATTTGTATTTTGATGTGAAATTGTAAAACATTCAAAATCGTCTAAAGAATCATCTGTATTTAAACTATAAAGTGAAAATTGAAAGGGATATGAAATGAGATTACCTGTAGTAGAAAACATTTTAAATGAAGTATATTTATTGTCATTAGTTGACAATTGAAGAGAAGAAAATATAGAATTTGAAAAGGTTGTTAAATAAGAATTATTTACATCAAGACCTGTTCCTATAATTACATTTTTACTTATAGCTGCACCTCCACCGATAGTTAAACATCCACCATTTTCAGAATTGACTGCATCTTCAGTAGAATTAATACTTAATCCACCATTTTGTAAAACAACAGCTGCTGTATCCGGATCAGATGATTTAATATCTGAATAAAAATGAGTACTTCCATTTTTTTTTAACAAGATTTGATTTACAATACCTGATTCTAAAGAAATATCTTGAAAAAGACCACTTCCAGAAATCTGAGAAGAAAATACATATTTATTATTATCATTATCCCATCCTATTTTTAAATATTCACTTGTAGAAACATCATTTGGTAATCCATAATTATAAATACAAATGTCATTGTTTTGTGTATTGTTACCTAAATTTGTAAAAAAATTAACACTTGAATTGTCATTTGCACTTTTAAATGATAAACTAGTATCATTTCTACCTCCTCCAATGACAGAATAACTTTGATCTTTTCCTTTAAAAACAACTTCGTTTGTACCGTTTATACGAAATACTTCATTGTCATCATTTGCATAAAAAATATGATTCCCAGATGTATTAGAAGTTTTATAAAGTAAAGAATTTCCATTTGTGTTTCCTATGCAAGAAAATGAACCATCTAATGTATGTAAAACTAATTTATTACTTTTGTCATTATTTTCTTGATCTATGTAAATAGATTCTCCTACGATTAATTTTTTATTTATTGAAGCTCCTCCAAGAGTAGTAAATGAACCACCATATGTAGATGAAACTGAATCTGTGCTATTTGATATACTTAATCCACCAGATAAAACAAAAGATCCTGTACTTCCATTGGTTGACGGTGTACTATTAAGAATATTCAAGATTAGATTGAAATCTACTTTATGAGGATAAAAAAGAGTATGATCAAATATACCAATGTTTCCTTCAGTATTTGTAATTAAAAGATCATTGTTATTCATAGACAAAGAACTAAAGGATGTATCTGAGGAGTTTGATAAAGTTAATCCATCTGATCCTGTATAACGGATTTCTAAAAGATTAGCTTTTACAGATTTAGCAACATTTATATTTTCTCCAACGGAAACACCACCAGCAACAGTAAGAGCGCCTCCATTTGATGCATTTTGGGAATTTTTTGAACAATTAATCGAAATTCCTCCTTCAATAAAGAGAGCACCAGTGCTAGAATTTGTACTTTCAGCTGTTATATTAATAGATAATGATTGATTTGATAAATCAAAACGTGTATTGACACCATCTGGACTTAGATAAAATGAGTTATTATCTAAATATAATCTTTTTTTCGAAAGACCATTTACACTAAATATATTTGTTGAACTATCTAAATTAAAATTTCCTCCTACAAAAAGATCTTTCATAATACCTGCACCTCCTCCTACAGTAAATGCACCACCTGATGTTGAACTTGTGGAATTAAATGTAGTATTAATACCTATTCCACCATTAGAAATAAAAGAGCCTGTTAACATACTATTACTAATAGTAGTATCACCAATAATCACATTACCACTTTGAATTAATAAATCTTGCAGAGGTTCGACTGTTATTGTTTTTAAACGTATATTAGCCATTATTTATATGCAAATATAATTTATTTTTGAATCAAACTTTAAGAACAAATATAAATAAAAAAGGGATAACTCTTACAATTCGTTCTATATAAAATAAAAATAAATCTGTAATATAATAAAAGGATGTTTGAACGACCTATTTTATTTTACAGTGATTATTGTGTTCATTCTACTAATTTTATCAATGCATTAATGAAGCATCAGGATATATTTGATGCATTCATTAGAGTAAATATTGATATTGATCAAAAAACAAAAACGAGACCTGATATATTTTATACTGTTCAAAATACATTAAAATATAAAATAGTAGAAGTACCAACTATAGTTATAATGGGTGGAGAATACATTTTAAGTGGTGTTGAGGCATTTAAATGGTTGGAATCACAGATAAAAAGTGATGAACCTGAAGAGTTAACTGGATTTAATCCTATAGAAATGGGCTCTTTTTCAGATAGTTATTCTTCTTATGGATCAAAGGGATTAAATGATGATGTAAGGGAGCAAACATTTAAATTTATAGGAAAACCAGATGCAAAGATAAATACTCCAGAAGAAACTGGTGGAAATATATCAAGTGAGGAATATAATTTAAAACAAAGAGAAAGAGAAAATTTTGGAAATACTAATGCAGGTCAAAATACGTTTCATTTAGATAATTCTATAAAAGCACCTCCTATGAATTTAGATAGATCTCTTTTTACAAATAATAGAAATAATCCAAATATTTCTCAAAAACAAAAGGATTTTGATAATCGTTATCAACAAATGTTGGCAGATAGACAAAATATGTAATTTTTTTTAATTTAAAAATAAAATTCATTATTCAAAAAATGGATAATGAATCTGATAAATATGTTATATTTTCTACTATATTTGGTATTTTGTTAACGATAAGTGAATTATTACCTTATATAAAAAGTATAAAAAGCAATGGAATATTAGAATTTATATTGGAAACATGTTTTTTATTATTAAAAAAAAGAAAATCGTATGACGATAGACAAAATGATGATGCGTCGGAACGGTTACTAGAAGATTTAATAGATAATGGAATAAGTAATAGAAATGAGATAAGTAATATAAATGGAGATATAAGTAATGTAAGTAATATAAAAAAATCTTTAACAATTACCTTTACCGATGGTAATAAGGGCACCTCTGAAAATATAACTATAACTTTTAATTCACCAAAAGAAATAAAGATTTTTTAATTTTTACAATAAAAACATAAAAGCCATAAAAAATGTAGGTGACAAGGTATTAACATGTAACATATTTTGTTTGAACACTTGAAAACATACCTGGATAGGATGGGTCTTCATATCTATAATGAACATGGCTTTCTAAAACTTTAGGTTGCATAAATGGTAATTTACGGTTTACTTTATAAGAAGATGGGCAGAGTATAGGGAATGAAACGTTTCCTTTATCATCAGATTTAACCATACCGCTACTACCAAATCCTTTATATGCTTCTTTAGGATCTTCAAAAATATTAGTTGATGGATTTGATCCCCAATAAAGAACATTTACATTAGGTGGTAAATCAGTTAGATCTACATTTATTATTTTTCCAGTAATGTTTTCGTCTTTAGTTTGAGGAAATGGTATAAAAGTAGGTGCTAAAAATGGTAAGAAAAAGTCTCTATTTGTTAAATAATAAAGGCCAGATAATCCTATAGCAATACCTAACGCTGACAATATATTTTTATCAGTTGTAAAAAAATTAAATGCATTTTTTTTAAATCCGTAAATAGAAATGTAATTAATAGCTCCAATTAAAAGTAATGCTTTGGATAGAAAATGCAAATACATATATGTCATTTTTTTTTTAATATATAAAAATATTTTAATTATATGTATTTTTGTATAATTTAATTAAAATAAACATTTAAAGTTTTTTAACAGAAATTTTGTAAGTTTGTGCTCCATAAGATAACATACTAGACATTGAGTTAACTCCTGGATAAATAGTTAAAACACTTAAAATTTTGGAACATTCTCCTGAAACGGCTTCAGAGAAGGCGGATGATTTTTCAGGTACTTCTGAGTTATCGATGATTGCTTGATCAAAGTTGTTAGTAAAAATTAATTCATACTCAAAGTTGAATGATGACATATTTATTTATATTATTACTAAATATAAAAAATTTACTAAAATAAATAAAATAAATTTCTAATTAGTTTATATATTCCCATTTACATTCATTTATTATTTTTTTATCATTTATAATATTTTCTAATTTTTTATAACCAATACCAGTTTTAACACATACTTCTGTTATAGATTTATATATAGTTGTTTTGTTATTATTAATATTTGTACTTTTTATAGATTTTGCTTTTTTGCTCCATTTTGTTGGTAATTCGAAATTTTTTAATAAATCTTCTGGACATTCTGTAATTTTCATAAAATACGAATTATCAAAAGCTGTTTTATTATCGATTATAGAATATATTTTTTGATTACCAATTTTATATTTTGATCTTATTTCAGTTATTCCGCGAAAACATTCTACAATTTCTGTTTGATCCAAATTTACTTTTAAAATATAATTATTTTCAGGTTGATTAGAACTAACTGTTTCTTTTATATTATTAACAATATTTTGGTTTTGATTATGTTCAACAAAAAGCCATCTTGATCCTTTGTAAATTAGATTATTTTTAATTGCTCTTTGTATAGATGCTTTTTCATAATTTGTATTTTCGCGTAATACATGAATCATACTAGGGTACAAGTTTTTAATAACAGATAAATTATCAGGGTCAATTTCTTGAATTTTTCTCCCCCTTGTTCCTTGTCCAGAAGTAATTTGTTTAGATGGAAATTGTTGTGAAATTATTATTTCGTCGGAATTATTTTGTAAACTATTTTGTATATTTTTTAAAATAACATTGTTTTCTTTTAATAAATCTATTATTTCGGAATAATTATCTTTATTTATATAATTTGTGCTAGTTGATTCATTCCAAAACATATATTTATCGTATGATTGGATTTCTTTTTTTACAATTCCAACTAATTGATTATAATTAAATTGTTCACTTAATTGAACAACTTCTTTTGAAAGATGATCTTTAATTTTTTTTCTATAAATATGTTCTCTAACTGCAACTAAAATATTTTGTTCAACTTCTCTGTAATACTTGCATTCAAAAAAGTCAGTAAATATACATTTACCAAAAACGTCTTTTAAATTATTTTTTCTCACACTTATATCATTTGTTGATCCTATTTTTATTTTATCATCGTCAATTTCTGCTAAATAGATACATTTTTTTGATTTAAATTTATCTATTAAAAATTTATGTTTATCATCTTTGCTTTTTTGTTGATATTCACTTTCTTTATTTTCTAATTGATTATCTTTTTCTTGTACTAAAGCCTTTTGTTCTTCTATTACATTTTGTTGTTCTCTTAATAATAATTTTTGAGTTTCTATTTCTTCTTTAATAATTTTATTATAGACATTTTCTAATTTAACATAATATTTTCTAATTTCTTTTCCTTGTGGAGTTTTAATCATCATACATAAATTTTTAAATGTATCTATATTCAACATTATAGTTTCAGTTGCAAATTGACCATGCTCCGAAGGGAGCACGGTGATTTTATAATCTTCGTCTTTAGTAAAATTATTCTCAAGTGTTCTTTTTGCATTCTTTTTATGAGCAAAACCTATCATTTTTAATACATTTTCAAGATTAATAGGATATTGATTTGTTGGATGATAATTCATATATATATAAAAATTTGCTATATACCATCTACTTTCTTCTTCTGTAAATGTTTTATCCAATTCTTTAATCATTTTAGTTTGAACATTTAATGAAATATTATTATTTTTTGATACAAGTGTTTTAAAATCTACAAATTCAGTTTTAACTATTTGATTCATTTGGTTATATTTTGATAACTTTATTTATATTTAGTATATAAAGTTATATTTAAATTAATTTTTGAACGAATTTTTTAAACGTATTTATATTCAACATTATAGTTTCACTCGCAAATTTACCGTCATCCGTACGGATGACGGTTGTACCACCTAATTTATTTCGTAGGTTTTCATCAGAACGGATGAAAACTATTTTATAATCCTTATTTTCAGTAAAATGTTGTTTTAATAATCTTTTTCCATTCGCTTTGTTTGAAAATCCTATAAATTTCCATACATTATCCAAATTTACAACAAAATCATCAACTGGATGATAATTCAAGTATAAAAACAAGTTTGCTACATACAATTTTTGTTCTTCTTCAGAGAAATGGTGTTGTAGTTTATCTATTAATTTAGTCTTGTCGTAAATTTGAATAGAACTAGTTTGTATAAGAGTTTTTATGTCAACAGGTGTTTTGATCCTTTCCATTTTTGTGGTTATATATTTATAATCTTTAAATAGATTTAATTAAATAAACGGATTCTTATTATTTAATTAAAATATAGACCTTGCCGTCCTTTATGTAACTTGGAGAACTTTTAGTAATAATAAATAAAAATTAATTTATTGCTTTATAATAGCTGCGTTCAAAATGAATAATAAGGAATTAATTTTGATAATGGATAATTTACCAGTCGGAATTCTTCGCTTTGATAAGGATAGGACATGTATATATGCAAATAAATTTGTAATGAATTTATGTGGTTCCGGTAATAAATGTAATAATACATTAAAAAAAATGGTGGATTTAATTCATCCTGATGATAAAAAACAAGAAATGGAAATATGCAAGAATTTTTTAGAAAACAAAGGAGAATGTCAAAGTACATTTCGAATTTTTAATAAAGGATTAAATGAATATAGATGGGTTACAAATAAACGTACGTTCATAAAAAACAAAGAGATCTTTATGTACACTATTCAAGATATTAATGAAATTAAATTATTAGAAATAAAATTAAGAAATGAAACCATAAAAGCAGAGGAAGCTTATAATCACAAGTCGATATTTCTTAGCAAAAATCATCATAATCTCAGGACACCACTCAATGGTATAGTAGGAATGATGACATTATTGGAGGATACGCATTTATCGGTTGAGCAGCAGGATTATGTCAATATGATAAAAGAGTGTTCATTAAATTTAATGTCAATTATAAATGATATATTAGATTATTCCAAGTTAGAGGTAGGTAAACTATCATTAGATATAAAAACGATGAATTTACTTGAATGTATAGAATCGACGAATGATATAGTTTTATCAAAAATATATGAAAAATCGTTAGACTATACATATAATATAGATTCAAATATTAACGAGTATATAGAAGGTGATATGAATCGTTTAAAACAGGTTTTGTTAAATTTAATAAGTAATTCTATTAAATTTACAGACAGAGGAAATATCTTTTTAAATATAACAGAAATAGATTGTGACACTTTTTTAAAATTAAAAAAATTACATTTTCATGAAAAAAAAGAAGATAAAGAAGAAAATGAAGATAAATCGTATGATTTATTTATACGTTTTGATATAGCAGATACTGGATGTGGTATTTACAAATCAGATAAAAAAAAGTTGTTTAAATCATTTAGTCAAGTTAGTAATGGAGATAATCCTAAATTAGAAGAAGGAACTGGATTAGGTTTAGCTATAAGTAAAGAACTAGTTGAATTAATGGATGGTGTAATTTGGTTAGACAAGAGTGAAGTGAATTCTGGTTCAACATTTTCTTTTATAATACCTGTAAATAAAAGTTCAGAAGAATCTATAAGTTGTGATTCTAAATCAGATTTTATTTTGAAAAATTCAAATGTATTAATAGTAGATGATGTATTGCATAATAGAATTTCTTTATCTACAATGGTTACAAAATGGGGGATGAAGGCTCATTGTTTTAGTAATGGAGAAGAAGCTTTACATTTTACTAGATTAAAACATTTTGATATAGGATTAATTGATATATGTATGCCAAAAATAGACGGATATCTTTTTGCTCAAAAATTAAGAGAGCAAAAGGAATATAATAATAAATCAATACCTTTAATAGCATTATCTTCATTGGGTGATAAAGAAGTATCGAAATCGAAATATTTTAAAAGTTATTTAATAAAACCAGTAAAAGAATCAAGATTAAAGAAATTATGTATAAATTTTTTACACGAAAGAAAAATAGATAACATTGATATTAAAGATGAACAAGATAACAATGATAAAAATGATACAAGTGATAAAAATATGACATTAGATAGTTATATAAATAAGAATAATTTGTCTGGATTAAAAGATAATGTAAGAATCTTGATTGCAGAAGATGTTTATATTAATCAAAAAGTAGTTGTAAGTTTTTTAAATAAGCTTGGTTTTACAAATATTCAAGTTGTAGATAATGGTAAAAAATGTTTAGATTTAGCTTTAAATAATAACTATGATATTATTATTTTAGATATAAAAATGCCTGTAATGACTGGCGATGAAGTATTAAAAATATTAATAAAAGAATATAAAAAAGATCAAAGACAAAAACCATTTATTATAGCCGTTACAGCTTATTGTTTACGAGAAGACAGAGAAAAATATTTGTTAATGGGCTTTGATGACTATATACCAAAACCTGTATCAATAGATGATATCAAGAAAAGTTTAAATACTTATGTAGAATCTTTATTAAAAAATTAAACAAGGTTATGTATATTTTCATAATTATTTATATGAATATTTGACAACATTTTATATAAATTAGATAAATCTAAAGTATCTTCAGGGTCGTTTTTGATAATATAATCAAATTGGTCATCTTGTACGTCATCTAAATCGCATTCTGAAATATGGCTACCAAGTAATTTATATATGTCTTCTTTTCCATTGGATTCTTGTAAAAGTCTTTGATGATTTCTTTTGGGTGCATGAATTCTTATTAAAAATGTATTTTTTTGTGACTTAAACCATTCTAATTCATTTTTAAATCTAATGTCGCATGTAGTAATTGCGTTAACTCCTCTCATTTGTAATATTTTAATCCAATTATTGTAATATTGTATCCAAATATCTTTTCCAAAAACATTTCTTCCGAGTTCTGTTCCTTCTTCTTGTAATAATTTTCTAGTATGTTGATTTTTTTTAATAAAAACATCTTCGTATGAAACTCCTCTTTTTGTCATGACGTTTATTTTGATTTGATCTGCAAGAGATATTTGTAATGTCTTTAATTTTAATTTGTGTTCTAAAAAAGGAGTGATATAATGTTCAGTGATAAAATCTTTACCACAACCCATTTTAGAAGAAATTCCTATAATAATTGTCTTGTTCATTTAATAATACACTATTAATTTTTTTTTTCAGTTTTTGTTCAAGACAAATTGATAATTATAACCAATTAATATTAATACTTCTTTGATTTCATTGTCTAATACTGATTTATGTAAATTAGTTTTAATTAAAATACATTTTGGAAATGTATCCTTTTTTTTTACACATATATAATCAATTCCCGGGATAACTACTGTTAATAATCTATTATACAATTCTTCAATATAAAATCTAGAATTATCTATAAACAAATAATAATATTCAGAATCTCTATTTTGTTTCCACCAATTTTGTATAGATGCATTTTGTCTTTTTCTTGTTTTTTGATTGTTCCACCATTTTTGAATTATAATAGCAGAACGAGTGTCATTTACTACCTTGCCGTCTAATATTAAAGGTACTTTACATGGATCATTGTATGTTGTAGAAAGAGATTTTCCATCATTAGAATAAAAAACCCCCATAAGATCTTTAAAAATGATAAATTAAAATTTTTTAAATTAAATTTTTTTAAATTAAATTTTTTTAGATATTTGTATTTGTATAATTTTTTATAGAATCTTCTAAAATTTCTTTAACAAGTAATAAATCAGCTTCTATTTTTGTCAAACAATTTTTAAAGTCTGTAGAATATGCTCGTTCTGCTTTACGAATTAAATTTGTACTATGATCTAATACAACTGTACATCCAGAAGATGTTTTTAACACTTTTAAATATTTTTCAGACAACATTTCATATTTAATTTTCGAAACAGAAGTTTTTAATAATCTTTCATAACGTTCTTTCATTTCATTCATACTTTGTATAATAACATTTTCTTTATATTCTTCTAATAAATTTGTATGCTCTTTATGTAATTCCGTATATCTATTCTCTAATTCTACAAATCGTTGATATAAATCTTGTTTATCTGCTTCTTTCATTATATAAACGTTTTAAAAAAAGTTTAATTAAAAAGTTTAATTAAAAAGTTTAATTAAAAAAAATAATAAATGAACAAACGGAGTGTATAATTTAAAAACATATCAATCTAACAAAAGTAAACTAATTTTAATTAAATTAATTATATTATTATTTAATTAAAAATATTTATCTTATAATTTTTATTATATTTTATATTAAATTCTTTAGCTTTTTCATTATAAGCTTTAGCTGCATCAATTTCATTTTCAAACGTTCCCAATCTTATAACTTTTTTGTTTAATATAATTTGTGAAATAAATTTTCCATTTTTACGTTTTACAACACCTACATATACACTTGACTTATTTTCTACTAGACTAGATTTTAATTCATTATATATATTTTTTTCAATAGTTACATAATTTTCAATATCATTTAAAGTATAATTTGTATCATAATTATTGTTAAAATACAAAGCTTGTTGATTATACATTTTAGCACATTCTAATTCGTCAGTATGATGTCCTAAATTAATATGTTTTAGTTTAAATCTCATTGACACCACAAAATGTTGTCTAGTATTATCATAATGCACACCGATATATTTTGAAGATTTTTTTTCTAATACTAATTTTTTATTATCATTAGGAATATTTCTTGGATTTGGAATATAATCATCAACTTTATTTAATATATAATTTGTATTACAATTTGTATTTAGATAACTTGCATAATCATTATAAGCTTTAGCTCCATCCAATTCTGTATTGTGATAGCCTAAAAAATAAGACTTGTAATCTTTTACAAGTTCAGATCTCCATTTATTTCTTCTTTTCTCCCAAAAAACTCCATTGTAAAGTCCAATTTTTTCTTTTTCTGAAATTTCATTCTCAATTTCTTGCTCTAAAACATCTTTTGTTTCTTGTTCTTCTTCGTCATTTGTATCAACGAAACGATGGTCGTCTCGATACTGTTTTATAAATTCTAAACATTTAACAATAGTATTTATAGCATTTTCTAATTCCATTTCATTTTTAAAAAAAAACCACTCTGCACGTTTTTTAATTCTATATGGCTTTAACATTAATTGTATGGTTTTTTCAGCAGATTCCATATCGATTGTTTCAAATTGTCTGTCAATTAATAAACTAATTTCACTTGAAGCAGTATTTAAACCACTTATCCTATTCATTGGTTTTTTAGATTTACCAATTTTATATCTACCAATTTTAGCAGTTTCTTTTATAATATAAATATATCCAGATTCCTTAAAAAACCCTTCTGTTTCTGGTTTACTTTCCAACATTTCTATTTTTTCTTTTTGTTCTTCTAATAATTTTTGAGTATTTTCTTGTATCAATTTTTGATTTTCTATTTCTTCTTTAATAATTTTATTATAAATATTTTCCAATTTTACATAATATTTACGAATTTCTTTTGATTTTTCTGTCTTTACCAACATACACATATTTTTAAATGTATCAATGTTAAGCATAACTTTTTCTTTTGGTCTTCCACCTAAATTTTTTAATTTTAGGTTTTCGTCTTTAGGGACTAAAACCTCTTCGTCATATAAATTATTAGTATTTAGGTTTTCATCTTTAGGGATTAAAACCTCATTAGTTTTGACCTGCTCGTCTTTAGGGACGAGCAGGATTTTATAGTCGTCATTTACTACAAAATTATTTTTTAATGTTCTTTTAGCATTTTCTTTATTCGCAAATCCAACTAATTTAACTAATGTATCTAAATTGATAGGAAAGTCATTTGTCGGATGGTAATTCATATAAATATACAAATTCGCTATATACCATCGTGATTCTTCTTCAGTAAATTCTTTAGTAAGAGTTTCAATCATTTTAGACTGTCCATTTAATGTTAATGTAGTACTATTTTTAATAAGTTTGTTAAAATCGACAGATTCAGTTTTAATAATCTGGTTCATTTATTGATATTATAGTATAGATATTTATTTTTAAATAGGTTTTAAAACGTAATTAAAAACAAATGATATGATGTAAGGATTACGTACTACGTACTTTATTGATTCCATTCTAATGTATCATCTTGGTAATTTCTAGATTGGTATAATTTATAAAACATCTTTTTAAGAGCAGAATAGTGAGGTTTTTCATCAAAATCTAAATTTTTTACATATTTTAAAAATATAGTAAATTCCTTTGGCATTCCTGAACAAAGATCTTCAACAGAAGTTTTATCCTTTTTTTCACCAATCAATTCATAACGTTTATTCTTGTCTTTATGTTTTATTCCTTGCCACGGTAATTTTTCTTTATAAAGATAAACTAATAAGTAGCCAATGGATTCTAAATCGTCTTTTCTTGACTGTTCTCTTCCTTTATGTGAAGAGATGCTTGAATATCTTGCAGTTCCACAGAATTTTTTGTTTTCACAATATGAAATATGTTTACCATTTTTCTTGACGTATTTTTTAGCTAAACCAAAATCTATACAAAATAATTTTGTTGGATCTGTATAACCTAATGCAAAATTGTCTGGTTTAATATCTCTATGTATAAATCCTTTACTATGTATATGTTTTAAAACAGAAATCATAGAAATAGCCAATGATATAATAGTTTTCATATTAAATCTTTTATGTTTGTTCAAGAGGTCTTCTAAAGAAGATCCCAATAAATCCATTGCTATAATTTTTCTATCATTGTATTTAATTACTTTCATTTTTGCTACACCATTTTCTGGATCAGAAATGTGTTTATATACCTTTGCTTCTTCTAATAAAGATTGAAGACCATCTCGTTCATCGTTTAATATGGGTATTTTTAAAGCTACTAATTCGCCTGTTTTTTTATGTTTTGCTTCAAATACATCACCAAAGGATCCTGAATTTATATATTTAGTAATTGTATAATGATTAATATCAGTTCCTATTAATTTATGAATTTTTTCTAATTCTTTTTTATTCATTCACTGAAAATCTGATATATATAAATAAAAAAGGATCGGAATAATAACCTACCGTAGTAATTAATTAAAAAGTTGTATTAAATTTTATAATTAATTATCTTTAAATAAATGTTTGATGTATATTTTTTTAGTTTTTTCATTAACTGTTATTTATCTGTCTGTTGGTTTTGCATATATAAATGTATGTGCAATAAACAAGGTTGGTTGCATATTCTCATGAGCGAGACCACCTCCAGCTGCATTAATAGTAATACCTGTTAGAGCTGAAATTGTCTGTTGAAAAATCTCTTGATTATCAGCTAAATCACCACCACCAACTTCTAAACTCTGATTATTTGAATTATTATAATAACCGTGTGTGTGACCAGTATCAGTGATTCCGTGAGTATGCGATGGCATTTCAGGAATGCTTAATGTATGAGTTTCAGTACCAACATAACTACCTTGAGTTCTATTTGTTAGACCACTACCTGCACCTATAGTACCTGGTACTCTTCCTTGCAAGTCTGGTAATTTAAATGTAGTTCCACTAGAACTTCCAAAATTAGTCCCTATTAACTGGAATAAAAGTGGATAATCACTTCTATTTAAACTTCTACCATCACATATTAACCAGCCGTTGTGATCATTTAGTACAACAGATTGTTTGATATCACCAATTCTTGTAGGTCTAACATAAGTCCAATTGTCGACTTCAACGTTATAAATTTTTATAGCACCGTATTCTTTTAAATTTGTTCTGCTTTGCATTTTATAATATATACCAACATATTTTTTTTTTTAAACGCACCTATTAATTATGAAAAAATAATAAACATTTATCGGCAAAGAAGCTTTAATGTACTAGAAATTTTATATTTAGTATATACCTCTACCGTCTCCGACTTTAATCGGCAAGGTATTTATATTTTTCTTAAATAAGAAAAGTCTGAATAGCAGCATTTTGTATTATATTAGACGAATCACTTGACGTAATTGTGTAATCTGAAGAACTTGAAGAACTTGAAGAACTTGAACTGCTTGAAGAACTAGAAGAACTACTAGAAGAACTTGAAGAAGAACTTGAAGAAGAACTTGAAGAAGAACTTGAAGAACTAGATGATGGTGATTTTTTTGTTTTTCTTTTTTTATTCTTTTTATTCTTTTTTTTTATATTTTTTATCACTGGCATTTGAATTGGAGGGTTATTTGACATTTTTTAGTTTTTATACTATTACAAAATAAAAAAAAAATACGTAATTCGTGTTTTTTAAATAAAATAAATAAATCAGGCAATATGTAAAAACTGATCTACGATTAAAATGTTATGTGTTGTTATGTGTTGTTATGTGTTGTTATGTGTTGTTATGTGTTGTTATGTGTTGTTGTTTTACGAGCTAGAGCTGCTTGAGCTACAGCTACTTGAACTGGAGCTACTTGAGCTACAGCTACTTGAACTGGAGCTAGTTGAAACTTCTACTTCTACTTCTACTTCTATTTCTATTTTTTTATCAAGTTCTTTTGGGTTATCTGACATTTTTGTTTTGGTTTTATACTATTAGAAAATAAAAAAAATATACGCAATTATGCGTTTTTTAAATAAAATAAATAAATCAACTATTGTATTCATTGTAAATGATAATGTGTAGAATCTGATCTACACGTGCTACAGCTACTTCTATAACTATATGTATCGGATAATTCTTCAGAATCGTAATCTTGTCCTGCATTAAAAATTTCCTTGACTCTTTTATTAAATTCTTCATCGTTAATTTTCTTAATCTTTTCCTTTTTAATAAGAGGTACATTTTCTTCATCTTCTTTAATTTCTTCATCTTCTTTAATTTCTTCATCTTCTTTAATTTCTTCATCTTCTTTAATTTCTTCATAAACAAGTGGCGAGATACCTTTTTCTTCTTTAATATCATTTTCGACATTTTCTTCTTTATTACTCATAATGTATTTTTATTAGTTATATATATAATTAATAAAAAAAATATATAATAAAATGCCTTTAATGTGCAAAATAATTATTTCAACTTTTTTAATAAATTTTCTAAATCAATTTTCCAAAGATCTTCTGGAGTTTTACTTTTAATAAGTACTAAAGCCTTTTCTTTTAAGTCACATGTATTATCAAGTTCACTAATCTTTTCGAATGTCAAAGAATAAATAGGTAATCTTAATAAATAGTCATAGCTTTCTTCTTCTTTAGGATAGTTGCCATTTTCTAAAGATTCAATAATAACATTTTTAGATTTGTTATTAATTTGCAAGGTTCCGTCAATATATTCTTTTATAAATCTTTTTTTAGATCTTAGTATAATTAATTCCCTTTCTAATTTTTCTGTAATATAAATTTTACGTTTTTCATAATAATCTATTCTAATATCATAAAAGCATCCAAGAATATCTATTGGTGAGTGATATTTTGTCAAGATAAGATTTTCATTAAACAAGTACATGTTATTTGTACTAAATGACTTTGTTAATTTTAATTCTTTTTCAAGTGTTCCAGATTTAATAAGATGATCCAAGTCCTTTTCATTTTTAAATTCTATTATAAAAATGATATCTTGATTTTCATCTTTTGTTTTATTTTGTACATCTTTTAATTCAAACTTTTTCTTTTTTTCTTTTGTATCATTCTTTTTTGAACTTGTACCTTTTTCAATAAATGATTCCAAGAATTCTTTGTAATTTGTAACACCTACACCTACTGGTATTTCTGTAATTTTCAACTGTTTTTCTGATAAACGTTCCCATTTTCCTTTTGTAATATAGTTTCCTTTTACATCAGTTTCTTCTACACTTCCACAAAAATCTTTAAAATATGGTTTCATAGGTAGAGGTTGAAAGTTTTCGTCTCGGATCATATTTACCAAATTATGAATAATGTCTTTTGGATTATAAGTAGGTATATAAGTAGAATAACCAGTACCAATTCCTTCACAACCATTCACTAATACCATTGGAATAATAGGTAAATACCATTCTGGTTCAATTTGCATACCGTCATCATTTAAAAAATCTAATAGAGGAGTATCATCTTGGTTGAATAATATAGGTGTAATATCTGAAAGTCTTGTAAAAATATATCTGGGAGAAGCAGCATCTTTACCAGCTTGCAATCTACTTCCAAAATTACCATCTGGATATAGTAAATTAATATTATTTGTTCCAACAAAGTCTTGAGCTAAATTAATAATAGCCCCTTGTAAAGAAACTTCACCATGATGATAACTTGTTTCAGCTGAAACATAACCAGATAATTGTGCAACTTTAATAAGATCTGTTTTGTTTCGTTTCAACATGTAATATAAAATTTTTCTTTGACTTGGTTTAAGACCATCGCATAAAGAAGGAATAGATCTTAAATTATCATAAATAGAAAAGTGAATAAGTTCTTTGTTAATAAGATCTTGATAACTAACACGATTTTCTTTAATATCAATGTAAATTGATTTATCATAATTAGATAACCAAGTTTTACGTTTATCGGTGCATTTAATAATATTATCACTATTTTCGTCTGAAGTGTTGTTTTTTATATTTTTATCTTTTTGAAATGCTAAAAGAATAGATTCATCGCATTTTTCATTTTTATAATAATAATCTACTTTAAGATTTTGGAGTCTATTAAAAGTATCTTTTGCATCTTCTTTTTTAGAAGTACCAAGACCCTTGAAATATTTAATTTGGTAAGTATTTAAATTAGGCTGACTACCGTTTAAGCCTCCAGTTTCTTTCCATTTAAGATAATCTTGATCTGTAAAAAATTCAATTACCTTTTTACCTTTAATAGCTTTAACTATAGGTGTTCTTAATGTTTGAATATAGTCTAATTTAATAAGACTTGGCCACCAATAATGAAAAAGATTAACAATAAGACTTTTAATATGTGAACCATCTACATCAGAATCTGTCAATAGCATAATTTTACCATATCTTAGCTCAGAAGTATCTTTATAAACACGATCTTGTTTTAATCCTAAAATTTGTTTAAGATTATTTATTTCTTCATTTCCGATTAATTGAGAGATGGATGCATCTCGAATATTTAGGACTTTACCTTTTAATGGAAATGCACCATAACGTTCTGGACCTACAACTGATCTTCCCCACATTGCAAATGTTTTAGCACTGTCTCCTTCTGTCAAGATAAGAGTACAACTATTTGATTTAGCTGTTCCTGCCCAAAGAGCATCTTCAAGTTTTGGGATAAAAACTTTATTTGCTTTCTTTCCGTCAGTTTGCTTACTTAATGAAGCTGATTCTTTTAATTTACAGAATTCTACAATTTCATCTGTAATAGAACTTTTATAGATTTTATTTATAAATTGATCACTTACAGTTATATTACAACCAAAATCTCTTGATTGTGTAGTTAATTGTTCTTTTGTTTGACTATTAAATGATGGATTTGCAACTGTTGCTCTTAGGAATAAGAATAATTTATCTTTAATAAAATTTGGTTTAAGTTCTTTAAGTTTTTTCTTTTCTTCCAACATCTTTTTTAATCTATTAATAATTTGGTAAAGAATATAATCAACATGTTTTCCACCATTAATAGTTGAATTACCATTAACAAAAGAAACTTGTTCAAATGTAGAATGTGGTACAATAGCATATTCCCAGATATATTCTACAACTTCACCACTTTTTGTTTTTATTTTTTCAATATGAGATTCATTAATAACTTTTTCATCTTCAAAAAAGTATTTAGTATAATCGGTTAATCCTTTACCCTTTAATTTTTCACCATTTAAATAAACTTGCACATTTTCATTTGTACAAGCAATACAGTCAATTACGCGTTTTCTTATAAGTAAGATAGTATCAGCCTCTAATCCAGACATTTCAAAACGTGGATAATCTGGTATAAAGGAGATTTTTGTATAACTTTTTCCAGAATTTGTTGTTATTTTTGCTTTAATACGTTCTGTCATATTATTACTAAATTCTTGAACAAACTTTTTTTTACGATCACTATCTATAGTTTCTACTGTGAATTTACTTGAATAAATATTTGTTAATTTACTTCCCAAACCATTTGTACCAGCACCTGTTCTAGTAGTAGTATCATCATAATTACTACCTGAAAGTAAATGTCCAAATATAAGTTCTGGTACATAAATATTATGTTCTTTATGTAATTCAATTGGGATACCTTGACCATTATTCCATACACTAATCTCACCAGTTTCTTGAGAATATTCAACCTTAATTATTGTTACAGTTGAATCGCGAAAAGAATGGTCAGTTGCGTTAGTAAGAACTTCATCGAAAATTTTTATAAATCCTGGAGTATAATCAATCATCTTTTTTTCCATTTTAATTTTTTTATCATTTGATTCATTTGCAATCCATAATTCCTCCATTTGCTTCTTTACAGAACCGATATACATTCCGCTTCTTAAAAGCACATGTTCTCTTTGAGTAAGTTTTTGATATTTTTCTTCAATTGTTTTAGATTTAGTCATATTATCAGTTGTTCTTTTTGCAATTTTCTTAAAATTCAATTATTTATTAAGTTTAAATTACTTGCTCTATTTTATTTATTATATTTTTAGCTCTTTTTTCGTAAATTATTAGTAATTAATTTTTTTACTCTATATAAGTAAGAGATAATTGCTAAATGTCTAAACCTCTAGTAAATAACAGAATTGATTATCAAAATATATCTGGTTTAGTATCAAGACATGATTTATGGTTAAATCAAGGTGTAAAAACAACAGATTCACCTACTTTTGCAAACTTGGTAGTATCTGGTGATAGTACAATTAATGGTAATTTATATGTAGAAGGAAATACAACAATTTTGAATACAAACGTAATTGAATTTGAAGATAATATTATAGTATTAAATAGGTTAGAAACAGGTTCAGGTGTTACATTAAATCAATCTGGTATGGAAATAGATAGAGGTGTACTCGAAAACTATCGTGTGGTATATAATGAATCTGATAAATTATTTAAATCTGGTGTTATAAGTAATTTACAAGCTATTGCTCATAGAGAAGATGCTCCATTATCGAATGGAATTATGACGTGGAATAATACTACAAAAATGATGGAATCAAAACAAACTATATCTATTGATTTAATACAAACATCTAGTACAAATGCGACAAGTGCGAGTACTGGATCTGTAATTGTAAATGGAGGTATTGGTATAAAGTGTGATATGTGGTGTGATGGCAAGATTTATTTAGGAGGATCAAATCATCTTAATCAAAGTATTATTTACACAAATACTACAACAAATAATTTAAATATAACATCATCAGTGGATGTAAATATTTTACCTACTGGAAATACATTATTTCCATATAATAGTTTAGTAGCATTTGGTAGTACAGCTGGAAGTATAAGTGCTGATAGTGTATCAAAAAATATAAATATAAAAAGTGATGGACATATAGATTTCTTTTTAAATGCGACTAAAAAAATACGTGTTCCTAATCAAGTACCTATTACTTTTGCTACACAAAATGAACAAATATATACAGATAGTTCTAATAATATGGTGATAGGTAGTGGTCAAGATATTTTATTAGAACCAGGAGCTTCTAGAACTGTTAAAATACCTGTAAATATTTCACTAATTTTTTCAAATGTAAATCAAAAGATTACTGCAAATTTAAACAATGATCTTACTATAAATGCTGGTAACAATATATTTCTAAGTCCTGGGCAAGAATTAAATGTATGTATTCCAACAGATAGAGGTATAAAGTTTGGTAATAGTGGATATCAGCAGATATTATCTGATAGTAATAATGATTTAAGAATTATATCGGATCATAGTATTTATATTGCACCAGAACTTGAAGTAAATATCACAAGAAATATTCCTTTAACTTTTGGTGGAAGTCTTCAATATATAAAGGAATCATATGGTAATTTATTATTAGGAGCTGACAATAATATAAAATTATTAGAAACTGATTTATATCTAAGTAGTGAAAATGATAGTGGTGCAGGTACATCTGGGTCTATTTATACATTAGGTGGTGTAGGTGTAGAGAAAACTATTTATACGAAAACTGGACTAGTTATAGATACTATTGTAGAAGGAAGGTCTTTTGTTTTATCAAAAGGATCTCAAGATCTTTTAGAGATTGATACTACTTCTTCTGGTGTAGTAGATATTAATACAGGTGATGGATTAAACGGATCTTTGAATATAAAAAGTACATCTAATGTAAATTTTCAATCTTTATTACAATTAAAGAATAATATAGATGGTACGAATGGTTATACAATTGGTAGAGGATATAGTACTTTACATTCTGGTAGAGTTCTTTCATTAAATATTCCAAAATATACTGCGTATGGTTCTTCTGGTGATAGACCTAAATTAGTGATAACAAGTGATAATTGTCAAGACGAATTATTTAGTATAGAGGCAGATACAGGAAATATTTTATCAAAAGGAACTTTTGGATTAAAAGGTACAGAAGAGGCAACAAACTCTTCTACTGCATCATTTATTGTATATGGTGGTTTAGGTGTTGTAAAAAATATTATTTCTGGTGGTACTTTTAAGGCAAATGTAAATTCGACTACTGCATTTTCAATAGAGGCTACATCAGGAAACGTTGCATTTAATATAAATACTCAAAACATGGAAACTACTGTTAATGGTACATTTATGGTAAACAATAGTGATAATTTTGTAGTAAATAGTAGTATTGTAAGTACAGATAATAATACACGTATAAATAATACAGATAACTCTATAGATATTTCAAGTGCTGCTTTAGTTGTTTCTGGTGGTGTATCTATACAAAAGGATTTAAAGGTTGCTGGTGAAACAACTATGTATAACACATTAGATTTACAAGATAATTTTATAAAAAATGTAAAAACTCCTATAAATTCAAAGGATGTAGCTACAAAGGAATATGTTGATTTAGCAGCTTTACGTGGTATGTATATAAAAAATTCTGTTCAAGTTGCTACAATTTCAACTGGAAATTTAAGTACTGACTTTGATGCTGGGACTGTTATTGATGGATATACATTAAAGGTCGGTGATCGTGTTTTAATAAAAGATCAAACAAATAAAATAGATAATGGAATGTATATAGTAAATATAACAGGTATTCCTTCTAGATCTTCTGATTTAGTAGCAGGTGATCATGCTGCAGGTGTATATGTGTTTGTACAATATGGTACTCTTCAAAAATCTACAGGTTGGGTTTGTCATACTCCAGTTGATCAAGATATATGTGGTACAGATCCTCTTGATTTTGTACAATTTACTGGTTTAGGTGAAGTAGATGCCGGTGATGGTTTATCAAAGGATTTTAATAGAATTGACATTAATGTAGATAACAGTAGTATTGAGATTGTATCTGATATTTTACGTGTTAAAAGTAATATTGCTGGTACAGGTTTAACAGGTGGAAGTGGGCTTGCTTTAGAAACTAAAAGTGACCAATCACATGTTACAAAATTAGGTACAATCAATACGGGATCATGGCAAGGTAGTACAATAGCTGTTTCTTATGGAGGAACTGGATCTACATCCTTTTCATCTGGAAGTTTATTATTTGGGAATGGAACTAATGGTATAAAAGATGATTCTACATTATATTATAATGATACTTTAAAATATCTAAGTATTGGTACAGCCAATCCTTCTGCAAATTTACATGTAGCTAATGCGGATAATGCTCGAATCTTGATAGATGCAGATATAAACTCTACTTCTCCTAGTTCTAGACCACAAATAGAATTATCTTATTCTGGAGAAAAGAGGTCTTCTATTGGTATGTCAAGAAATTATGATGATTTTGCAAATGAGATATATCCAGATACTTTGGTAATTTGCAATGATAAAAGAGACACCACATCAAAAATACAATTGTCTACAAATAACCAAAGTCGTATTACTATATTATCAAATGGTAATATAGGTATAAATACAACTATACCTAGTGTATCGTTAGAAGTAGCTGGTACATTTAAATCAAATGGCTTGGTAATATTTGCATCTTCTACTGATTCCACGAATGTATCAAATGG
>Ga0208554_1000015_pt1 | contig 40016 bp, 40 predicted proteins | sample Colrivmet1371B02_FD_187628 | JGI IMG/M metagenome (GOLD analysis project Ga0208554, IMG submission 187628) | Estuarine microbial communities from the Columbia River estuary - metaG 1371B-02 (SPAdes) (version 2) | ecosystem: Environmental > Aquatic > Marine > Intertidal zone > Estuary | place...
AAAGGTTAATGTCAAAATACAAGATTAGGATTAAAACTGCTCAAACATATACACCTGAGCAGCAGCAATTGGTAAATTATTATACCAACCAAGGCGTTCCACAACAAAACTGGCCTGAATCAATAAGACCAGTGCAACAAGTGGTGGATACGAGCAATACACCATCCCCAGGTTCATATGCTAATTCTTATATGGATCCTAAGACTGGTGTAACAATTAATCTTGATCAAAACCTTCAACCAACCACATTTAACCAAAAAATATATTCTCAACCTAAGCCATCTGTACCAAGCCAAGCAAGCCAACAAGCGATGCAACAGGTTAATCAATTAAATCAAAACCCAGCTGAAAGAACTGTATCAAATCCACAGTATACACAGATGGCTCAAAACCCTCAAATGCCAATTCCTGCAAATATGAATCCTATAAGACAAAGAGCATTACAGGACCAAAGAGCAGTTAGACAGCAACAACCTGCTAATAATCAATATTTACAGGCTAATTCTGCCCTTTTTAAAGCATTGTCAGAAATTGATATGCAAAATTATAATGCAGCTGATTTACAAGCTAATCAAGAGTATATTCAAAGCCACATAAACCAAAGATTTAATAACAATCCACAGTTCAAACAAATGGCTTTAAATCTATTACAACAAAAAATAAATCAAGCGGGTGTCAGATAAATGTCTAAATATAAGATCAAAATTAAAACTGCAGGATGGGAAAAAGAAGAGATTCCTGATCAATTATTTATCCCAAGAAAGCACAAAGTTGATAGAAAACCAGGCCAACTTGATTTTGATCCGAATAGATTTAAACCAGTAATAAATCGTAGAGGAGTTCCAAAACCAGAAGGCGGTTTATGGACTTCTGATTATGACTCTGAAAACGATACATCACCTTGGAATGAATGGCTTATAGAAAATATGCCTATGTGGGTTCCTAAAGGTGACACAGGACTAATTTTAAGACCAGATTCAGATAGAGTGAGAGCATATCACATAAATGATGTTGATGATTATTTAAGATTACAAAGAGATTATCCAGCTTATCATCCTTCTGCAATTGATGAAGATGGTAATCCAATTCCAGGTGAAGGATTAGAAACTATTAACTTTCCTCAACTCTTCGATCCTAAAGAACAAGGCGGAGCTGGTTTACATGCATTAAGAGTAAATCAAGATGGATTAAGTCAACTCGGCGATGAATTAAGATATTGGGACATACCTTCTACAGTTTGGACTCCAGGATCTCCATTAACAGAAGTGGGGAAAATGAACCCAGGAAGAGATTTGTGGAAAAGATATGAAGAGTATAACCCAGTAAGAAGATCATCAAAGAAAAATAAGAGAACAGCTATGAAAACATTAATTCAAAAATTAGCACATATCGATAGCATTGGAGCTTATGGATATGCTGACCACATATCAGAAAGATTAGTCTTTGCACAAAATGATCCAGATGAAGTGCAACAAATTGAAAAAGATGTTGATCAAGATTTAGCTAATGAAAAGATTCCTATCAATGTAGCAGAACAAATTGCTAATCTTGTAAAGCAAACAAAGTTCTATATGTTATCTGTAGGCGAAGATTCTAAAACTCCTAAAGGTTTGGCTTCAGGTTATATTACAGGCATTCTTTATTTAGAGCCTGGTGCATCTACTATTTATAATGTTAATGAGTTTGAACAATATGCCAAGCAGAGAGAAAAAGAAAAATTAAATAAGTTTGAATTATGGAGACAGTTCAAAGAAGCAAACAATCCACATAAAGAGGTTGTCACTTGTACTCATGCTTCTCCATCTTGTTTAAAAGATTGTATTTATCACACTGGAAATGCTCGTTTTGATAATGTTCATATGGCAAGAGAAATGAGAACTAGTAGGCTATTTCATCCAGAGACAAAAGCTATGACAATGAAACAAATTGAAGCTGACATTAGAAAACTTGAAATGCTTTGTGAAGAGATTAAATTATTCTATGGTGTTCAGCTTCAACCAGTTATTAGATTAAACGGCACCACTGATATTAACTGGGCAAAAGAAGCAGCAAGTCTTCATGAAAAGTTCCCGCATATTCAGTTCTATGATTACACTAAAGTTCCTAAATATATGGACATGTATCTGTCTGGTCAAAATCCATATACAGGTAAGCCTTTTTCACCTAATTACCATGTCACTTTCTCAAGATCTGAAACTAATAGAGCTGAAGCATTAAAGTATCTTGAAATGGGTGGTAATGTTGCAATCGTTTTTGATAAGACTCCTGAAACATTAACATATCACGGAAAAACCTATCGTGTAGTTGATGGCGATAGACATGACCTTAGATTCTTAGATGATGTCGAAGGCATGAAACAATCAGGGGAAGGTTTAGTCATTGGTCTTAAATACAAGAGACCATCAAAGACAGAGAGCCAAAGAAATAAAAAGGTAGATAAACAACATAAAATGTCTCCTTTGTTTAGAAAACTTGAAATGGCTGGAGAAGGTGGACAAGTTCATGAAGCTCCATTCGTAATTCAAACAAATGGTGAAAAGAATGTTGTCATAGGATAAAGCCATGGAAAAGACATCTAAATGGACACAAAAAAGAAAAAATTCTATAGATTGTAACAACCCAAAAGGTTTTAGCGAACGTGCCCATTGCCAAGGAAAAAAGAAAAGAAAAATGAAAAAATCAGAAGTTGTATTAAACGAATTGAATAAGGTTGCTAGTTACTTTGAAAACATCAAGCTCTACAAAGAAGCTAGTGCTATCCATAATGTTTTTATTAAAGTAGCTTCAGAATATAAAGAAAATTATAATGTCAATTTTCCTATGAACCTTGATGATGCTTTAAACAATTATGATTCTGGCACTTACTTTGTTGATCAGAAAGGTAGCTGGGAAGATGCTGAACCAATTTCTGATTATAGAGAAGAAGTGTCGGATGAAGATTTACATCAACCAGCTGCAGTAGATGACAATCATATCGTCTTTTTTAATGAAGATGAAGATCATATTGAAGTTATGAATATGATTCCTAAACATCATATGGATTCTTTACATAATAATCCAGATGACGAAACTAGAACAATTAAAAGAGCTAACGATTAGGAGCAAGATATGAGTAACTGGACTAAAGTTTCTGAAAATGAAGAACCAGAAGATGATTTAGTAGAAGCCAAAAATCATGGAGGCCTTGATGATTGGTTTAAGAAAGAAAAATGGGTTCGAGTGGATGTGCCTAAAAAGAAAGGCAAATATCAACCTTGTGGAAGAGGCAACACATCCAAAGGTAAAAAGCCTGTATGTGTTCCAGTAAATAAAGCAAAAAACTTATCAGACAAAGAGAGAAAAAATAGAGTGAGACAAAAAAGAAATAAAGAAAAAGAATCAAATCCAGACAAGAAGCCTAATGTAACAAAATACACTCCTTCAGCTGGTGGCAAGTCAAATGTTTCTCATTCAGACAGTGCAAATATTAAGTTCTCTAATTCTATGATTAATTTAAGTAATGCATGGAAAGAGATTAAAATTGCTGCTATGGGTGAAGAAGACGAGCCTATTGACACTGAAATGCCTTCTTTTATGTCAGGTTTAGGTCAAGACAAAGCTCATATTGTAACAGAGAGACTTTTGAGGCTTGCACAAAGTCAGTTTGAATATCTTAACTCTATGCTTGATGATTCAGATCAAATGAAAGTAGAAAACCTTACCGATACAGAAGATCAAGGTCATTTGATTTCTATGCTTTGGGATAGAACGAATCAATTTGATGATGATGAAGTAGGATTAGTTTTAGAATATTTGAGTGATTGGATTGACGCACATCCTGGTGAGTCTGTATTTAATTATGCAACATTGAAACCAATTGTAGAAGAAGTTTTTATGAGACACTAATCCCAATCCATAGAAACTTTATCAAATTTAAAGTTTTTATTGGTTAAAATCTTCCAGGCAATAACAATCCTGTCTTTTAATTTTAAAGGCTTAATATCAACAGAATGAGCTAAATTGAGGCAGGGTTTGTTTTTGTTAGTAAGGTAAATAGCACCTTGCATTCCAAACCAATTAGCAAACTCAATCTCTTCTGACAAATCACTAGTTTCAAAAAGATTTTCTTCTTCTAAAACTACATTACTAACTTCAACATCATTAAAAATACTGTCTTGAATGAAATTACTATATGCTACAGCAGATTTTGTAAATGGAGCGTAAATACTTTTAAAGTTTTCGTCTGACAAAAGAAAGATTTCACTTTTATCTATGTTACTGAAAACCCAATAATCTTCTGGAATTGTAATGTGTAATTCAGTGTCAGGTATTTCAACATTTTCAAATTCAAAACAATATCGTGCTAAAATATTTTCTGGCAGTTTAGTGTTAGAAAAACTTACAAACTCAAAAGTAGGCTTACTGTCAATTTTATTCATGGTATTACTCTAAATTATAAAGATTTTGTTTTTGTTCTAACAGCAATACCATTAGCATATTGTTTCATTTTATTTATGCCATTTGTTGCTGCTAAATTAACCGCTTGCCTTGTTACTTTATGTTGTTTGGCAATTTCATCAAAAGTGTAGCCATCTAAGAATACTTTTTTAATTACTTCTTTTTGATAATCTGTAAGCACTCTGTAATATTCTTCTAGCTCAAATGAATGGTCTAAGTTTTGAATTTCATCAGGTATTTCAGAAATTGCATTGTATTCTTCTAAGCCTGTAATTAATGGCTTTTGAAACTCTGGATTACTCATATGCTTTGCTGGGATATGAATAATACCAGTGTCAGCTCTTAAATGATGCTTGATATAAAAACCAGCATAATTATAGTAATGTGTGAGTTTTTTGGTTTTGAATTGAGGATCGTAATTTCTTATAGCAGCAAGAATACCCATCCTTGCCACTTGTTCTAAATCTTCAATGTCATATTTCTTACCATATTTTAAGTAATAATTGTGAGCAATTTTTCTTGCTAATGGCTCAAATTGTTTAAGTTCAATTTCTTCTTCACGCTTCGTCATTCTTAGCTACCCTTGCATATGATTTCCAAACTTCCAAATCAAAATCAGCCACGTTTTTACTATTGTCTAAACACCAACACAAAAACATATCTTCCCAATATTTGTATGTAACATTAATGGTTGGTGTAGATTTTGGCGCTCTGATGTCAATATTTTCTTTAATAAACTTAAGAATATGTGTATCAAGAATTGCAATATTATCTTTGTAATTTAAATCAGAATGTAAGAGAAAAAATCTGCTTGTTTTCATTCCAACTCCAGGTATGCATTCTAGCAATTTTGGAGTCATTTTTGTTAAATCATATTCATGTTCAGAAATGTATTTAAAACCAGCGTAAATCTTCTTATACTGCCCTAATTTAGCCCTTAAGATTTCTTCCATCAAGATTCCATGTTGTTCTGCACTCTTTAAACTCTGGAATGGATTAATGTTTTCTGGCATCATCAATCTCTTATTTACAGATGTTAAAAACTCATCTAATTTTTGAGATTGAATGTATGCAGTTTTACCAGCTACAACTATACAAAATAATAAAAACTCTTCAAGTTCATTTTTAGATCTTTTATAATTTGTAATTTTATACGGGTCTATCAAAATCTTCATCATCCATTTCTTCAGAATCAAGAGCGATCATCTCTATAATGGTTAATGGATTTTCCCAATGCTCAATTCTCTTTTCAGCATTTTTCCATTCATCAGTATATTTAGGAGATTGTTCTGGTCTCTTAGTCTGATCAGCAATTTCCCAAACCTGTTCCCAAGTTAGGTTATCACTCACCCATTGTAACATGTATTCTTCATCTGTAAAAAGCGGATTGTTTTTGTCAATAGTAATTTCTTCAGTTGGGTTAGATGTGTCAATATTTTCAGCAAGAGCATAAACATCAATAGCCTTAAGAGACCATTCGCTTCCATCGGAGAATGTTACAATTAAATCTTTAGAAAATGGTTTTGATTTTTCTTTTTGATATTCTATAAAATCATTCATCCATTCACCAAACAAGTTTAGTGTATATTTAGAATCTTGATCGATTTTATGTTTTAAGTATTCTTTTATTTCAATTAAAGTAGATTCAAAAAGCATATAATAATGCTCGCCTTCGAATCTTCTTGCATTTTTACTTAATACCTGATGAGTTAAAGATGCTGAAACACTATCAAAAGGCATGCTGATTTTTTTTCTATTAAGATAGACCTTAACAGCTTCAGGATATTCAATAATTTCCAATAATTAATCCTCAGAGGGCTTGTCGAGAATCTTTTGGATTCTCTCATAATCCATCAAATACATATCATCATCAAGGTAGGAATCTTCAGTTTTAAATCCAACCTTACCAACTCTCCAGCCAATATCACCCATGTATTTCTTAGCTTCTTCACCATTGACTTTAATTTCTGGCTCGAAATCAAATTGTCCATCAGCAAAAAAAGCAGTCCACATTCGCATTTTCTTTTCTTTCAAAAATAACCATGTAGCTAAAAAATCTTCAATTGCGATGGCTTGTGCTTCTGTGATGTTATCTATTTCAATTGACAATTTCATAGTTAGCTTTATACCTCATTTTCATTAAATAGCCTTCCAGGATCTCCAAATGATATACGATCAGGCACTTCATATAACTCTTTTAATTCAAAATCTGGCTCAAAGTTAAGATCAAATAATTGTAAGTTTGTATCTTCATTCTTTACAGTACGAGTAAAGCGAATACCAACAATTAACGGAATAGCTTTTAAATCAAGAGAAGGCATACTTAGCCATAGTTTTCTTGCAATAATTGTCCAATATTTATAATCACAAGAAGCTAAAGCGATTGGAGATGTTTTTTTAAATGTGCCTCTTCGTTTTGTTTCTGTATTCCGCCAAGATAAATATACAGACACTCGCTTTGCACTAATTCGATTTTTATTTAATCTTTCCAAACCCTTAAATAATAAAGATTCAAAAACCTCAAAAGAACCAGCATCATCTCTTTTACTAGGGGGAAGAACGTGAGTATGGCCAAAAGACTTAGGTATCTCATTATTAGACAAACCATAATCACACTGTAAAGAGCCACGTATCATATGCCACCAACGAGCACCTATGACACTTCCCCAGGCTTTTTTCAATTTTAATTCATCTATAGAGAATAAATCATCAATTGTTTTTATTTTAGATTTATTTAACCTAGATTCCATTCTTTCAGCAATTCCAGGCAAATCTGTTAAATCTAGCTTTTTTAATTGTTCTGTAGCTTCATCACCTAAAGCTGTGAATCCATTTGGCTTGTTCATATCTGCTGCCACTTTAGATAAAAATACATTTCTAGCAACACCAATAGAACAAGTGATATGTTCTCCAATAGCATCCATTAAATCTAACTTTAAATGTGCAGCTATCATCTCACAATCAAAATCATCATCTTCTTCAATTTCACAAGCCATCTCATCAACAGACAACACTTGAATCTTTTGAAAATGCTTAGACAACACTTCTAAAATCTGATTGTGTATTTCAACATATCTCTTTGGCCTAGCTCCACAAACAAAAAGACCTGGGATCTTTTCTTTAGCCGTTTTTACACGGGTTCCAGTTTTAACCCCAAGTCTTTTTGCCTGATAAGAAGCAGCTATAGCACAAGTATAATCAGAAACAACAGGAACTACAATTACAGGCTTTCCACGATATTCTTCATTGTCTTGTTGTTCTACACTCGCATAGAATGAATCAAAATCAATAAATAATCGCCTAAAGAAAGCCATGCATTCACTATACCATGAATTCTACAGCCAAGCTCTTATCTAATAAAGTCTTATTCAAGCTAATCCACTCTGCTCCAACTAAAAAGAAAATCTCAGCAAGGTATCGCCCATATTTTTCTTTGCCATCTTTCTTAGTTACAATAATTACTTCTTTGTTTAAAATTGCATCTTCAACAAACTTCTTTGATGTTAATCCAGCTTCTCTTGTTGCACCTTTTGTTTCTGGTGTATTGATTCCTGAAAGACGAAACTCCATCTTCTTAAATCCAATATTGAAGCCTAAATCAACGTCTCCATAAACAGTATCGCCATCAACAACTTTGGTAACTGTCATCTTGTAATGATATAAAAAATCTAACATATTTCACCTAATTATGCGGATCAACCATTATCGCTTCTGTTGATGTTTTAGGTTCATTTTTCTTGTCACTTTTCTTCAACAAAAACATCTGAACAGCAACAGTAGCTAAAGTAATTATAATTAACCCAGCCGATATCAATTTCTTTCTTAATCCTGTATCCACTTGAGCCTCTTCCATCCTAATTCCCCTTAATTGTTTACTTGTATTATAAACAAAATAAACCCTGAAAGCAAATACTTTCAGGGTTTATTAAAAGGGAAATTACATCATACCTTCACTAACTAAAACCTTTTCTCCTGTCACTGGTTTATCTACAATGAGAGTTTCAGTGGTGAGCAATAGTCCAGCAATTGAGGCAGCATTTTGTAGCGCATTTCTGGTTACTTTAGCTGGGTCTATAATTCCAGCATCAATCATATTTACTAGCTTTCCAGTACGAGCATCCAAACCTCGACCTTCTTTTGCTTTTAATACATCATTGACAATTACATCTGGGGAAAGACCTGCGTTGTAAGAAATCTGTCGGATCGGCTCCTCTAATGCCCTCTTGACAATATCAACGCCAAATTGCTCATCAGGATCGGTTAGCTTCAATTTTAATTTTTTTGCCAGCCTTAGTAAAGTTACTCCACCACCAGGCACAATACCTTCTTCTACAGCAGCACGAGTGGCAGCCAAAGCATCTTCATATCGATACTTTTTCTCAATCATTTCAGCCTCAGTAGAAGCTCCAACCTTGATTACTGCAACCCCGCCAGAAAGCTTAGCAATTCTTTCAGTTAAGATTTTTGCTTCATAATCACTTTCTGCTTGTGCTAATAGAACTTTGATTTGTGCAATTCTATCTTCAATCTTTTCTTGAGTGCCTTCGCCTTCAATGATAGTAGTAGTCTCTTTAGTTACAATTACAGTTTTAGCAGTACCAAGAACGCTCAAAGGTGCTTCTTCAAGTGTAAGGCCCATATCTTGAGTAATTACAGTGCCACCAGTTAAAGCTGCTAAATCAAATAAATAATCTTTCTTCTGATTAGCAAAACCTGGAGTCTTGACAGCTACCCATGGCTTTCTACCTTGGTAAACATTTCTCACCATCAATTGTAAAGCTTCACCATCAATTGAATCAGCAATAATTAACAATGGATTCTTCATAGTAGAATCAAACTTCTGAATGAAACTAAACAATGTTTTTGCATCATACACTTTACTGTCAATTAAAAGTAAAGAAACATTGTTATGCCTACATTCCATTCTTTCAGGATTGGTAATGAAGAAAGGAGACATAAACCCCTTATCAAACTGCATACCTTCGACCATTGTTAGGAATGTATCACGACCACGGGATTCTTCAATTGTGATAACTCCATCCTTGCCTACAGCCTCCATAGCGTCAGCAACGATCTTGCCTATTTCTGGATCATTACCTGAAATAGTTGCTACAAATTGAATCTGCTCTTTGTTCTCGATTGGCTTTGCTAACTCTGCGATAGCCTCAACCAATACATCTACTGCTTTGTCAATTCCACGCTTGATACTAATAGGATTGCCACCAGCTGAAACAATTTTAAGTCCTTCTCGTACAAATGCTCTTGAAAGAACAGTAGCAGTAGTTGTTCCATCACCAGCATTTTCATTTGTTTTGCTGGATACTTGAATACATAATTGAGCACCTAAGTTTTCATAAGGGCACTCTAGTTCCACTGCTCTTGCAACAGTGACACCGTCTTTTGTGATGATTGGACCAGAAGGAGTTTGAATAACAACATTTCTTCCCTTAGGTCCCAAAGTGACAGATACGGAGTCTGCAACTACATTAAGCCCTCGTTCCATTGCTCTACGGGCTTCTTCATTAAAAATTAATTGTTTTGCTGGCATATATTTTCCTTAAAAAGTATAGAAAAAAGAAAGTGAACGAACGTCCACTTTCTTTATACACTCATTACATAGTCAAGTTTTCATTTTCAAACCAATTTAGTTTAGCTTTGAAGTTTTGAAGAGTTTTGACATAAGTGTATGCATTTTGAGTAGGCATACGACCATTCTTTGTAAGTTTGACTAATGGTCCTTTTTGAATATAGCCTTTCCATGGAACTTCAAACTCAAGTTCAGACAAGAGAACTGGTTCAATATAATTTTCAACAGTCTCTCTTCGCTCTTTAATTATAGTAGCCAATGGAACAATACCAAGACCCTTGCAATTAGCTGGCATATTGTCTTCACCATTGCTATGGGGTAAACACTCACGTAACAATGTCAAAATATAATGACGCTGTGTTCTGTCTAACCCAATGATAGGGTCAATTCCCATCATCTTGAGGGTATTAGCGAGCAATTCCTTGGTCAAGTGAGATGAACGAACTTGTTCCTTGATAGTTCCTTCTGCTACTTCCTTCAGATTGGAAAGAATTAAATTAGCCTTGCGAGGAGTCTTGTTTGACAACCTAGCTATGCTGTTGGCTAATTCAATAGGGATATCAAGCTTGTATTGGCGGTAGCAAGAATTGACTACTAATTCACTTAATTGAATATCTGTGTAAGGCACTAGATTTACAATGTTGTGGAATCTGCTAACAAAAGGGCCATTAAGCAGACCACCATGAGTTGTAGCACCAATAAGAGTGAACTTGGGGCATCTCATGACTTGCGGACGTGCGAGTGATTTGTCTTCAATGGTGTATGTGAAGTCTTCCATGATGCCATACAGATATTCTTGCATCTTTTCGGTCAGACAGTGAATCTCATCAATAAAGACAACATCATTTGCATTGATGTTTTTGATGACGTTATATAAGTCATTCCAACTTTTGATTCTATTACCCATGATCGAATGAAAGGTGACACCCATTTCATTGGCAACAACAGTGGCAAGAGTTGTTTTACCAGTACCTGGAGGGCCTAAAAACAAGATATGACCAATGTTTTGATTGGTTTTCTTGAAGGCATTTATTTTAATTTGTAAGAGTTTTTTAGTATCCTCTTGTCCTACGACATTGTTGAAGGATTCTGGGCGATGACTGTCAGACATGGTTCTCTCCTGCGCTTGATTGTTTATTGTATCAAAGGGTATGCAAAAAAGCAAAACCCTTATAAAACAAATATGGTGCAAAGTTTATTAGTGTTCATTTGTGATTCAAATTACCATGCTTTAGAATATGCTGCTTGGTCTTCACAACTTACTTACTTGACTAGATGCTTTATTATGACTGAAGAAAGACTTGATGTCAATAAAATAAACTGGAAAAAACAAAATGATATTTTTTTGAATCTAAATAATATTACTAAAAAGACCGACATGTTAGAAATTAGTTTAAGAGGGGCAACGATGTATTCAAGCCCAAAATATCAAAACATTTTACTTTTAAAAGATAATAGTTTTTCAAAAGAAGAAGACATTAAAAAAGTTATTGAACATTTGAACGCTAATTTGGATTTTCATAGTATTGGGGATTTAATTGGCTTTACTAGAGAATATGTAGTTTTAAATGGATTTGATTTCTTAAACACTGTCAAACAACTAACTAAAAATCAAGAATATGATGATATTAGTTTAGGTTTAGAGATTTCCAATGCTCTTATGGGTTTAGAAGTTGACACAATTCCATTTGTAGAGTCAATCAAAGAAGTTACATCTATCGACAATATTAAAATACACACAAGTATGATCAAAAAAATTGTAAAGTATCAAGAAATAGTAGATAAGCTTGTTGTGTCTTCTTTAAAATTAAGAAACGATTTGGTTTCTCTCTATTTAGTAGATGATAATTTAAACGAAGAAGATTTAAATAAAATAAAGAAAGAATTGACAAAAGAAGGGATGATTTTATATTTAACAACTGAAGAGAAGTATCCAGCTAATCCATATAAAATCATCCATCATAAAAACGGAACTAAAGCAGTAATCTTTAAATAATTACTCTGGCTCTGCTGAACCTTCAAAAATCATGCCCTTAGTTCCAGGATACATTTCATACCATCTGACTAACATTTCTTTACAATGTTCGGCATATTTATAATGAGAGCCAACACCAGTACGTAATTCCATCTCATAAATAAACTTGTCAACCTGAGTAGAGTGTTCAAAATAATACTGAGTGCCAAGCTTAGTAAAATAAATGTACCTGCTGCAATTATTAAGCAAAATACTCCTAGAATATTTTGAATCTTCCTTACAGTCATTACTTGCATTTCTAATTACTTCACAAGAAATGTTATTAATTCCCTCTAGCTCATCAACAGCATCATAAAAGCCTAGAGGAACCATATTAGTGTATCTATTACCAGTTCTATGGCGATTTAGATCACGAATCTCACCAAAGCTAATTCCCATCCAAGAGAAAGTGACGGACATTCTTTGAGCAACATTACCAAAAATTGAATATCGGTTTTCTCGGAATTGTAATGAGTTTTTTAAATCATCCTCATTTTCAAAAAGATCATTCACTTTCAAAAATGTCTGAGGTACTAAACAATCATTATCTGAAAATTGAAACTCAGATACTGACTTCTCATACAAACTAGCTTGACCTAAAAGGATAACAAACTCATTATCAATACACTTACCATGAGCCATAGTAGGTTGAGTATGCTTTGTCAATCTTGGAGCGCCTAACGATAGTGCTTCAGATATTTGTGAACCTAAGACAACCAATTCTTTTAAGGTGTGTGAGCGTAAATGAGAAGCAACATAAGCCCAAGCTCTAGCAGATTGAACCATCATCACACCTGTCTTAGCAGTTACAGGCAGATGAACTCTTGCTCGGTCGAAAGCATAATTACGCTTCATTCTTTCAACTTGCTTTTTTGCTTTAGAATCATTACTGTCCAGAAGATCCTTGGGTATTTTTGTAACTTGAGGATTTGTATTAGCAATATTTGTCCAAGCATCTAAACACTGTCGATAATTTTCAAATGAAGATTTTACAAAAGCATTATAAGCAACAACATATTGAGGAGGCATGCCTAATTCTTCAGGGGTAGCGGCACTGGACTCATCAATTTTAATATATCTAGTGGAACATTCTTGACCACCAGCAGTAGGCGAGATTGTCCAGAGATAAAAAGCAGCATGAAGGGTAATGTCATCAATAAATAAAGCAATTGGGGTCATGTCAGCAATAGAAGCATGGCCATAGTCTAGCATTTTAAAAATACTATCTACAGATTTATCTTGATTATCCCAATCAATTTTAGAAGCAATTGCATCCAATCCTTCATTATTTCTTGAATATCTTGCACCGACAGAAGCTAAAAGTTCTGGTGTAAATGAATAACAGCCTTTTTCTTCAGCTAATTCTGTTGGACGAATTGATACATATTGTACTTTCATGTAGTTCCTCTAAAATCTTGACCTTGCATTAACTAACAGAGCGCCCTTCCCTTTATGATAGACGGTAATGAGCCAATACAAGGTCCATTAATATTTTACACCCTTTACCTGTCGTTCTGCAATTACAAGGATAAAAAAAGTGAGCAACAGAAAAATAATAAATAAGCGTTCTGTCTTGGAGAGTAATAAATGGCTGTAATTTATGGATCATATAACCAACAATTAAAATCTAGTGTGAGTTTGCCATCAACAACCGGAAGTTTGTTTTATTTCACACTTCCATGGTATCCTCAATCCCTTATCGATGAGGTAAGATTTTGGAACACATCGGGTACTGCATGTACTGTAACTGCAATGCTTATTTTAAACGATGGTGCACATTATCGCAACAGTAGTACAGATAATAAAGGGCAAATTGTTTATAGAGACCCTACTGATAAACAAACATATGCTTCAGATTCCTATTATGCAAGTTGGGCCATGACTCCAGCTGTATATTCAGATAACTTATATAATAGGCCATTTGTTAATATATTAGTTTCAACAACTGGTTCTACAACAATAACTCCAACTGTTCAAGTTATTGGTAGAAAAGCCTTGGGTGGTTCTTATCTTGACACTGATTCCCAAGGCATCTTATCTGACAAATCTTATAAAGTTTTGATTGCTAAAAGTGCTTCTGCAATTGGTGGAACAGGTGGTGTAGTCTATGATATCACTTCAGCCGTAACCAGAAAAGGCGGAGACAATGCATCTAGGGCTGGATTCGCTACAACTACTGACTACCTTTACATTGGTTCAATTAATAAAGTAGACCACTTTGAGTTTAATCTTTCCGGCACTGCTACAACTGCTGCAACTTTAGCAATGGAGTTTTGGAATGGAACTACATGGTCTGCAACTGGTGTAAGTATCATGGACAATACTTCTTCTGGAAACTCTGACACCATGAGATATTCAGGAGTTATTGAAAACAACACAACAGTATCAGGTTGGACAAAAACTAGATTAACTGGAACTGGAAATACTTTAATTCTTGATCCTATGACTGGTTTAGGTGTTTCAATTACTGCTGGTCAAGTAAAGCCTATTGGAATGTTCTATGATCCTGAGAGATTCTGGTGGAGATTCAGTGTAAATAGAATTGCCGGATCAGGCATATCATTCGCTTCAATCCTTCCAATAGCTGAAGGATACTAAACAAAAACCCTCCTAACGGAGGGTTTTTTTATTCTTATATAGCTTGACGTCGTGAGTGGATACTTCTTCCAAATAAAAATACTCTTCAAGAATATTTTCCACTTCATCATTCTTTTTAAATATATTAATGCAACATAAGGTTTTAATATCTTTTAAAACTTCTTTAATTTCATTTAAAAAAGCATACTTGGTAAATAAAATATATTCTTCTGGCAAACCTGTAATTCTTTTTGAATCTTGAAACTTCTTTTTAAATAATTTCAATATCTCTTCAGTTTCATCAAGCATAATTATAGATGGATATATAATCTTTTCTGTTTTAGGTAAATATTTTAAACCATTCCATATGTATTGAATTGGAAACTCTTTAGTAAACCACCAATTTTCGTCCCTGTAGATTTTAAATATCTCGTCTATAGCTCCCAACTTTGTATCGCTAATTCTCTCTTTTAATTCGCTTCTTTTGATGTAAGAGTTTTTAGGAATAAACTCTCCAGGCTTAATATCTTCAAGTCTGGTTTTTTCTTGATTATTATATAAATAGATTGCTCTTTCTAAACCATCAATAAAAAATACATCTTTGCAATTTAAAGAATTAACTGTTCTATAAAAAGGATTACATTGATGAAAAGATCTTTGACTTATATTAATCGCATTCAAATCTTTAATATTACACCAATGATAAACCCCATTTGGAACTGTAATTACTAAGCTACTCAACTCAGCTAAATAAAAAACTACATCTGCGGAGCTAGTTTTTCCACGTAAATCTAATATCTTTGAATCATACTCAGATTCAATAGCCTTTTCACCAACTAAAACAATAGTCTTTCCATTATTATTTTCAATTACATAATTAATAAAATCATCCCAATAAGGCCAGTGAGCATTTTCTGCATTTGAATGGTTACTTTGAGATTGAATTAAAATAAAATCTTCAACATCGCCTAATAATTGCCTAGCTTCTATTTTTGAAGATTCTGGGACTTTTAAATCTTCAGGCATTTCAATTACATCAACAGTGGCAGACCAATCACATTGACATGATTCTATATCTTCTAAATTACAAACAGACTGAAGTTTAAATAAATTGTAAACATAATTAATTTGGTCATTTACATAATCTTGATTAGCCATACGACAAAAATATTTCATGAAGTCGTATCTCTTGTCAAAATCATAGGTGCGAAATTCTACAATGTCTATAAAATCTTGTTCTTGAATGAAAGTAGCGATATTAGCATAAGGTCCAACATAAATAATATTCCTTATGCCTTTTCTTTTTGCCAATTCTAGGGAGGCCATTACATCTCCCCAAGCTAGTCCAATTAATCCCCATTTCATAAGCTTATTATAAACAAAACCCCTCCGAAGAGGGGTTTTGGTTTAGATCTTCTCCACTTGATCATATGTTAATTCTACTGGTGTTTCTCTACCAAATAAATTAATCATGACCTTAAGCCTTTGCTTTTCATCATCCACAACATCAATCTTTCCTGTTAGATCAATGAAAGGACCATCGTTCACCCTAATAAGCATGTCTTTTGCCCATGTTTTCTTAGGTTTAAATCCACGGTTAGGGTCTAAAGACGCTAGGATTCTTTTTACTTCAGAATCTTTAATTGGAACTGCTTTGCCATTAGCACAAACAAAGTTAGTGACATATTCAGTTCTTTTAACTAGATTCCAAGTATTGTCATCCATTACCATTTTGACAAGAATGTAGCCTGGAAAAATCTTCGTTTCCATTTCTGTCTTCTTGCCATTCTTAACCTTGATTTCTTTATCTACAGGAATTATAACTTCTTGGATTTTGTCATCTAGATTTTGCTTTTTTGCAAGCTTTTCAATCAAGGTTTTTACTTTCTGTTCATGTTGGGTAAAAACATGAACAGCGTACCATTTAGCAATACTCATTTAATACCTCTACACAGTTGCAGACTTTCGTGAACGAGTAGTCTTCTTAACCTTAATATCAGAATTGTCTACCCAAAGCCAAGCTTGAACATATGCGCCATCCTTCATCAAAGAAATGTTCGCATCCTCATCAAACAATACAACTTCAGGATTGTTTACATCAGCTTTAATCTTGCTAAACTTTGTCTCAGCAGCAGAAATAAACTTTAAAGAATCAATTTCATTCTGCTTTTCAACAGTTTGCATAATGTTTTCTACAATATTCTTGAACTTGCTTGATTTAGAAGTCCGAGCTTGATTAAACAATTCTTCGAGTTCTACACTTGTGATGTAAACATAACCATTCTTATTCGACATTTTCTTATCCTTACTTAATTTTCGACCAAGGCAATTTATGAAGCTTCTCTAAATCGGAACCTTCATACATAACACCTTTGCCCCTACGGTCTAAAATGCGCCACCCGATCATACCATTGTTTTGGAGAATAGGCCTTTCAATATCTTTTAATGTTAATAATTGATCTAAAGTTGGTCTCATATAACATTCAACATACATAGCCTTGCCTGGATTAACAAGCAATTTAATAATCCCCGCCACATTCATTAATTCAGTGGTCGCATTTCCTCTGCCACGATGCTCAACACCCTCAGAAAGTATTCTTTTAGATATCGTTTCGTGATCATTAACTAACCCTGATAATTTACCATCTCTGTATATCCAATGCCCATAAATATTTGGAATATTATTTTCTTCACCTACAAGCACTAAATATTCTAAAAACTTCTCTTGGTCGATTTCTCCTAAAACTTTATCAAAATCTTGTGGTAACTTATAACCACTCTTACCAGTCCAATTGCCATCGTAAAATTGATGATACTTAACTAATTTTCTGTTAAGAGCATCACATAGATCATAATTCATATTCTTCTTATACCTTTCATTTAATATATCTGAGAGGTTTAAGGAAAAAAAATTAAGAAAAATTAATTTGCGTCTTTGTTCTGTGATGATTCGTTAAAGGGGGAAAGCGATGATTCTTAGTTATATAGCAGCAATCTTTTCATTAACTGGTATTTTCTTTAATATCAGAAAAAGTCCACTGTGTTGGTTCTTGTTTATGGCTTCCGATACTCTTTGGTTAATCTATTTTGGAAGCACTAAACAAATTGCACCTATACTTACTCATATAGTTTTTATTTGTGTTAATTTTTATGGTCTTTACACATGGTCATATAAACGCCATGGCAAAAAGGATAATAACGAGCTGTAAAAGAAAAAATAAGTAAATACCCTTTGAGGAATAAAATGGATAAGTTAAACGAATTAAAAGCTCTCGCAGAATTAGCAGAACAATTAGAAAACAATGGTCACTATATTGAGGCTAACACTGTTCATAATAGATTTATTAAATTAGCACAAGTGGATTTAAACCCAGTGTTGTTTTTTGATGCTCTTAAAAAATCTACTAATTTTACAACCCTATTAAGACAAGCTCCATCAATGTACAAAGTTCCTACATTTGCTGTTGATGCTTCAGATGCAACTGTTTCTTTAGTTCAAGAATTGTTAGGGCTACCAGTTGATGGATCTCCTGGCCCAATGACAATATCAAAAATGGCTAAAATGGGTGGATCACTAGATTCTGTACTTACAGCAGGTTTCAGAAGAAAGTTTAATATACAACCTAAGAAGAAATAAAAAAATCCCCGAAAGGGGATTTTTTTATTGTCTCTCTATAATCATAAAACCATTGTTATAGTCTACTTGGTGAACTATTTTCCATTCAGGGTTTGCTTCTAAAAACTCATTGATTGCAAACATAATTCCCTTGCCACCATCTTCACCAACTTCGCCAAAAGCAACGGTGTCATGGAACATTATATATTTTTTAATTTTATGTGCATGAATTTCTAGTTCTTTACTCACCGTTTCATATGTGTGATGGGAATCTACAAACAATAAATCAGCCTCATCAATAAGGTCAAAATCAAAACTACTGCCGTGGTATCTCACAAATCTTTCACCAAAATAAGGGTTGATTAAATCGTAAGTAGTTTCTAAATGATAAATATCACAAGAGTACAAAGTTTGTAGACCCATCAATAAAGCAAAAGAGCTTTTACCTGTACCGCAACCAAGTTCAATTCCAATATCACAATTTTTTGCATACTTATAAATTGTATCTAAATGTTTATAGATATCACTGCAAGTAGCCTTGAATTCATCAAACTTTTCATATGCAAAAGCAATATCTTTCTTTAAATTAGCATAGTGATAAGCACCCTTTCTCAAATAAAATGGGATATTAAAACTAGCACCAGATCTTCCGAAAGGGTTATTGTGCCTAATTGGAAAACCATCGTGTAATACAGGGTTATTCCATTTCTTATGATAGTAAGCTCTAGTTCTTGGCAAATACACTTCTTCAAAAGTTCTTCTTAAGTTATTCGATGGTATCGAAGAACTGCCAATATGAGAAATATCTACAGCATAATCAATTTCACTTAAACCTGAATTCTGTATACGAGCTGAGAAATCTGTATCTTCAAAATATGCTGGATAAATATTCTCATCAAAGAAGCCTAATTTTTCATAAGCAAGTCTAGTATATCCAAAAACAGAATATCCAGCTCCTTTAATTACAGCGTGGTCAGGATTCTTAGTTATATAATCTACAAGCTCAACAAAAGAATTATTATTAAACTTAGTATCATCATTAACTATAATTAACGCAGCATATTTATTTTGATCATGCACAAAAACATGTTCAATTGCATCATTCCAACATACAGAACATCCTCTGTTAGTACGGTTGTCGAATAATCTTATTTCTTCATTTTCATAGGACAATTCTTTACAGAGTGAAATAATATCTTGCCTATTTGAATTATTAAAAAGCAATATATCTAATTCATAATGGTTGCTGTTTGATTCCAATATACTTTTGACACACCCATCTATATTAATTGGATCTGAAAATGCGGGAATACAAACTGCTACTTTTAATTTAGTCATCACTTATTGCTCTTTCAATTACTGCAATATTATAAAGATTCTGTGCCATTAAAACAATTTGCTCAACTAATTTCTGAGCTAATTGCATTTTGTCTTTAGTGTAGTCTGAATCATCTATAACATTCATACCTTTAATGTTATTGTAATATAATTCAGCTGCTGTAATTGTTGTTTTAAATTGCTCTACTAATTTTGTAAACTCTAGAGCAAAATCTTCTTGGTACTTGTCTGTTAATTCATCCATTGTTTGATATTCCTTAATAGAATTAATTTAGTATTCTGACCAAAATATGTTGAAACTTTTTTATTAGATATTACGTCTTATATAATTGAATGGTAAATCCATTCAGGTGATCTTCTAGACACCTATTATAAAGCGTACCTAATGGGCGCAAATGGAGAAATATATGGCTAGTATTGATGATGTATTAAATCTACCTCAGCGTAGAATTTTAATGCCACAACGTAATATGATCATGGATCAACATGAACAGATTATTAATAAGTTTTTTGACGATTTTTTAGGTAATCGTAAAAACTTTATTCATTCCAACACTTCTTATCCAAAAATGGATATCTTTGAAGACGATTTTTATTTCTGTTTGGACTTCGCTGTACCAGGTGTTGAAGAAAAAGATCTTAACATTGAAGTTGTTAAGGAAACAAATCTTCTTACAATCACTGGAAGTTCAAGAATTTTAAGAGAGAAAAGTTATTTTTATCATCTTAAAGAATTAAAACAATCTGCTTTTACAAGAACGATTCAATTACCAGATGATCTTGAGGTTGATCCTGAAGTTTGTCATTTAGAGAATGGTATCTTAAAATTAGCTTTCAAAAAGATTATTGTTAAAGCTGAAGAACCAAAAGAAACTGTAAAGAAGATTTCAATCAAGAAGTCTTAACAAAAAAAGAGGGAGATTTTATTCTCCCTCTTTTTTACATATTTCTATCTCTTCGATCAAAGTCACCACCATAACCATCTTCCATTTCTCTTTTCTTTCTAGCTTCTTCACGGAGTTTTTTCATTGAATCTTCAGCAAATCCATTAATGATTTTAAACTCAGGTCTTTGTCTTTGTATAGATTTACAATAATTTACAGCATGATTTGAATCTTTAAACTTTCCACCACTAGGAGTCATTTCTCTAATTCTGCCATCTTCATTCATCATAACTGTCCAGCCCTTACCATCAACATAATTGTATGTCAAAGTGTAAACTCCACCTTTTTTTGGAGCTGGTGGTGCTGGGCGAACAGGAGATGGAGCTGCACCTTGGGCATCAAACATATCTCTTCTTAACTCTCTTACAGTGCTAAGGTCAAGGCTGTTAATTTCTCCAGCCATAAACATTTCATATGCTTTGTTGTAAGCAGGATCAGCATTCCATAATTGTAGTTGAGGCTCGTAATTAAATTGCTCTTTGGTATTTCTAGCAATTTTTTTAGCTGTGTTATTTGCATGTGTAATATTATTAAAGCCATCTAATCTTTTTTCTGTTTGGTTTGTTTCGTATTCCAAAACAATAATTGCTTCATTATCACGTCTGCTTGTTGGGTCAATATCATTTCCCTGTGAGTCTGCATTAAAATGTCCACGAGGTCCTACAGTAATGATAGTAGGTGGGCCAACTTCTCTTTGATAACCTTGTGCTAATCTTGTAAGTATATTGGCTTCTTTAATAAAACCTAAAGAATCTAGATGGTTTGCATTATTTAATAAACTTGCAATAATCTTTCTATTCATTGTCATCCTCATTTTCAATTTTTTCAATCAAGCCCTTATTTTCTAATGCTCTTCTTAATTCTCCACCATAACTTACTGGATCGAATCTCCAATCGCTATTTCTGATTGCTTTAGCATAATTATGAGCGTGATCCATATCTTTAAATTCTTTGCCTGCAGGGCCTTTTATTAATGACTCTTTACCATTTTTATTCACTAACAAGACAACCTTGCCATCAAGATCACCCAATGTTATATGAAATATTTTTCTTTTAGGTTCTGCTAATCTTGTAAGAACATCTGCTTCTTTATTGAAACCTAAAACATCAAGATCGTTTGCCACCTTAATCAAACTGGCTATAATATTTCTATCCATAAAATCTCCAAAGAATAAAATTCTTAATTGTTAATATTTTTTTACACGCTCTTGCAAATTAAACCTTTACAACCTATACTTTACTGAATCCTTATAGGGAAAATGAAATGGCTAAGATTTTAAAAGATAAATCAATTTACTACAACGATGTTAACCTTATTGCACAAAGATGTAAGGTTAAATCACGATCAGATATTCCAAAAGAATTAAATCGCATTATTGTTGCTCCAATGCAATCAATTATTGGAAAAACTTTTGCACACAAAGCAAATGAATTAGGCCTTTCTTTATGCCTTCATCGTTTCTGTGAAGTAAAAGAAGAAGTTGAGCTTTTCCAATCATTACCAAACAAAGATAATGTATTTGTATCAGTGGGTTTAAAAGATTGGGACCGTGTTTCCGCTCTTGCAAATGCTGGTGCTGATAGTTGGCTTTTAGATATGGCAAATGGATATATGGTGGATGAAATAAAAGAGTTCATTTACCGTATGTCTGACTTTCCAATGAAGAAATTGATGCTTGGAAATATTCATACTGCTGAGGGGTTTTTTGATTTAGATTATATTTCTGATTACTCTGGAATTGAAAGATTTGTTCGTGTTGGAATTGCTGGTGGAAGTCCTTGTGCAACCAATGACTCTACAGGATACAACCGTGGACCAATTACTGAAATTATGGAGATTGAAGGCTCTAACAAACTAGACATTCCTCCAGACTATCGGAAACCATTTATTATTGCAGATGGCGGAATTAAAAACTCTGGATATGCTGCTAAGGCTTTCGGGGCTGGTGCTGATTATGTGATGATGGGTGGATATTTTGTTAAAGCACTAGAAGCAGAAACTCATATTATGGGAGATGGACACTATTGGGGTGGCGCTTCTCATAAACAACAAATCCTACAAACAGGCACAGCACATCGACATTCTGAAGGAAAAGAAATTGCTGTCCTTGATGAATTGTCTCCACTTGAAACCCTTGTAAAAGAATTGTGGGGCGGTATTTCTTCTGCTGTTTCCTACGGTGGTTATGATACACTTACTAACTTCATCGGGAATGGTGTTTTTGAAATCAAGCAAAACTCATTACCGCCAAGGAGAGGTTAATGTCAAGAAATAAGTTTTACGATAAGATTATTTTACAAATTAAGCAAAGGTTCAAAGATGAAACAGCTTTGAGCATTCTTGATAATATGCAGAGTGTATATGAAGCTAAAGATAATGATTATTCTGCTACTGGTCTTCCTATGGGCAATCTTCGCAAGTGTGAGGATGCTGGTATTGATGCTTGGAGAGGATGTTTAGTTAGAATTGGCGATAAAATGTCCCGCCTTGAAAACTTCCTCAAAGAAAAAGAATATCTAGTAATATCTGAAAAGGCAGAAGATACAGTAATTGATCTTGCTAACTACGCAATATTAATGTGTTGTCTAATTGAGGAAATAAAATCTTCGCATTCTGATTTTTATTGGGATTTATCTGACAAAGCTCAAGATGATTTACTCAATCTTTCATATTATTGTGTATTTCAAGCAATGTTATGGAAAGACAATGACCCTGAGAATGATTTAAGTAATTTGGGAAAAGCATTGAGTTACTGGCCTCTTCTTTGCAATTATTCCTTGGAGATGAGATAATGAGAATATCCCCCGAAAATGTAGTGAAATGCGAAATTAAAATGTCGCCTACCCCTATGAGAAAAGCATTCCATGAGTTTTTAAATGAACAAAAAGAATGCATAGCTAATTGGGAAGAAAACAATTGGTCCTATTTTTATGTGTCTGATTCTAAAACTGCACAAAAACTAGTGACAGATTTTGAAGCATATTACATTATTAATAAACTTAAGACAGAAAATGACTGATAAAGAGTTTAATAAAAAGTTCTTAATTCATAGAAAACATGCAATTGGATATTTTAAAAAGAAATACAAGTTTTCAAATGATGAAGCAGAAGACTTTGTCCAAACTGCTTATTTGAAGATTTTTAAAAGATTCTACAATACTAATGTCAATTGTGAATTTCCAAAACAATATCTTTTCAACGCTGTGCAAAATTGTATTTATGAACATGCCACAAGAAGAAGCTATGTTAAAAAAGAAGAAAGCTTCACCCAATTAAACATAGAACATCCTACAGTTTTTCTAGACGCTTTAAATGAAATAGATCAGGATTCATTCACTGATAGCATAATAGAAAAGAAAACTATATCGAAAGAAATCAACTTTTTAATTGAAAAATTATCTGAAACACATCCAGATTATTCAAATGTAATTAAAATGTATTACTTTGATAATTTGACTGGCCCTGAAATTGCTGAAAAACTTAATGTGCCATTAAACACAATTAAAACTCGATTGCTTCGTGCTAAAAACAAAATTAAAGAACTAATTAAAGATAAAATGATAATGTTTACATTATGAATACTAAGTTATTTAATCAATGTTTATCTCGTAGAAAGCATATATATAGTTACTTTTATAACTTGACACACCGCAATTATGACCTTTCTCAAGATTTAACACAACAAACCTTTCTTAAAATATTTACATTCTTTGATAAATATAACATAACTGAAAAAGAACATTTAAACACTTGGATGATTAAAGTTGCTAGAAACATATGGTATGATCATTTAAGAAGGAAAAAAAATGTTCTTCAAGCAGAAATTGAAGAAGATGAATGTGATATAAAGTATTACGACAAATTGGTATCTGAAACTAATATTGAAGAAGATTATCAAATTAAAGAATTAAAGGTGGTTATTGAAGAGATTGTATCTTTATTACCACCTAATCAACGGGAATTATTTAAAGTTTTACAGATGCATGAATTAGATGGTTTGCAATACAAAGAAATCTCTAAAATCACAGGTATAACTAATGATTCTCTAAGACAAAGCTCATCAAGGATAAAAAAAATCTTAAGAATTAAATTATCCGAAGCTTTGCAAAATTAATAAAATAGGTATAATCTCTAAGGTTATCCAATTTTAATAAGGAAAAAATGAAAATGAAGAAGTTTATTTTGACTCTCGTAGCTTTAGTGGCTGGAACATCTGCTTTTGCAAATGGCCCACTTACAATTAAGCTTGACAATATTCAAGGCAAGACTGTTTCCAAGAAGACAGAAGGTCCTGCATTTAGTTCACAATCTTTTGCTGGCGCACCTGTTCTCAATCATAATGGGCAATTAGTCGGGCTTGATGTAGTTGTCCTCGTCGATAAGTATGAAGAGAATTTAGCTGTAGTGCGCCCTCTTGCAGAATACAGTGTTGTGGGTGTCAAGGTCCGCTCAGTCGCAGCAGTATCTGTCAGCCCTAACGGTAAGCAAGTCTACGCTGGGCTTGGTGTCCTTGTACCAGTTGGAAAGGTTCTTGATGGATTAGATCTTGAGGTTGGTGCAGTTGCTCCAGGTGCGGATCTTACCAATGGATTCAAAGTTGATGGAAATTTTGTTCCAGCTGTAAAGGCTAAGATTGATCTTTCTAAGGTTTTTGGTGGTGCAAAAAAAGTTGTCAATGAAGGAATGAAAAAGTTATCTCCTGTTGGCGGAAGAATTTAAACTCTCCCCACTCCTTGACTAACAAAAATCTCCCTGAAATATGGGAGATTTTTTGTTTTTAAGATATAATAGGTTTATGTATGTTGCTCACACGCCATCAGAACATAAACCAGATGTTTGGCATAGTTTAAAAGACCATCTTGATGCTGTTGCTGAATTATGCTTTGAATATGGAAAAAATATCAACTTACCTTACACAGCTAAGTTTCTAGGTCAAATACATGATCTAGGAAAGTATAAGCCTGAGTTCCAAAATTACTTACGTGTTTCACATTCAATTGGTGTAAGACAAAGCTCAGTGCCTCATAAACAAGTTGGAGCCTTGTATCTCCTTGAAAACTTTGGCAACATTGGAGAACTATTAGCTTTATCAATATTAGGTCATCACAACGAAATCCCAAGCTTCCGCCATTTGGAATCTGAAATTGATGAGTTTACTAATGTTGATGAAATGGAACGATGCTTTTCTCTGGCAGTTAAAGATGGAATGAATTTTGACTTAACTTTTGTTCAAGAATTTCAAGATTTCATCAAAGGAAAGGCTCCAGATGAAATATTTTTTATCTTAAGATTTCTACATTCAGTTTTGGTTGATTCTGACCACATTGATACAAGTAATCATTTTTATCCCTACTTTCAATATGTAGAAAATAAAACTAATATTGACAAAATGATTGATGATTACGACATATTTCAATCTGAGTTCAAATGCAGAAATGAGATTGATGTCTTAAGAACAGAAATCAAAAATGTTATTATAAACAATTCTTTTGTACCAACCAATATCTTCACTATGACTGCAACAACTGGAGCTGGTAAAACTAATTGTGGTTTAGGTTTTGCACTCCATCATTCAAAGCATAACAATCTACAAAAGATAGTTTTTGTTCAGCCCTTCACTTCTATCACTGATCAAACTGCAAGCACCTACCAGTCAATATTTGAAAATAAAACAACTGTACTAGAACATCATTCTGTTGTCAATGAAAAAGATGGCGTTAATGAGAAGTGGAGAAGTAAAGCATCTCAGAATTGGAATGCACCTATAGTAGTATCTACAATGGTGCAATTGCTTGAATCACTTTTCGACAATAAACCATCCAAAATCAGGAAACTACACAAATTAGCAAACGCATGTATTGTATTGGATGAAGCGCAATCCATTCCTTTAAACCTAGTTAAGCCAACTCTTAATGCTTTATCTCACTTAAACAAGATATTTAACACCACAGTTGTTTTATGTACAGCAACACAACCTGACTTTCATAAATATTTAAAAAACAAGACTGTCGAATTGATTGATGACTATAAAGATTATTTTAAAAAACTTGAAAGAAACACTATATGCTACAACTCTAGCTCTTATTCTATTGATACTTTGGCAGATGAACTTAAAAGTCATAACCAAACCTTGTGTATCGTTAATAAAAGAAAAATAGCTCAGCATATTGTCAAAAAATTACAAGCAACTGAGAATAAAGATGAGGTTTTGCACTTATCCACTACTATGACACCAAACCATAGGAAAAAAGTGCTTGAAAGTGTTCACCATAAACTCAAAAATGACTTAAGAATAATTTTAATTGCCACCAGCTGTATCGAATGTGGAGTTGATGTTGACTTTCCAATAGGCTACAGACAAAACTGCTTCCTATCGTCAATATATCAAGCTGCTGGACGAATCAATAGAAATGGCAATAATAAAGATAAGCACAGCAGCCCATTGATTGTGTTTGATCTTGAAAATGAACGACACGATGAAATCATGGAGTATGGAATCATTAAATCCAGAGACTATATTAATTTTGAAGATATTTCAGACCCAAATGTCATCTCTAGATATTTTAAAGAAATGTTCGAAGATCACTCCTCAAGACTAGATTATAAAAATATTATAAGAAGTTCACAAAAGCTTGATTATCCCCAAGTTAGCACAGATTACAAGATTATTGAAAACAACAATATCAACTTAATAATTTCAAATGCTGATAGTCAAGATATCATTGCCCAAGTAAGAAATAATCAAATCCCACCCTTCGAGATAAATAAAAAGCTCGGGCCATATTGCACTAGTGTCAAGCCAAATGATATAAAGGGTAAAGAATCAAGCGTAGATACTTCAATTGATGGCCTGTTTTTATGGACCGGGGCTTACAATGAAGTTTATGGATTGGAACTATGAATTTAGCTAATAATGAAGTTGCTTTTAACGTCTTTGGTCGCTCAGCTTGTTTTACTGACCCAAGGTTTAAAATTGAAAGAAACAGCTACCCAGTTATAACTCGTACAGCAGCTAAAGGTATTTTAGAAAATATTTATTGGCATCCACAGATTCAATGGGATATTACACGAATCCAAGTTCTTCATGAAATTAAATACTATGGTATGACTGTTAATGAAGTTGAAAATTTAAAAGCAAGTAAAGACCAGCCGATAATCATCAAACAAAGACAACAGCGCACAATGCAAGTCCTTCATGATGTGTCTTATAATATTTATGCTCAAATGAATTATGTCGAAGGCTATGACCATTCGTTTGTAACTAAAGGCATAGAAATTTTTAAACGAAGAGTTAAGAATGGAAAATACTATCATCAGCCATTTTTAGGGGTGTCTAACTTTATGGCATACATTGATGAAGTGACAAATACAACTCCACATTCTTCTTTGGTTGATATGAGATATTTAGGTATCATGTTGACAGATATTCACAGAAGGCCAGTTTACAATGAAGATGGTAAAATAGTGGATTACATACACACCCCACAGTTTGATGAAGTGTACATGGAAAACGGAGTGCTTAAATATAATGTTTCTTGAAAACCTATATAACAATGCAGAAGATATCTTAAAACAAATCATAGGGGAAATTGTACCTCCACCAGGTTATCAAGTACATAACTATCATTGGAAAGTTTCATTATTTTCTGACAACCCTGAGCGTTTTGTTTTTTTGCCAATAATGAACGACAAAGGCAAGACAGACGAAACGCTCATACTACCTACTGTTGCAAGAACAAGCAATTTATTGGCTTTTCACCTGTCTGATCTTGCTACTTATGTCTTTAAAATTAATAATCCTGACAAAGATGCAAAAGTAGAAGTTAAACATAAAGAATTCATGAAAAACTTGTGCTTGCTGTATGACGCTACTAAATCAAAAGAATTGAAATGCATAGTTGATTTTTTGACCAATTTTGATATGACAAAAGTGCCAGAGAGTATGCTTCATTCACACCGTATTGTATTTGAAGTAGATAACTCAATTGATTACATACTTGATGAACCGATTGTAAAATACATATCTGGTAACGTAAGCAATAACGATGAAAATTATGATGGCTATTGTTCTATAACTGGCAAAAAGTGTAAGACGACCTCATATCTCCCCATGAGAATTAAAAATATACCAGGTAAACATGCACAATATTCTTTGATATCAAATAATGATGAAATATATGTTTCTTATGGACTTGAGGATTGGAAAGTAAGTTCTGTTTCTGAAGAAGCAATCAGAATGTGCCATCTTGCATTAAACGCATTGGCATCCTCAAAAGATCACTCATATACCTTTGGTCCATATAAGTTCATATGGTTCTCCAAATCGAGCTTAGACTTACCTTTTATGCAAGATCCTAAACTGATTAAAGACTTTTTGGAATCTTATAAGACTGGGAAAATTTATTCAGCAAGATCACTTAAAAAGTCCGATAAATTTTATTTATACTCTCTTAGTACGAATTCAGTAAGAATAGTGCTTAATTTTTCAATTGAATCAAACATCTCAGAGTTTTATGAAACGCAATACAATTGGTTGACTCAAACCTCTATTAATAATCATTGCTTTTCTATGTATGAATTTTGCAAGTTGTTCTCAGATAAAAACCCAGCTCCTAAAAGGCATTTGTTTGATTCAGCATTCTTTGGACATCAGTTGCCATTAAATTTAGTTTTTGAAACACTAAGTAAATTAAAAAGCAAAAAGCTTGGATCTTTTCTACACAAAGATAAAAATGAATTTGCTTTATTGGGATTGTTAAGATACTATGTCACTAAGGATCATCAACAACAAATGAAAAATTCAGAACAGCTTCCAGAAAATTTGGATTCTTTAGGATTCAAATTGGGAAGACTTTTTACAGAATATCAAGAATTACAGTTTGAGGTAAGCCCAAAAGTTAACACCTCTATTACTTCTTCACACTTGACTATGGCATCAACTCATCCAGAATCTGTTTTTGGGTTTCTTAATATAAATGCACAAAAGCATCTTGATTATTTACGGAAACAAGATAAACTAGGTGCATATTATTCAATCAAAAGCAGAGTTGATGATATAATTTCATTGATACCAAACATTCCAGTCTCTCTTAACCTTAAAGAACAGTGTGAGTTTATGCTGGGAATGTCTTTTCAATCTAGTCTACTTAAAGAACAAAGAATTGCCAATAAGGCAAAGAAGGAAGCATCAAATGAAATTTGATCCAAGTAAAGAACTAACTATAGTCGTCTATCTTGACATCGTAAACGGAAATCCTAACGGCGATCCAGGTACAGGTATGCCAAGGACTAATCCATTCACTGGTCATGGTCTAATGTCTAATGGATGTGAGAAAAGAAAGCTTAGAAATTACTTCCTTAACGAAGGTCGTGAGATTTTTGCCATGTGCGAAAGTGCCATAAACGATACTATCAGAGAAGAATATGCTAAGATAGGCGTTAAGTCTACTCCAAAAGATGCAGATAAAGCAAATTTGGCTAAGATTCTTGCAAACAAGTATGTTGATTTGAAATTTTTCGGTCATGTGCTTGCTACTGGTGACTTACCTGCAAATAATCTTCGTGGTGCTTTATTTGTAGGAGAAGGCGAGTCAATTCATCCTGTAATAGTCCGCACCATTGATATTTCAAGATGTTACGCCACTAATGATAAAGAAAAGACTGGTAAGAAGCTTAATCAGGCGCTTGGCAGCAAGTCAGTAATAGATTACGGAATGTACAAGTTTGTACTTAAGTATTCATCACATACTGGAATGGCTAATGGAGTCACATCTGAAGACCTTGAGCTTCTTGTAGAATCATTGCAATGGTGCTGGTCAATTGATCGTTCTGCTAACAGAGACCTCAGATTCCAAAAAATGGTTGTTTTTTCTCATGACCCTAAATCAGTGCAGACACAGAAACTTGAAGCGTTAATTGAAGCTACAATTGCACCAAAGCCAACATGTACTGAAGATGTCTCACTTGTCTTTAAAAGTGATGAAGTACCAGAAGGTGTCATAGCCTTAGAGTTTTAATTGGTGCTGCGAACCTGATGTGATTTTTATTATCCCATTAGGTTCGCACTTTTTTAATGGTCAATTTATTATTTTATACCTGACCCATCTTCAATCTTAGTACTTTAACAATTTTATATATCCCAAATGTGCGCTTTCATCCAACTTCATTGTTGGATGTGGATTGAAACCGGCCACAGCGTTCCTTATAGATTTCATGTTCCTAACTTTCATCCAGGCTAACAGCTGGATGTGGATTGAAATCACATCTTTGGTGCTTTTAATGATTACATTCATTCAACTTCATTGCTGGATGTGGATTGAAATGCCGAATGCCTACGTTCATGTCGCAAAGAAGATTACTTTCATCCAGCTTAAGAGCTGGATGTGGATTGAAACTGAGAATCACATTAGTATCAAGATCAGGCGGTACTTTCATCCAACTTCATTGTTGGATGTGGATTGAAACATGGTGGAGTCGGACAAGGTATTAGAGTTTTTGCAGCTTTCATCCAACTTCATTGTTGGATGTGGATTGAAACACCAAGATCATTGAATCAAACCAGACCACCTAACCTTTCATCCAGCCTTACAGCTGGATGTGGATTGAAACCTGTGTTTCGTCCGGTAGATACACTTTGGTCCATTTCATCCAACTTCATTGTTGGATGTGGATTGAAACTCCTGAAAGATTCGTTCACAGCCAGCCTTCTTCTTTTCATCCAGCCTTACAGCTGGATGTGGATTGAAAAATTGGCTTGTCAACGTACATCGTAGCAAGACAAGGCTTTCATCCAGCCTTACAGCTGGATGTGGATTGAAACGGTTGCCTCAATGCAGCAATAAATGTCGCAGTGCTTTTCATCCAGCTTAACAGCCGGATGTGGATTGAAACGAATTATCTAGGAGTGGTAGCAATGACTAATAACCTTTCATTCAACTTCATTGTTGGATGTGGATTGAAACAAGTTTCATTTGATTTTCCTTTCTTATAGAACGGGCTTTCATCCAACTTCATTGTTGGATGTGGATTGAAACCAACAAGTTGTTTGTAATGACTTTGATGCATTGATGCTTTCATCCAGCTCAACAACTGGATGTGGATTGAAATTGATGAAGATATGTCAACCTAGACTCCGAGACTTCCTTGTCCAGCCAAAAAGCTGGATGAGGATTAAAAGACAAATAGTCTAGATAAGTCTTTTATGCAATTCTTCTAATCTTGTATTTCTTTTTATGTCTAACAAAAGCCATCTCTTGCACTGGTAATGGCTCTTGTGTTTCAATTGGTTTTGTCTCTTTAGGTTTTGCTACTTGACCTATATAAGTGACATTGTCTTGATAATCCATTCTAAACTTAGCACTAAAATATTTATTAAAAGAATCAACTAGCATTCTATGCCCTTCATCAAGTAATGTTTCTTTTGAAAAACCTTGCATAAATGACGTGTCTTGGATTTGAGAATTATATTTGTTAGTAATCGCTATCATTACTATTTTAGATAAATTATTTATTATACGATTGATCTTTGGAATTAAATTTTCATAACTATTAGTGTTTATGATTGGGTTAAAATGAGAAACAATTAAAGAATCAACATAATTACTAACCCATTCATCAATATTTTCTTCTCTTAAATTACTGAAATTGTACTCTTCTTTTGAACCTTTAGGAATAAAACTACTCAATGCTCCAGAGTCAGCTAATTTTTTATATACACTTGCAGCTTCAGAATTATCAAGAACATTGCTAACTGTAAACAATGGAATGTTGTTCTGTTTACAAAAATCTAACTTTAATTTGTCCCTATATAATCTCTGCTGAAAGTCATCGTAAGTTTTATAATGCTTTTTATCAAAAGAGTAATGTTGATTTCCTTGCACTTCAAACAACATTACAATACTTCCAGATTTTAAAATAGCTCCATCAAAAATTAATAAATATGCTTCTTTTGAACCAGGAGGATATACATTAATAGATAATGTTCTCTGATATTGATATTCAGGACCCAAACTTTTATTTAATGTTTGTTTGAGTACTTTCTCACCCTTAGAACCTATTTGTTTTGTATAGCAACCATCTATGAACAAATTGTCCATATCCTGGAGATCTATAATAAATTGTTGAATAGCAAAATTGTCATTACTTGATTTTATTTCTTCTAATTTTCTTTTGACATCATTTATTCCATCACGTTCTAACCTTTTTCGAAACAAATTTCCTACCTGATTTAATTTCTTTTTGACTTCTTCTCCCAATTTTTTTTGAAGATCAAGATTAGACAATTCTGTTTTGTAATCTTCTTCTAATGGCATTTCGGATGGTTCTATTTTGTATCTTTTTTGCCTTTCTTCATTAAAAGGATCTATTTTTTCTTCTAAAACTAAAACCTTAGTTAATGAATTAACCCATTGATTTTGAGTGTAGAATTGATTAGGAGATAAACCTGTCAAATTCATCTTTTCTAATGTATGAGGATTGTCGCCAGTGTATCTAATTTTGGGTTGTGTGGTGACCCTTTCAACAGAATCGATTACACCATTTAAAATCTTTTCAACTTCATTATAAGCTGTATCTTTTTTGATAGCAGCAGGTAATTTTCCACCAAGGACCAAGTCTCTCCACTCTTGTAATGTAAAACCATCTTTAGAAATATTTCTGGTTTCACTTTTGCCACCATGCTCAACAGTTAATTTTGCTATATCACTATCAGGATCAACTGTATATTTATATAATCTTTGACCAGGCTTCAAACCATAAAATGATTCTTCTAAACGTTGATTAAATTTCTGCTGTTTTTGTTCTGGAGATAATCTTTTCAAAGCATTTACATTTCTTAAATGTCTATCAATGTTGTATTGATTTGTTATCTTTTTAACGCCTTCTAAATACTTTCCCCATACATTGACAGAAAAAGGAGGCTGCCCAATTTTGCTTTGATGTTCTAGTAATTCTTTGACAGAACCAGTGTATGTAATTTTTAAAACATCTTCACCAAATCTGTTTTTCATATCTCTCTGATCGGATATAATATTGTTTTCTTGAATAAATTTTCTATCTTTTGGCGATAATTGATTCCATGTATTAACTCTTATTATTCCGCCAGATAAACCCAAATAAGCAGCATATTCAGGACGTAAAAAACATATAATATCAGGATAAGGCTTCTGACCTTTACTACACATTTTTAAAACATAATTCTTATTGTTTCTAAAAGCTGCCCAACTTTCATAACTACCAACACCAGCTTCTTTTAATAATTTTTTAAGCTTCTCATTTTCGAAATATTGATTGATGTCGGAATATTTACTAGGATTTCTGTATTTATCAATTTCTTCAGGAGACATTACATCTTCTTGAGAACATGGACCAAAATATCCACGAGTGTAAATACTGGAAGATTTAATAATTGAAATTCTATACATACTATATATATTCTAAAAGAAAAAGAAAATCCCCCTCAAAGAATCGAGGGGGATCTATTTATTTAATTCTTAATTTGTATTTTTTCTGTGCTGTACTAAGTCTTTTTCCTAAATCTTGTTTTGTTCTCATCATAGATTCTTCAAAAGTTAAACCTTCATCAACATAATAAGATTCAAAAATTAATTCAGCTTGCTCTGGGTCTTCTGGGAATTGCATCCTAAAAATTTGCTTATTTTTAAAAATCTTCTCTTCTCTGAAATTTCTAGCAACAGCATCATCAATACTTAAGCCATGCCCATACACCAAGTTTCTAATTGTCGAATAAGCTTTTTTTATTTCAACAAGAGGTCTTCCAGCATATAACTTTTGGATTAATCTATGTAATGCAATTGTTTCACCATTATAAACAACCATCTCATCATTTGATTTAGACTCAACACCTTTTTTATGATCCATTACCTTACTTTCTATTGGCATTGATCCTTCTGATAATCTCTTCTGTACCATTTCCATAGCTTTTTCTAAATCTTGACTATATGTATCAAAAATCCGCATTGTCAAACTATTAATTGGCATACCATTGGACTTTAAAAATTCTCTATACTTTACTGAATCCTGAATGTGCTGAAATGAAGTGTTTAAATCTTTGCCATCTCTTATATATCTTCTTAATAACTCTTGATTCTGTCTAAAACCCTTTGGATCAAGATATTTAATAATTCTTAAAGCTTTTTGATAATCTTCTTCTGTATGAGGAATAGGTTCTTCAGGAGCATCTTTTGGAAGCTTATCTTTATATTGAAAAACTACTCTGTCAACTGTAGAATCATCAGACAGTTTATTATGTCTCTTACTCATTACAAACTTTCTATATAACTCTTGCAAAATCTCTTCGTCTTCAATACCTGATTTTGATTTTATTAAAGACATAATCTCTTCTCTTCTTTTCTGCTTATTTTCAGCATTCAAAAGAGATGTTTCTTTCTGTAATGTTTTAAGGGTAGGTTCTTTTCTTTTTTCTATAGTTTGCTTTAACTTTTCTGATGCCACTTCTAAAGCTTTACTTGGATCGCCTGTACTCTCTAATACACTTTGAAAATTTTGTCTAAAGTTGCTATAATTTAAACGATAATTTTCTATATCTGGATCAATAGACAAAATAACTTTCTTGATAAAATCTGAGTTATCTGCAATGCGAACAATTTCCATAATGAATACCCTAAAATAAAATATTTCTAATCTTAATTCTTATAACTCTTTCTTGGCAAAACCTCTTTATTTAAAAATCGAGCATACCTTGACACTTAACACACATATAGGATAAAATCAATTATGCACTAAGATGCACCAAGGGATAAACAGATGAGAACATATCAATCTAAAAGCGAGTTTCCAAAAGGATGCTTGAATGCGATGGCCATACAAGCAATCATAATCACAGCTATCATCGTAATTGTAAAATGGATCAGATAATGCAAACAAAATCCTACCTCGCTGGATACACAAGAAGACAAATGGTTTTCTATTTTTTCGAGGTACATCAAATAGGCAAGTATTCTTCATTCTTTATCACTGTTTACATATGGGAAACCTTTTATCTGCCAGAAGGTAAAACATTTGAACAACTCTATGCAGAAGTGTGTAGTAATCTTTCTATATTCTATGATGAGGAATTTGCTCACTTAGAAAAAAACTTTGACAGAGACAGAGACTTAGCATCAAAGAGAAAAGTCTTTCTTTATCAATATGAAGAAAACTACTTTGTTAATCTTCCACATAGCTATCTTAAATATGCTGCACCTAGAACCCGTACACTTGATGTTAAACCTACAGAACAAAAAGTAGGCATAATCAAAGAAGTGGTTCCAACAGGGCAAAGATCTTTTAATTTCTTTAATGACCAACTAGAAGATACTGATCAACCAGAAAACATTACTCTGGGAACTCAAACTCTAGAACCAGAACCTGAAGAAGAAGATTTGTCGCCATTGATGCAAGACATAAAGAACGCCGACATATTGCAATCTAAAGAAATCTACTATTGGCCCACATCATTAGAAGAGCTTGGCAAATTACTTAAACCTAATGAGTCAATGACAATAAAAAAGATTGAAGACAACACATTCATTGTTTCGAGGACAATGGAAGCCTAAGACACTAAAGCCTCCCAAGTAAAATTGGGAGGCTTTAGTGTTGACATTGCATTGACAAAATGGTTTAATAGGGTATATAGTTGCTGGAGCCTTAAAAATGTCTAAAGTACGCACTGGTTTTGTTTCTAATTGGTCTCGCACCACTGTTAATGTAATGCAACCAAAAGAAATTGGCTGTGTTCACCCTCCACGTAAATGGCAAGCTGAATGTTTCGAAATTATTGCCCCATCAACACCAATAGCTTTAATTAACGCTCCCACTGGATCTGGTAAATCCACAATTCTTTCAATGCTTGCTTACCAAAGAACAGTCTCTGATGTTAAAAAGAAAACAATCATAGCAGTTCCACAAACAGTAATAGGCAAAGGCTTTAATACAAAAGTTTTTAAGCTTCCTGACGGCCAAGTGATAGATTGGACTGTGGGCATTGACTTATGCTCTGACGCAAACGACACGGTAGAGAAGTTTACTAATTTTGTCAAAGAAGATATTTTTTATTCTGAAGCTTACCCTTTTGAAAGAATTTTAGTTTGCACTCATGCCACTCTCGTTGCAGCATTTCAAAGTTTCTCCCAAGAAGATAAGGAAAAGTATTGGAGTAATTTGCTAATTTGTGTAGATGAAACTCATCACTTACAAATGCATGAAATTGCAGATGAAGTATATAACATGAATAGCCTCGGACAAGTGGTAGATTATTCATTTAAAAATAAAAATGAATTAATACTTCTTTCCGCCACAATGTTTAGAGGAGATCAAAAAAGCCTTCTATCTTGTGAAATTTCAAAAAATGCAGTTAGATACAACCTTCCATTCGATAAGTATATGGAAGAAATGAAACACCTCAAAAGTTTTAGTTATGATTTTATTATTGACACAAATGAATATACAACAGATATATCCAAATGTATTAATAATTTGTTTGAAGACAATCTTAAAAAGTTATTTATTTATATTCCTCACCCAAGGTCATATATGTCTTCTGGAAATAAAATACAAGAAATACAAGACATACTTGAACAATTAAAGGTTAATCTTGATGGTGAAAATATTTTCTTAGATGAAAAAACTGGAATATATCACATTACGAACTCATTAGGATTAGATTATAAAATTTGTGATTTAGTAGATCCATCTTTGTCCAGGCTTTCAACAAGATTTGTAAATGATGAAGCAATAAATATAGATAAAAATGCACTTGATTGTGTCATTGCATTAAATCGTGCAAAAGAAGGATTTGATTGGGAATATGCCGATGGTATGATTGTTGTTGGTCAAAGAAATTCACTTACTGATGTAATACAAATGTTAGGAAGACTGCTGAGAGACAAGCAGGGAAAAGAAAAAGTGAAAGCATTACATATGCTTCCCTTTTCACCGACTCAAGCAAACGATTCAAAACTTGATAGTCCATTGAATGATTTTTTCAAGGCAATTGCTATAAGTTTGTTAATGGAAGATGTTTTTGCACCCTCAATAATCAAATTTAATGATGACTTAACTTCTATTGGATACTCAACACCTTTTGCATTAATCAACATTTTTGATGAACTTGAGCTCAATGAAAATTCAATAGCTGATTTATTTGACACCACACAAAAATCTTTAATTAATATTGCTGGGGGTTTAGTAGATTCTCAAGGTTTTTATTCCCCAGAAGAACTTAAAGAACAGATGCCATCCATCATAAAACAATGGATAGATAAAAATAATGTAGAAGCAGATGAAGACCAAATCAATCAGCTAATTGATAAAGTTTATAACCAATTAGCTAAACGCTCTCTTCAAATGCGAGGCCTCAATGTTTCAAATATAAACTGGCAGATGATTGAATCAGCAGACCCCATAGAATTTATATTGCGATATGTAGGAAAAGACACAACACTTGAATCCCTAAAAGAATTAAGAAAGTTAATTGCTAAAGGTGAAAGTGACAGCAATGAAATATGCCATAAAGTTTGTCAAAGAATTAAAATTTCTGGATTACCTAGATATGATTTCATTGATGATGAAGAAACTCATCATTATGGTTGGTTAAACAAAAGAAGAAAAGCTAAACTAGGAAAAGGAAGTTATGCCTTTTATGAATCAGACCAAAAAATAGCCTTGTCTTATGGCCTTCCTGATTTATTTGAATCGCTTGATATCTTACAAATTAATTTAGAACGAACACAATATTGTATTGATCATTACACAAAATATGGGAAATACCCCAGTGACAACTCTAAAAATTCTGAAGAAAGAAAAATGGCCTCTTGGTTTGCTAGTCAAAGATATAGTAGAAAAAATCCTTACCTGAATGAGTGTTTAGAATATGCTAAAAGCAAAGGCCATCCTAATATATTCGAAAAAACTGATAGAGAAAAAGAAATGTTAGAAAAAATTCAAAATATGTTCGAATGGATTTCTAATAACCGTGTACCTAAAAGAAACTCTATTAATGAAGAAAAAACTTATCATAATCTAATTGCAACTTTAAGAAGTGGTAAAAACGGTGAGCCTCAATCAGTTTGGCACAACTCTTATGATAATTTATTTGAAGAATATGACATGTGGCATTTAATACATAATCGTAAAGAAAAGTCTATTTCAAATTGTAAAAAACTTATTGATTATTGCTTAATAAATAAAAGAACTCCATTAAACACTATACCGGAAGAAAAAAAACTTTATGACTACTTAAAAGTAAAAAATAAGGACAATAGTTGGTACCCAGAGGAGTTAGAACTTTTACAAAAAAGCAATGTAAGGCAATATTTTTTAACTTTGAAAGAAAAAACTATTCTAAATTATATTTTAGATATCGAACAAATTGCTTTGTTTAAGAGTAACAACAATACAAATGAACTTCCTCCAAAAACAACTCACGCCAAAGAATTAATTACTTTGCAAATATGCAGACGTAGGTTTCAAGAAAATTTGCTGGAACAAGTGATTATTGACAAGTTCTCTGAATTGGAATTATTTCATCATTTGGAATGCAACGTTAAAGAATTACAAGCCAGACAAAAGTTTATGGAACTTTGCGATAGATTGCAAAAAGGATCACGTCCTAGCAAGACTTCTAAGTGCGAGGAAGATGCTAGATTAGGTAAATATATGTCAAGTCTTCTCAGTGGCTTGAGAGGAAATCAAAAAGCTATCAAATATGATTTTTATAACCAGATAGCCAAAGAAAAAGAGGTTATTCAGTTTTTTAATGGTTTACTTTGATAATATTTAGATTTTGAATTTCTTCAGTGCATAAAAAACCCCTCGATTTATTGAGGGGTTTTTTGTTGACATTGCATTGACAAAATGGTTTAATAGGGTATCGACTTGTTGGAGAGATCAAATGTCCCTAGATAATGTTCGCACAGGTTTCACTTCTAATTGGTTTCGCACTAATGTTGATGTTATGCAACCAAAAGAAATTGGTTTTGTTCATCCACCACGCAAATGGCAATCCGAGTGCTTTGAAACTATTGCACCTAACAACCCTATTTCCATCATCAATGCCCCAACTGGTTCTGGTAAATCAACAATGCTTTCAATGCTTGCTTACCAAAGAACAGTTTCGGATAACAAGAAGAAAACAATCATAGCAGTTCCACAAACTGTAATTGGTAAAGGTTTTAACACTAAAGTTTTTAAGCTTCCTGATGGGCAAGTGATTGATTGGTCTGTTGGTGTAGATTTATGCACCAATGCAAAAGATACAGTAGAACAATTTACCAATTTTATTTCAGAAGACATTTTCTATTCTGAAGCTTATCCATTTGAAAGGATATTGGTTTGCACTCACGCTACCTTGGTCGCTGCATTCCAAAGTTTATCCCCAGAAGACAAACAAGCTCATTGGAATAACTTGCTAATATGTGTGGATGAAACTCACCATCTACAAATGCACGAAATTGCAGATGAAGTATATAACATGAATAGTCTCG
>Ga0208554_1000017_pt1 | contig 37869 bp, 44 predicted proteins | sample Colrivmet1371B02_FD_187628 | JGI IMG/M metagenome (GOLD analysis project Ga0208554, IMG submission 187628) | Estuarine microbial communities from the Columbia River estuary - metaG 1371B-02 (SPAdes) (version 2) | ecosystem: Environmental > Aquatic > Marine > Intertidal zone > Estuary | place...
TGGGCGGGACAAGTAGAAATCTTTGATTTTGACCTAGATGAAGATATAGACAGTGAAGAATTCTAAACTCTATAGGTCAATACTCTGGCTATCCTGGGTCTATATAGCTATACTGCTAATATGGACAATATGGTAAATTCGGACAAAGCAGACCAATTAGCGAAATACTTGCTAGATCGTAGATATGAAGAGTGTAATTATTTTCAAGCTGATAAGTTCATGGCAAGGTGTTCGCTAGAATGGGTCATAAAGGGCCTCAAGAGTCGATTAGAGACTTGTTTGAATGCAGAGTCAGGGGTATGTGACATATGGTACTTAGAAAGCCATACAGAGTGTTTATTACTAATGAATCTAATATACGAATATAGTGGAGATCCCCTGTATGATGCTAAATTCTAAAATGGTTCTTCTACCGCCGCCGCACTTCAATTTTTTCACTTTTGCACTTTCGCACTAAATGTCGGAATTGCCCTCTTCTTGTTTTTTCTTATTAATAATCTTATGAGTGTTATCACAATACGGTAAATCAGCCGACTGCCCGCAGATACATTTCTTTTTACAGAAAGTAGTTTCAGGATATACAGTTTGCACCCAGCTAATAATTTCCTTTTCATCTGTCATGTGAGGATGCTTGTCTGGATTAAATAGTTCATAAGTTCCAGGGGCATGCTCAAGCTCCATGCAGAAGTTAGAATATGCATATCGCGTTCCAGATGTTATTTTTCTAACACCGTGTTCCCATGGATGTGTGGCTCCGTGTATTGCCAGGTCCCCAGGTCGAACATCTACTTCTAGACAATCAAATGCGTCCCCAGGTCTATCTTTTACAGATCCATCTTTTTCAAGATTAGGATAAAATATTTGTCCATCAGAATAGTCTCCAAAATACGTAACTATGCCGTGACTTAGCCTACAACAAGTTGACCATCTGTCTAGCTGAGTTAAATTGTGCTCCATATTCATTCCTGGGCTGTCAGCATGTACAAACATACCCTCATCTCCTGGACGCATAACGTTTACAAAAAGTTGTGGATGTATATAATGCTCTGGATATAAAGCCATGGATATTCTATCCCAAATCGGTTTTAGTTCAAGCATTAATGGGCCAGTTTTATTTTTATACCAGTCGATTGCTTGGTCTTCAAACTTAAAGGCATCTTGGTTATCAGCAAATCTAGATTCATATTCTTTCATGATAGACATGATTTGATTATTTTCTTCTTCTGTTACAAAATTACGCCAGACCCATACTTGCTCCGCCACTTGCTCAAAATTCTTATTGTCAGTAAACATTACTTCTTCCTAACTATACGTTTAAAAAATCCTTTTATTTTATTAAGATTTTTATCTAGCTTTTGATCGAATTGGCCACTCGGAGTATCAGCATAACCAGGTGATGTAAAGTAAGGGCTATGCATTGCTTGTTTAAAATGATCTCTAGGGGACATGATAATATAATTATACCACTTAAATAATAAAGCCCCATTCAGAGGCGGATCCGAATGAGGCTTTATATACTGGGAGCAAAACTCGACCAATACTTTAAAAGTATAAAGTATTATCTAAATAATGTCAAGGAACTAATACGCCTTTTTCTACAAGAAGGTCGTACATGTTGCCCATTTGCCACTGCAAGAATGGCTGGTTCTTAATAATTTGCTGCTCAACGTCTGCAATATCTGCTCCGCTTGAAACTCCAGCAAATCTTGTATCATTGTTTAGTTTTTCTAGCATTAGTAGTACTACTTTTTCTTTTTCCATTTTATTCTTCCTCACCTGGTGTAAATGAAGGCGCTGGCCCCAATAGGTAACCCGCCTCATGATATTCTATCATTTTTTGAGTATCTTCACTACCTACAATTTTATTTGAAATTAAGGTAAGAAGGTCGTACATTCTATGAAGCATAATATAATTCACCATAGGCAAATTATCTTCAAGATTACTTGAAACTTCTTTATTCTGGTCTTCCTGCATCTAGCCAAAAAACCTCTCTACCCATAGCGTCGGTAACCTGCATTGGTGCCGACTCTTTATTGCACTCACAGTATTCTTTATCGCACATTATTCTGTGCCTCAACAAGCTTTACTATATTCTGATACGTTGAAGATCCCATATTGTTTTTATACTCACATTGTAGGCAGTATAGAAATATATTGTCTTCTAAATCTTGATTACAAAAAAGAATGGACTGGTCTACTGGGCATAAAAGCTTTTCAACCAATCCATCTTCTGACATGGAGATGTAAGTTGATACATATTGTATCCTCATCCCATCTCCTTTACTTTGTCGGAAATTTTAAATAAAATTCCTTAGCTCTCGGGGTCATACCCTTCCAGCTTGACCAATCACTGCCGCCATCGGTCATATAGTACGTTATCTCTGCGTTTGTTACTGGGTCGAATAACTCTTTGTTACTCTGTAGATCAAATTTCTCAAGTCTTTCAGGACCAAGATTTCCAATCATATTTATCTGAAATAATCCGTAAGAACTATCTCCTGTTTTTCTGTCCCCGTTATATGCAAGCGGTCTTCCATTAGATTCACGCTTTGCTATGGACCAGGCTTTCTTAAGGCCTACTCCTTCAAATCCTACAGTCTCCAGAAGTGTTAACAACTCTTGATCTGTAAGCATCTCAGATGGCTTGTAAATTTCTTTACTAAAGCTATCTAAAACTTCTTGCTTTAATTGGGCTTCAGTTTTCACTAAAGGTTCTACTACAGTTAAAGCGTTTGCTGAGTTACCAAACAAAAATAACATTGTTACTGCTATTATCGTCCAGTCACGAACTAAATCGCTAAACTGTTGCTTTATATTCTCCATTGGCATTTCCTCCTATAGAGATAACGAACTATAATCATAACATTAATATATAAGTAATGTCAACTTAGTTAACTAAAACAATGTATCATTATGTGAGACGTTCAGAATATTTTTTGGGCACTAGACCGCTAAATAAAAGTTTGATACACTAGGACTTCACACAAAATTATACCGCAAGGCGGAGAAAAGGTCGTATATAAATGTTGCAAACTATTGAAAATCCTTATGAAAACTTTATTGCTTTATCTAGATATGCAAAGTGGGTAGAGTCGGAAGGTCGAAGAGAAACCTGGGGAGAAACAGTAGATAGATATTTTAATTTTATGACTAATCATCTAAAGGTAAATCACAATTATATTCCAAATGAAAAGCTAGTTGCGGAATTAAAAGAGTTTGTTTTTGAAAGAAATGTTATGCCGTCTATGAGATCTGTAATGACTTCAGGTGCTGCATTAGAAAGAGATAATGTTGCAGGATATAACTGTGCTTTTCTTCCAGTTGATTCTCCCCGTTCTTTTGATGAAACAATGTATGTTCTAATGTGCGGAACTGGCGTTGGGTTTTCAGTAGAATACAAGTACATCAACAAACTTCCGCCAGTCCCAGAAAAACTTGAAAAGTCAGATACAGTTATTGTTGTTGAAGATTCAAAACAAGGTTGGGCAAAAGCATATCGTGAACTGTTGGCTTTACTTTGGACAGGACACATTCCAGCTATTGATGTTTCAAAAGTTAGACCTTCAGGGGCACGTTTAAAGACAATGGGAGGCAGATCTTCTGGGCCACAACCATTAATAAATCTTTTTGATTTTACAATTGCTAAATTTAAAAATGCTACAGGAAGAAATCTTAAGCCAATTGAATGTCACGACATAATGTGCAAGATTGGCGAAGTTGTAGTTGTTGGCGGAGTACGTAGGTCAGCAATGATTTCGCTTTCTAATATTAATGATATTGAGATGGCTCAAGCAAAGTCAGGCAATTGGTGGGAGCTAAGCCCACAACGTGCATTATCAAATAACTCTGTTGCATACTCACGCAAGCCAGAGATGGAGCAATTTATTGCAGAATGGAAATCTCTTTATGACTCAAAATCAGGAGAGCGAGGTATATACAATGTGGCCGCAGCTCAAGCCCAAGCAGCCAAGTTTGGAAGAAGAGATCCAGATATACACTACGGAACTAACCCTTGTTCAGAAATTATTTTACGTCCTTATCAGTTTTGCAATCTTTCAGAAGTCGTATTACGTGAAAACGATACAAAGAAAGATATTCAGCGCAAAGTCGAGCTGGCTACAATTCTTGGAACGTGGCAATCAACTTTAACCGACTTTAAATACTTACGTAAAATTTGGAAAGACAATACAGAAGAAGAGCGCTTACTCGGAGTTTCTTTAACTGGGCAGTTTGGTCACAAATTTATGTCTGGAAAAGAAGATATTGTTATGCTTGAATCATTTCTTATGACTTTGCGTGAAAAAGCAAGAGAAGTAAACAGAGAAGAGTCTGGTAAAATTGGTATTCCAGAATCTGCAGCAATTACTTGTGTCAAGCCTTCTGGAACCGTTTCACAACTAGTTGGCGTATCTTCAGGCATGCACCCATGGCATTCTCCATATTATATTCGTACAGTTCGTGGCTCTAAAGGAGATCCAATTTCTACATTCTTAAAAGAAGTGGGCATTCCAGTAGAAGACGATGTTATGAAGCCAAATGATACTTACGTATTTTCATTTCCAGTAAAGGCACCAGATGGTGCAATTGTAAGAAATGATTTAACTGCCATTCAGCACTTAGACATATGGCTAGTTTATCAACGTGCTTGGTGTGAACACAAGCCATCAATTACCGTTTCAGTAAAAGAAGATGAATGGATGGAAGTTGGCGCTTGGGTGTATAAGAATTTTGACGAGGTCTCTGGAATTTCATTCCTACCGCATTCAGATCATACATACAAGCAAGCTCCTTACCAAGAGGTTTCAAAGGAAGATTACGATGCGCTGGTTGCAAAGATGCCTAAGAATATTCGTTGGGAAGACCTTTCATTCTATGAGACAGAAGACGGAACATCACCCTCTGCCACCCTTGCCTGCAGTTCCGATGGAAATTGCGAACTTGTGGATATTTCAGCATAGTGGTAGAATTATAGTATTCGGCTTAGGCCGAAAATTCCAAGGGCAAATTGCCCACAAGGAGATAATAAAATGGCTAAATTTGCAAAAGCAGATTTAAACAAAGATGGAAAGGTAACTATGCAAGAACAGATTCTAGCAGCGTTAGCAAGTTATGGAAGAGCATTTCTTTCAGCAGCTCTTGCTTTATACATGACAGGTAATACAAATCCCAGAGACCTATTACTTGGCGGAGTGGCAGCAGTAGCGCCAGTTCTATTAAAGGCACTTAATCCAAATGACAAGAATTTCGGTTTCGTTAACAAGGCTTAAAAAGTAGTCAATTAGAAATACTCCTGTGCTAAAATTAGTACAGGAGTATTCCTATTTAGGAGACTATGGCAAATGGCAGGACAAAAGAATTTCGAAGTAGATCAAAATGCTACATTTAGCTTTGTACTAGAATACAAAGACGATAATGGAAATGCAATTGATTTAAATGGCGCATCTGCAAAGATGCAAATCCGTGACATAAAAGGCGGAGCTAAACTAGCCGTCACATTAACATCACCTTCAGGTGGAATTGTAATTGATGGCCTTAATGGGAAATTGACCATTACACTTACACCAACTCAAACAAACAAACTCTTTTATCCTAAATCAGTATATGACATTATGCTTGTTGATTCTAATGCAAATAAAATAAAACTCCTTGAGGGCTTCATGACGCTCAATAGATCGGTAACAGTATAATGGCCGAAAAAGTAATTGTAACTGAAATTGTTAATGATGTAATAGTTTCCTCTCCAGGACCACAAGGGCCTAGAGGTAGAACTATCCTTAACGGCACAGGTGTCCCTTCTAACAACTTGGGACTTGAAGGCGACTTCTATTACGACAAATCTCTTTCTAAATTTTACGGTCCAAAATTATCAGATGCAACATGGGCTAATGCTGCTGTAATAACACTGTCTTCAAACACATTGTCTTTCAGTTGGGAATTAGCACAATTAACAGGCCCAGTTCAGGGTATATATTCATTGCCAATACTTCATAACTTAGGGTATAACCCAAATGTTACAGTAAAATCAAGTGCAGGGGATATATTAGAAGTGGGTATAGATTATAACGGTTTAAATCAAATAACGCTGACAATGGCACAGCCATTTTCAGGGACAGCGCACCTGTCATAAAGGGAGATAGCAAATGGCAAAAAAATATTTAGTTAGTATTGATCTCAACAAGAATGAGTTACTCAATGCTCGAATTCAAAACTTAGGGTCCGCCCCATCTAATCCAGTAGCAGGTCAAATTTACTTTGACACTGGAACAAATACACTTTACTTCTACAACTCGACAGAGTGGGTACCAGCATCTGGTTCTACAGAAGTAATTCAAGATGTAATTAGCTCCACAGTAGTATCTGGCACAGGATTAACTGCCACATATAACGACGTAGCGGGAACACATACAATAAAATTAAATGATACTGCAGTAACAGCTGGAACTTATGGTTCAATTACAAAAGTACCAACATTTACAGTAGATCAGCAAGGTAGATTAACTGGAGCAAGCGAAGCCAACCTGGTTATTCCACTAGATTCTCAGACAACAGGAGACTATGTAGCAACTATTGTTGGAACAGCAAATGAAGTTACTGTTTCTCCAAATAGTGGACACAATGCAGCAGTAACTATTGGTCTTCCAGACAACGTAGAGATCACTGGCAATTTGCAGGTAGGCGGAAACCTAAATGTTATTGGAACTGTTAATTCTGTAAATACAACACAGATTAACATTGAAGATAATAAGGTAAAGCTTAATAGCGGATTTGCAGGAACACCAACTACAGATGCAGGCATTCTTGTAGAACGCGGAACCCTGACAGACGTTGAAATACTATGGAATGAGACATCAGATGTATGGTCATTAACAAATAATGGAACAGACTATCATGCAATAGCAAGAAAGTTTGCTACAACACTATCAACATCTGCAACATCATATACAGTAAATCATAAACTAGCAACTACTGACGTAACCGTTCAAATTTATCAGGCAGCATCACCATTTGCACAAGTTGAAGCAGATGTTGCAAGAGTAGATGAAAACAATGTCAGCATCGCTTTTGCTGTTGCTCCGACAATCGGGGAATACAGAGTAGTAGTAGTAGGATAAAAAAATGTCTCGCCAAATGAAGGTAGCTCTTAATTTACTTACTATTGCGGCAGATCCAGATAACGCAAAAGCTGGAGATGTTTATTTTAATATATTAAGTAAAAATTTAAGAATATACAATGGAGAAGAGTGGGTTGAACTAACCCCTCCAAGTACAGACCCAACTCCATTTTATAGACATACTCATACATTTGACGGAGACGTTCATAGCATAGATATACAGAACCCAATTACATTTGTTGAATATAATGAAACTGCATCTCCCGCAGTTATTTTGCCACAAGTAATTGGAGTTGACGGCGGAACCCCAACGACAAGTCCTACAGATGCAAGTTGGGAATCTTTAACATTATTTGATGCTGGACAACCAGATTCTTTGTATTGGCCAGATAATAATGATACAATAAACAATAGTGGAAATGCAGGTACTGATTTTAGTAATACAGTAGATGCAGGAGGAGCATAACATGGCAGTAAGAATTCAGCTACGAAGAGATACAGCAGCTAACTGGACTTCAGTAAACCCAACTCTTTTAAGTGGTGAAATTGGAATAGAAACAGACACCCTAAAATTTAAAATTGGTAACGGACAAAGATGGAATCAAATAACATCATATGCTTTTAAAATGGGTGAAGCAAATGGAATGGCAACATTAAACTCAGAAGGAAAGATCCCAGCTTCACAGCTCCCCACAGCACTTTCAATTACAGCCGACATTAACTCAGCATTTGCTGCAATGACCACCTCTGGAATTCCAGAAGGAACAAATCTTTATTTTACAGATGCTAGAGCAGTTGCAGCAGTAGCTACTCAAATTGCAGCAGAAGTTTCTTTAAGAAATGCAGCAATTGAAACAGCAAAAAGTCAAGCTGTTACAATTTCAACAACAGATGCAACAAATAAAGCAGCAGCAGCACAGCAAAATGCAATCGCTGCAGCAGAAACAAAAGACTTAACAGCAATTGCTTCAGCAACTCAGGCTGCCAACACATACACCGATTCAAAAGTTGCCACAGAAGCTACAGCTAGAAATTCTGCTATCACTTCAGCAGTTGCAGCAGAAACTACTAATAGAGGCATTGCAATAAATGCAGCAATTTCTGCAGAGACTACTGCTAGAACTGCTGCTATCGCAGCAGTAACAGGATCAACAAATTTATCTTCAAAAACAACAAACGACCTAGCAGAAGGATCTTCTAATTTATACTTTACAAATTCTAGAGCAATATCTGCATTAAATCCTACATTAACAGATAGATTTGCAGCTGTTAATGGATCAATGGATGATTTGTCAGCATACCTTCTTGCTTCATACACTACAACTGCAGCAGCAGATAGCAAATATGTCTTACAAAGCGGGCTTAGCAACACCTTAGACGGATATGTAATGGAAGCTGAAAAAGATTTGGCTTTTGGATATGCTGGTTTAGACGCAGCAGCTAAATTAAATATTGCAGTAGTACCAACAACAATTGCAAGATCAGCAGATGTTACATCATCAATTTCTGCAGCAATATCTACAGAAGTTGCAGATAGAAATACTGCTATAACAAGTGCAATTGATAGTTTAATTAATTCGGCACCAGGCACATTAAATACCCTCGGAGAAATTGCAGCAGCTTTACAGGCAGACGTATCTGGACTTACCGCATTAACAACTACTGTTAATCTAAAAGCTCCTCTTGCTTCACCTACATTTACTGGTACAGTAACTCTTCCCGTAAATACAGTTAAGAGCTCTGATTTAAGCTGGGAGGCATACGATGCAGAAACAAACCTTCCATCGGCAACTACAAAGCACGGCATGTTTGCACACGTACATGGAACAGGATCTGCATACTACGCACATTCAGGTTCATGGAGAAAATTATTAAATACTACCGAAGCAGAATTGACTTACGCACCATTATCTTCTCCGACATTTACTGGATCAGTAGATTTTTCTACAGCAACCGTTACTGGGCTTGATGCAATTCTTCCAAATCAAATGGGCTACACTGGAAAATATTTAAAAACAGATGGCACAAACGCTTCTTGGGAAGATTTAGATTTAACACTATACTTAACAACAGCAATAGCAGCAACAACATATGCAACTCTAGATAATGCAAAGACTTATGGATATCACAATGCAGGGTCAAATACAGCAGCAAATAAAATAGCATATGGAACATCAGCAACGGGATACTCAGCAATAGCTACCCCAGCAGCTGGCGACATTTACATACAATACTAAAGGGGACAGAAGATGCCGTTAAACATTTTTGATGGTTCCGCATGGAAACCTTTCAAAAAAATATCAATCCACGATGGTTCCACCTGGAAAGATTCAAAGGCATCTTATGTTTATGACGGCTCACAATGGAAAAAATTTGGGGCAGCAGTACCAAAAAATACAGTAGCTCCAGTATTTACATGGCAAAATAATAATAGACAAGCTGGACAATATATCTCTATAGGAGTTGGCACATGGGAAAACTCGCCAACCTCGTTTACATATACATGGCAAAAAGCACCATTTGCACTTAGCGGAGCGCATTTAGAATCTTCTTGGGTAACTTTTGGAGACAATCAAAACTCTTCTTATATTGATAAGCAGATGATCGGATATGTTTTAAGATGTAAGGTAGTTGCTATAAATGAATTTGGAGAATCTGACCCTGTTTATGTTAATGGAAATAATTTAGTTTCTGTTTATACAAATGGCATAGATTCAATTTCAACGGATGATCAAAATCAAGTTGTTAGGCCACAAAATGTATTTTATATAGACCACACACTTACACAGAATGGCCGCATCAATTTAAGATGGGTAAAACCAATAGGTGCAGATCAGTATAGAGTTTATTGGGTGGGACCAGGAGTACAAAACCAAAAAGATGTTACTACTGTAGTTGATGGAACTGCATATGATACAACATCCATAGACACTGGCTCAGCAGATGGACAATTAACAGTTTATATTACATCACAAAATGTAAATAATCCATATACACAATCTTTATACAACACTCCACTTGAAAGCCCAACATTTAAAGAGCATGTTATTCCAGATATGAAGCCATTTAAGCCTTCTGTTGCAATCGGAGTTTCTGATATACTTCAATCTACTGCCACCCTATCCTGGACTAATTCTAATTTAACTCAAACAGCCTGGGAAATTTATTGGGTAAATCCAGACGGATCCTCTATGACAGCAGGTTCTGGTTCAGGATCAACAAACACAATACCATTAACATTCCTAACAGCTGGAGAAACATACAGATATAAGGTTGTAGTTACAGGAACAGCAGATAGATTTACTGAAACTTCATGGACCTCTAATACAGTACAATTTACAACAAATGCAGGAGTTTCCTACTACACTGGAACCTCTAGATGTAATCCATTTAGTGGAGTTTATGCAGCAAACCCATCAGTCACAGGCCCACTTGTTTCTTCAAACAATACAATACCAACAGATACATATATAGTTGATGGATCATTCAGTACAAAAACAGTTTACAGAACCACATATTCAGAGGCTCTTGTTGCAGCAGGAAATTCTGCTTGCGATCCCACAATAACACCAACTCCAACAACTGCCCCACCAACCCAGTACACCTACTACACTGGAACTTCAGTCTGTAATCCTTTTAGTGGAACTTATGGCCAAAGCCCAAGTGCATCTGGCCCACTAACTAATAGTACAGGTATACCAGAAGACACATATACAACTAGCGGACAACAAAGCACAAAAACGGTTTATAGAACAACTTACGCAGCCGCCCTTGCAGATGCAGGAAATTCTGCTTGCGATCCAACCCCAACTCCTACCCCAACCCCAACACCTACCCCAACCCCAACACCTACCCCAACCCCAACACCTACCCCTTTACTAACATGCCCTGGAACCTATACTAATCCAACATCCTATACATGTACTGAGTTAGGATACGAATACCTCGGAAACTCAACTACATATAGCGTACCTAACGGTTGGCAATGTTGCGGTGGAGCACTTGCAACTCCTACACCTACAGCAACTCCTGCACCAGAAAAAGCAACTTGTCCAGGAACCTATACTAATCCAACATCCTATACATGCTCTGAGTTGGGATATGAATACCTTGGAAACTCAACTACATATAACGTACCTAACGGCTGGCAATGTTGCGGTGGAGCACTAACGTTTGCACCTCCAAGTTTTTTTGCTCCTCCAGGGTTCTTCTCACCTCCAGGATTCTTTGCTCCACCAGGGTTCTTCTCTCCACCAGGATTCTTTGCTCCACCAGGATTCTTTGCACCCCCAAGCTTTATTTACATTCCTTGGTTTGGACCTCCTTGCGTAGAAGAGAACACTCTTGTAGACACTATGGACGGTCAAGTGCCAGCCAAGTTCTTACAGGTCGGAGATAAGATCAAATCTATTGTGATTAATCAAATTGACCCTTTAACACCTGATTCATACCAGTTCTCTACTTGGGCATCTTCTGATTTTTCAGTAGGCGAATTTGTTGAAACAACAATTACAGATATTGTTGAAACTCAAGAATCAGATATTTTGTATTTTAATGAAAATGTAGATACAAGAATGACTTATACTCAACCAGTCTTTGTTAAAACTTTATCAGGAGAATATAAGATCAAAGAAGCTTATTATGTTGAAGTTGGCGAATCAATAATTCATATTGATTCCCAAGGGCAAATAGGAGAAACACTAGTAGATAAAATAGAGTTCCTAGTTGACCAATCTGTCAACGTTTATCAATTGTCATGCGAACCAAACGACTGGTTCTTTGTAAATGGCATGCTTGTGCACAATAAGTAGAAATGGTATTATTGCTTAATGTCAGTAAAGCCTTGGGATTTATTAAATCCTAATAGTCAATATGCAACACCAGAAGAAGCCGCAAACAGGTATTCTATTTGTAAGGCCTGCCCAGAATTTATAGGTCTTACAAAACAATGCAAGAAATGTGGCTGTTTTATGAAATTTAAAACTAAGTTACAGGCAGCCGAATGCCCAATTCATAAGTGGGAAGCGGCAGAGCCAGTACCATTAGAAAAAATGGAGGAACTAATGATAGACAACGACGCAAAGATATTTATTAATATACCTTCATATAAGGATCCAGAGATATGGAAGACAGTTGACCACTTTATAGCAAATGCGGAATTTCCAGAAAGAGTATTCTTTGGAATAACCCTTCAAGACGATAATGTTGAATATAATAAGGCAGAGACTTTAAAGAGAAATAATGTTAGAACAGATTGTCTTATTCCAGGATCTATTATTGGATGCCAGCCTGCCAGAAAGAATTCAAATAAATTCTATGCTGGCCAAGAGTATTATTTAAACATGGACTCCCACATGAGAGCAATACCTAACTGGGATTCAGAAATAATTAAAGAATACAACTATGCAAAGAATGATTTTTCTGAACTAGTATTTACAGCATATGTCCCGCCATATGATGTTGATGAAAATGGCAATGATCAAATTCCAGAAATTTTACAGAATCCTACATTTTACATGACTGAAAGTAACGTAGCTCATTTTAAGGCTACCCTTGTTCCACAATTTAGTCCACAATATTCTAACCCAGATTCTAATGTGCTAAGCCCTTACGTGTCTGGACATTTCTTTTTTACAGAAAAATCCGTAATAGAAAAAGTTCCTTTTGTGGATGAAATTGCATTTACAGAAGAAGAGCCAATGATGGCTTTAAGATTCTTTACGGCAGGCTATAATCTTGTTACACCAAAGAAAGCATTTGTGTACCATAGATACGGAAGACCAGATAGAAAGCTTATATGGGACGATAGCCCTGAAACATTTTATCCAAAGCATAACGAGTCTAAGTCTTACTTCCAGCAGATAATTGTCGGACAAAAAATAGATGATGCAAGTGGACTATTCACCGAAAGAACATTAGAAGACTTTGAAAATTATTCAGGAATTCATTTTTCTACTGGTATAATAGATGATAGGGTAATCAAAGGCCTTCCTTCTGGATATTACCCGTCTTAAAAAAATATATAGGATATAATTAGATAACATGCAATACCGCCAGGAGGCTTTAATAAATGGCAACAACTTTTCCAACAAGTAAGGACAACCTTACAAATCCAGCGGCAAATGATGAGCTAGTAGGACACGCAGCACAACACGCTAATGCTAATGATGCAATCGAAGCATTAGAGAATGTCGTTGGCGTAACAGGTTCAACAGATGCAAATTCTTTAACATATAAGTTAAACACACTTCAAACAACAGTATCTGGAATTTCAAATTCTTCAGATGCTATTTCAACCCAGCTTGGTCTAGAAGGAAATAACGACCTTGCAGTGTATGGGATTGAAAATGCAACAAACATCGATTCTTTTGCGAAGGCAGACTGGAAGACAGTTAACTATCGCATTCAGGTTACACAAGGTGCAGATGTATACACTTCAGAGATAGCAGCAACCTATTCAGGTTCCGATATCCTTGTAAGCGAATCAAACATCGTTTCAAGCACTAACACAAGCATTTTTACTTATACTTTTGAAGAAAATTCAGGTATAATTAGTTTAAGAGTCACCCCTGTGAGCGGTTCTATATCAGTAAGATATTACAGAACTTCAATCAAGGCGTAATAAAAAAAAAGCACCAAGAGGAGTCATATAAATGGCAACAGTAGTAAAAAACTTTAGAATTAAATCTGGCCTCATTGTTGAAGGTACAACAGGTACAATCAATGGCCAAAATATCCTTAGAGAAACAGGATCAGATAGTTACATCCTCAACCTTGTAGGTGGAGCGACTCTAGTAAAGTCTGTAGAAGCAACACAGCTTGAAGTTAACGGTGCTGGAAAGCTATCCGTAAAGTCTGGCGTATTTGATGCAGCAGGCGCAGCAGCAGCTGCACAGACTGCAGCAGAAGCCACAGCTTCAGCAGATGCAACTACAAAGGCTAATGCCGCAGCATCATCTGCAATTTCAGCAGCAGCAACAGATGCTACAACTAAGGTAGCCGCAGAAGCAGCGCTTAGAGTATCAGGCGACGCAGCTTCAGTATCAACTGCAGCAGCCGATGCAACATCAAAGGCTAACGCCGCTCAAGCAGCAGCAATCTCTGCAGCAGCAGCAGACGCAACAACTAAAGCAGATGCAGCTCAAGCAGCAGCAATTTCTGCAGCAGCAGCAGATGCTACAACTAAGGCAAATGCAGCAAAGACTGCAGCGGAAGCAACAGCAGCAGCAGCACTTTCAACTGCAATCTCAACAGAGGTTACAAACCGTAATACAGCAATTTCAACTGCAGTAGATTCATTAGTAGATGGTGCACCAGCACTTCTTAACACATTAAATGAATTAGCAGCAGCAATTAACGATGATGCTAATTACACAACAACTCTTACATCAGCACTAGCAACAAAGGCTAACTCAGCTGATGTCACAACAGCAATTGCAACTGCAAAGTCAGAAGCAGCAACAGCTGCAGCAGCTGACGCAGCATCTAAGGTAGCTGCAGAAGCAGCCCTCAGAGTATCAGGAGACGCAGCCTCAGTTGCTACAGCATCAGCAGATGCAACATCAAAGGCCAATGCAGCTCAAGCAGCAGCAATCGCTGCAGCAGCAACAGATGCTACTACAAAGGCCAATGCAGCTCAAGCAGCAGCAGAAGCAACAGCAGCAGCTGCTAATACAGCTCAGCAAGCGGGAACAACAGCATTTACAGCGTTAAACGTAAATGATCAAGCAAAGCAAATTGCAGCTTCATCATCTGGAACAGCATCAGTTGCTGGAACAGCTTACCAGTGGGCAAAGGCAGACTACCGTTCAGCTAAGCTACTAGTTAAGATTGATAACGCATCACACAATGAAATATCTGAAATTCTATTAACACTAGATGCATCAGATAACGTAGCAATTACAGAATATGCAATTGTTGGAACTAATGGATCAAGAGGAACAATTACAGCAGAAGTATCTGGTGCAAATGTTCTTGTAAAGGTCACACCAACAGATAACTCAACAGTTAAAGTATCTGGAACACTACTTAAATAATTAAATAAAGGTTTTGGGGGATTCCTTAAAAATCCCCCACAATAAAACAATTAGGGGATAAGTGAACTTAAATGGCAACAGTAAATAAGAATTTTAGAGTAAAGAATGGATTAAATGTGGCTGGTACAGCTACGTTTGATTCTAACATCGTATTAGGCACCGCCCCAATAGCATTCGACGAAACAACAGGAAGACTCAAAGTCCAAATCAATGGAACTTGGGTCTCTTTAGCACATACAACAGATGTAGTCGATACATCTGGAGCAATAAGCTTTATGGATATCGGATTGGCTATCGATTATGATGGTAATCCTGTTTATACAGTTCAAGCAAACGGGGTTGTAACAACAGCAACTAAATTCGCTGACGGCGGAACCCCAGGTTCAACATCGTTCGACCTATCATTTGACTCAAGTACAATTAACGCATAATTGTAATTGAATAAATGGTATACTTTACAAATAATATAAAATAAGGGGTGGCATAAATGTCAACAGTAAGAATTCAAGTAAGAAGAGGCGTCGCAGCAGACTGGACCTCAGTAAACCCAATATTAGCCGCAGGTGAAATGGGTGTAGAAACAGATACAAATAAGTTTAAGTTTGGTAACGGAACTGGCGCATGGAGCACACTTGCTTACGCAGCATCAGATTCAGCAGCAATCGGAGAAATTTCTCAGGATGCAATTAATACAGCCCTTACAATGGGCTCAGGACTTTCAAAGACATACAACGACGGTGCTAACACAATTACAATTAGCGTTGACTCAGCAGTTGTTGCAACCAGATCATATGTTGATGCTGCAGTTGCAGGATTGTCAAGCTCAGTAGATGCAGCATATGTTCCAGAAGCAGATAAAGGAGTGGCATACGGTGTTGCAAGCCTTGACGCAAATGCAGTAGTTCCAACAATACAAATTTCAAATGCTTCAGTTAGAGAAAAGCTCTCAGGTGGAACAGGAATTAATTACAACACATCTACAGGAGAAATTGCAGTAGGTACTTCAATTGCTACACGCACATACGTTGACGCATCTCTTCAGACACTTGTTAATGGAGCTCCAGCAGCACTTGATACAATTAATGAGCTTGCAGCAGCAATCGGAAACGATGCAAACTATACAACAACAATTACTACAGCTCTTGGCACAAAGGCGCCAATTGCTTCTCCAACATTTACTGGAACTGTAACAATTCCAGCAGGTGCAGGAATTGCAGGATATGTACAAACAACAGATTTAGCAGCATATTCAACAACAGCGCTAAATGATGCAGCATACCTTTCAATAACAAATGCAGCTAGCACATACCTAACACAAAACAATGCAACCAGCACATATCTTGCTCTTGCAAATGCAGATGAAAGAATTCAGGATACAGCAGCAGGCATGTTACAGGTTTCAGCAGGTAATGGACTTGGAAGAGTTTATGACGATGCAGCTAACTCATTAACATTGAGCATTGATCAGACTGTAATTTCTACAGTTGCAGCAAGAGATGCAGCAATTGTAACCGCACTTGCAACAGCAGCTTCAGATGCTACAACTAAGGCAAATGGAGCTGTAACAACTGCAGCAGCAGATGCGACAACTAAGGCAGCAACTGCTAAGTCAGAAGCTATTGCAGCAGCAGCAACAGCTGCTGATACAAAGGTATCAGATCACAGCACAGATACAACAAATGTACACGGAATTTCAGATACATCACTTCTAGCACTTAAGTCAGAGGTTGCAGCAGTTACAAAGACTTCCCTAGGCCTAGGTAATGTTGATAATACAGCAGATGCATCAAAGCCAGTATCTTCAGCACAGGCTACAGCAATTGCAACTGCTAAGTCAGAAGCAATCGCAGATGCAACAGCACGGGTAAATGCAGTAATTGCATCAGCTCCAGCAGCATTGGATACACTTGATGAACTTGCAGCAGCACTTGGAGATGACGCTAACTATGCAGCAACAATAACAACTGCACTTGCAGGCAAGGTTCCATCAGCTACAACAATTTCACAGAAGACAGCAAGCTACACTCTTGCATCAATCAACGAGAAAGACTCAATGATTGAAATGAACGCAGCAGGTGCAACAACAGTTACAGTCCCAACAGACGCAGCAGTTGCATTCCCAGTAGGAACATCTTTGGATATCCTACGGGTTGGCGCAGGCGCAGTAGACGTAGCAGCAGCAGGTGGAGTTACAGTTAATGCAACTCCAGGACTAAAGCTTCGCTCACAGTGGTCATCAGCAACATTAATCAAGAGAGCAGCAAATACTTGGGTACTTGTTGGCGATCTATCAGCTTAATTAGATTAAAAAATAGGAGATAAAAAATGGCAAACAAGAAATACGGTATTAAGTCTTCAGCACAGGATAACTTCCTGGAGCCAAAGGCCGTTACTGGATTTACTGCCACTGGTGTTAACGGAGGGGCGTTCAATAGCGGTTCAGCGAATTTAGCTTGGACGCTTCCATCCGATTCACCAGCAGCAACACTATATACAATAGTGTCAAGTCCAGCAACAACAACACAAACAACATCTTCTACCTCACTTTCCTTTACAGGTCTTGCAGGTGGAACATCATATACATTCACAATAACTCCATCTAATGCAGTTGGTAATGGTCCTACAACCACATCAAGCGCTACAACGCCTACAACAGTCCCTGCTCAGGTTGGTGCTCCATCAGCATCATCTTCATCAGCTGGAACAGACGTAGTTTCATGGTCAGCACCAGCAAATGGTGGATCAGCAATCACAGCGTATTACTGGGCATCTAGCGATGGAAAATCTGGCAGCACAGCGTCTACATCTGTAAGCGTTGGTCAAGAGCAAGGAACTGCACAGACATACACTGTCTATGCAGCTAATGCTAACGGAAATGGTGCAACATCAGGCGCATCAAACAGCATTACAACTTTCTTCTCACCACCTTCATTCTTCTCCCCACCAGGGTTCTTCAGCCCACCAGGGTTCTTTGCACCTCCAGGGTTCTTCAGCCCACCAGGGTTCTTTGCACCTCCAGGGTTCTTTAGCCCACCAGGGTTCTTTGCACCTCCAGGGTTCTTTAGCCCACCAGGGTTCTTTAGCCCACCAGGGTTCTTTGCACCTCCAGGGTTCTTCAGCCCACCAAGCTTCTATTTTATCCCTTGGTTTGGACCTCCTTGCGTAGAAGAGAACACTCTTGTAGACACTATGGACGGTCAAGTGCCAGCCAAGTTCCTACAGGTAGGAGATAAGATCAAGTCAACAGTTATCAATCAAATTGATGCTACAACTCCAGATGCTTATCAATTCTCAACATGGAGCTCAGATTCTTTATCTATCGGAGAATTCGTAGAAACTACAATTACCGACATAATTGAAACTCAAGAATCAGATATCATGTACTTCAACGGAAACACTGATGTAAGAATGACATTTACTCAGCCAATATTCGTAAAGACAGTAGATGGTACATATAAGATTAAAGAGTCTTACTATGCTGAAGTTGGCGAAAGCCTAATTCTTGTGGATGCAAATGGGACAATAAATGAAGTTCCAATTACAGACATCAAGTATTCAACAGAAGCACCAACAAGCGTTTATCAACTTTCTTGTGAACCATACGACTGGTTCTTTGTCAGCGGATTACTTATACACAATAAGTAATACTTTAAAGAAAAGAGATTAGCTTGTCAGCACTAGGGCCTAAACTAATTGATCCTAACTCTATAACTAAAACCTGGGGCGAGAAAGAAATTCTCGCTCCAGGTATAGTTGTTTATAAAAATGTTTTAAAAAAAGAGATAGACATTCCAAATAAACTTGAGTCTGTTTTAATGTCAACATCAAACCCATATAAATGGAGAGAAGCAACAGTAGGGTATGGATTTAAAAAGCCAGAATACCGTGATTGTGTTGATTTTAAATTTAGAAAAGACGACTTACACAACAATGATGATGGAACAGAAATACTAAAAGATATGTGGCAGCAATGCTATGACGCTATGTCAGAAGCCGTAAAAGACTATTGCATGATGTATAACATAACAGAACTTCAATATTGGGAAGTAATGAATTTTATCAGATATCATGAGGGCCAGCATTTTGAAGAACACACAGATCACGGATATTCATATACATCAACAGTGTCTTTGGTTGGCTATATAAATGATAACTACCAAGGCGGAGGACTATATTTTAGACTACAAGATATAATGTTTACCCCAGAAGAAGGGGATCTAGTTGTATTTCCATCTAATTTTATGTATCCACATAAAGCAATGCCAGTAACAGAAGGCACAAAGTATTCAGTTGTAACAATGCTAGACTATACAGATAGAGGCCATGTTGTTAGCTCTCAAGGAGCTAAACCAAATTCATTCCTATCTACAAAATAATGAAAACAAGTATTATTACATTTATTGCTAACAGGCATTGGCTAAATAAATCCAGCATAAGCACTCCAAGCCCCGTGTCTAAGGTTATACCAAAATGGTACAGCATTGCAGATAGATTTTTTAAAAATGAAAAAGATGAATATTTGCTTGATAAAGATGGTGGCAAAATGGCAACATGGAAAGGTTGCCCAGCACTCTTAGATGCTTTTACAGCAGGATATGTTTTAAAAACTCCTTGTGATATTGAATTTTTTATTAACGATAGTTCAGAGATAGATGTAAAGATAGAAGATTCAAAGTATGATGATTTTTGTGAAATAAGATATCCTTTATCGGGATTTCCGTCACCAAAGGGGTATAGAAAAGAATCTTTTGCCTGGATGTCTGATTGGGGAATACAAACTCCAGAAGGCTACAGTTCACTATACTTAACACCAATGAATAGATTTGATTTGCCATTTGTAAACACCTCTGGAATTATAGACACTGACAAGGTGTCAATGCCTGGATCATTGCCATTCTTTTTAATTGAAGGCTGGCTAGGAATAATACCAGCAGGTACTCCTTATGCACAGATCATTCCTTTTAAAAGAGAAAATTGGGAATCACTATTAAAGATAGACAAAGCAGGAGACATTTATGATAGAATTATAAAAACAAGAAAAATCTTTAGAAAGCCAAACGGCGGAATATATAAAGATAAATTCTGGGAAAGAAGAGAGTATAAGTAATGTACACACACATACCCTTATCCCTACTTGAGCCATACAAAGAAGTCCTTAAGTCTTTGACAGAATGGGACAGATCAAAGCAGCCAGAGTTTTGGTCTCAAAAAAGAATAGATGGTGAAATGATGTACAAGATACATAGACATTCTGCCAGAATAGTAGAAGAAACAGGGCTTTCGGTTCAACAGATTATATACGATAATCATAATGTTTCAGACAAGGTGTTTCCATTTTATTATCAAGTAATTAAAGTAAATGGAACTTTAAATGCTGCTAAATGCGATGAAGATACTTTTTGTCAGACATTTACATTTTTAAATGGAGAGCTTGAGAACAGTACATTTGTAATAAAAAATAAAGAAAAGTATTCTCAATCTTTTGAAGAAGATACATATGCTTTTGCCATTATATGGAAAGCATATGAAAATCCAATAACTCCAAAATGGTTTGTAAGGCCGTATCATAGGTTGTTCATGTGATAAAAAATACACTTGCCCCAGGAATAACTGTATACAAAATGGATCCATCTGATATTGTAAAAAGCTTGCATAAGCTAGACAGATTTGATTGGGTGTCAGAATATGTTGTTGATGCAAATGACGGAAACAAGGCCTTGGATGACTCTTATAGGAATACAAAATCAATAGACATACCAGTTGCATATAAAGAATTAGAGACAGAAGAAATAAAATTCTTTTCAGACTTATTTAATGAAAAGTTTTCTATCATTGAAAAAGATTATGAAGAAGACTACTATATTAAATTTAAGGTTCATCAGCCATACAAAATATTAAGATATGAGCAAGGCGGCAAATTTGATTTACACATAGACGATGCTGGAGCTACATTTAGAAGAGCATCTACAGTATTTTATTTAAACGATAATTATGAGGGAGGGGAAATTGAGTTCCCTTCATTTAACATTAAATACAAACCAGAGGCAGGGGACTTTATAATGTTTCCATCTTCATATGCATATAGACACAAGGTAAACCCAGTACTTTCTGGGATTAGATATTCGATTGCGAGTTGGCTAAGATGATAATAAATGATTTACAGGCACCTAAGTGTAGGGTAATAAAAAACTTTATATCAAAAGAAGAATGTGACTGGTTAATTAAATATTCAGAGGAGTCTGGACTATGGTCAAAACACAACAGGCAAAGACATACATTTAAAACAGAAGAAGACTATAAATCAGCGGCGGACCATTGGGACAACAGAAGAATAGAGATAAATGAACTATACAGAGAAGGTATGGAAAAATACAAAGATTTGTTTAGGTTTGTAGTACCAATTCAAGAAAGAATGGAAGAGCAAGTAAAAGATTTTTTTAATCCAGATTTTGAGATATATAGCGAACTTTGGGAAATTGTAAAGTGGTATTATCCACATCTGCAAGAGCCACATGTAGACTTTATTGATCCAGATTTTGATATATCGTCTATAGACATAGACTCTGTTCCAGAACAATGCAAATACTTCTTTGATGAAAAAAATATATCAGAATATAAAAGGCTTTTTACAAACAAGATATACACCTCAATGCTTTATCTAAACGATAATTTTGAAGGAGGAGAACTTTTCTTCCCACAGCATAATGAATATTCAATTAAGCCAGAAGCAGGAATGCTTTTAGTATTTAGCGGCGACATTAATACAATGCATGGTATTAGACAGATAGAGTCTGGGAATAGATACACACACACTACATTTTGGACTAAAGATCTATACAAGTCAAGCTTGGTAGCTATTGATAAAAAGAAAAATAAATTTAATATAAATACAATCATTGACTAATGAATTGATATTATATATAATATAAACAAGGAGATAAAATGAATCAACCAGAGATATTAGCACCAGGAGTTTTGGTGTACAGAGATACATTTAGCAAAGACATGAATCTAATAAATAGACTAGAAGAATGTCTGTCTTCTGATCCAAATGCAGAAGGAGTTGGGTATTCAGACTCTCCACACTCTACATACAAGTGGAAGCAAGCGACTACTGGATATGCCAATAATGATTTAAAGTATAGAGATGCTTTCGATTTTAAAATTAAAAAGAACAATGAAAATGATGAAGGTAAAAGCCCAGACCAAATAAAACTAGAAAAAATTTGGGAAGACTCCAAGAATGCTCAGTTGGGGCCAGTTGAAGATTACAGACAAAAATTTAATGTTGCTCCTTTAAAATATTGGGAATCTTTTAACTTTGTTAAATACGGTCCAGGGCAACATTTTCAGGTACACTCAGATCATGGATATTCATACATATGCGTACTGTCCTCAGTTGGATATATAAACGATGACTACGAAGGTGGAGAACTTTACTTTGATAAGTTTAACTTAAAGATAAAGCCAAAAGCAGGAGACCTTTATCTTTTCCCATCAACATATTTATTTTCACATGCGTCACTTCCAGTTACAGAAGGAACAAAATATTCGATAGTAACAATGCTTGATTATTTAGAGGCACCTCATACACCAGATTACAGAGAAATAGAAAAAAGGTATACTGACGGCTATGCCTAAAATAAATGTTTACAAGACAGGTGTTAGCCCAGCCAAGATTGAGCAGATTTCTGTAAAAAGAGATTGGATGGATAAGACTGCAGACAGGCATGCATACAACTGTTTCCCCGTAAGCCTTTCTAATACTCTAGGCTGGGGCATATCTTTTCCAGAAGACATATCATTTATTTGGGACGGAATTTCAGATAGCTCCCCAGATCACGTGAAGATCCTCTCTGGAGAACAGTATTGCAATTCAAATAGGTCTAATGGAACAGTTAGCTTTATAACAGGATTAACATTTAAAACAGATGAGGATATAACAACTTTAATAATGCCTCCGCCTAATCACTTTATTGACGGCGCACAATCTTTTACTACTTTGCTATCAACATCTTTTTTTTCAGGTGAGATCCCTTGTGTTTGGAGAATTACGTCTCCAGGAAAAGTCATAACAATAAAAGCAGGAACTCCAGTTGCCAGCATAATTCCAATATCTTTGTCAGGCCTAAATCAATTTGAAGTAGACCTTTACAACGGATCTGGCTATGTAGGATCGCCTTTTGATGGAAGAAGGTACGGAATGACAGTTGATAAAATTAATGCCTCTGGGAATTGGGCAGGGTTTTATAGGAATGCAACAGATCATGAAGGCAACAAAATTGGGCAGCATGAGATTAAAGCGCTAAGGTTAAAAACTAATGACAAATAAAATTACATTTCATTCTAACAGGCTGTACAATATAATCAGTGAAGAATACTATCCCAAGTCTGCAAAAAATGTAACTCCTGAATGGTTTAAGCAGGCAGATAAATTTGAGCTAAATAAACAAACAGGAGAGTATTGGCCAAATGCAGAAGGAGGGCTTGTAAGAAGCTTTAAGTCCTGTCCAGGCCTACTTGATATTTTTATTACAGGATATTTTTATGTTACCCCTTGCGATATTGTTTTTAGTAAATTGGAAAACGGAGATGTTATAGCAACTCCAGAGCCAGGGTATGAAGATTTTGTTGGTAACAGAGCACCTATGAATGAATTCCCAGTTCCACACGGATACCTAGATAGACACTTCCACTGGTATCCAAATTGGGCCCCAGAAGTTCCAGATGGGTATAGCGTATTGTATGTTAACCCAATCAATAGGTTTGATTTACCGTTTATAACCACCTCTGCTATAATAGATAATGACAAGATGAATACTCCAGGATTAATCCCATTTTTTTTACGAGATAATTTTGAGGGAAAGATTCCAAAAGGAACTCCATACCTTCAGCTTATACCTTACAAAAGAGAAGATTGGAAAATGGAGCCAAAGTTTCACGACATGGCTTCGTTGCAAGAAAGACATAATGCACAAGCAAAAAAATTTAGAACTAAAGACGGCGGGGCATATAAGCAAACCGTACGATCTCTTAAGAAATATGAATAGGTGAAAAATGGAATATACAAAGAGAGCTAGATATGCAAGAGAAACTATAACCCCTTCAGGGCATTTTGGCAACTCCCCAGACAATGTGGTTGAGCTAGAGAATATGGTCACCACAGAAGAGCAAGAGTATTTATTAAATTTTGCCAGAAACAATACAACATGGGACGTTACAGAATCTCAATGGAATGAAAATGGAAATATTATATATGACCATAGAGTCTGGGAAGATAGGGTAGCAACAATGAACACTCTATTGAAAGCTGACCCAACAGGCGAAGTTGTAGCAATCCTTGATCGTGTAATTGAAAGAATGACTCCACACATTAAGAATAAGTTTCAGGTTGAAGTTAAGCCGACAGATGCTGCCATAGTAAGGTGGCCAGTTGGTGCCATGCAATTTCCACATGCAGATAAAGAATTGCATGAAGGGCCAGATGCAGGAACACCAAATGAATTCCCTTGGTATGACCTAGGAACTGTTTTCTATTTAAACGAAGACTATGAAGGTGGAGAACTGTTTTTCCCACTTCAAAATATTAAATTCAAGCCAAAAGCACGAGCTGCATATTTTTTCCCAGGAGACAAAAATTACATTCATGGGGTTACAAAAGTTACAAGTGGGACCAGATTCACTGCCCCATTTTTCTGGACTATTACAAAGTTGGGGTTAGAAGAAAATGACAAATAATTATGAGTATACATCCTTTGAGTTACTTCCAAATGTAAGAATATATCAAGGTCTACTTCCTGATGCAGACAATCTTTATGACATAATGAAAAAATCTGAAACTACATCAGAAGGAAAATACTATTTGAGGACTTGGGACGAATGGTCAATATTTGGAACTTATTCTCAAGAGAAGCATAATGTAACTGAAGATAGAGAACTCGGCGAAATGTATGATAAAGAAAAGCATTTATCTGATAGGGTCTATGAAGCCTACAACACAGCAATTGAAGATTATGTAAAAACATATAATGTAGTAATGCCCCCTACATCAAAATTAATGACATCTTCTTTTTCTAAATATAATACAAACATAGACACTATGCGAAATGAAATGACAATGCAGTATCACACGGACTACATAATTTCCGAAAGAGATATGCCAGGTCCTAAATTTCTTTTGACTTGCACTACATACATTAACGATGACTATGAAGGCGGGGACATTGAATTTATTGTAGATGGAGTTTATTATCCTTACAAGCCTAAAGCGGGAGACATTCTGGTATTCCCATCTACTGAGCCATATTTTCACGGAGTCAGAGTTATTAAGAGCGGAGAGAAGTTTTTTATTCGTAACTTTATTCAGCATTATTTTGACGGAACAAAAGAATGGCTAGATAACCAGAGACACTTTGGCGCTTACAGATGGGCAAAAATGGAGTCAGATAGAATTGAAAAAGAGAATCCAAAAAATATGATGTATTCAAATAGAAAACATTTAGGGTATGGGTCATGAGTAATCCTAAAATTAGAGATGAATTCTTTATAGTAGAAAACTTTATTGACAAAGATACCTGTGAAGCTGTAATTAAATACTTTGATTACCTTGTAGAAAATAAAGTATTAAAGTGGAACGAGATATCATTCTATGGATCTCAGGCAATGGGTTACTGGCCAACAGACGACAGACTAAAGTTGTTTGGTTTAGATTCAGATTTCTTTGGACAGCTTAAAGAAAAAATAAAGTCTAAGACAGAAGAGCTTTTGGGCTTTGAGGTTAATGAGGTTAGCTATCACGCACAAAGATGGATTGATGGAGCGTTTGCAGATTATCATTCAGACAATTCGGACGAGCATGGAAACCCAACCGCTTTTGAAAAAAGTAAATATGCGGTATTTATTTATCTAAATGATGATTTTGAAGGCGGTCACTTAAAGTTTAAAGATGGCAGTATAGATATTAAGCCAGAGGTTGGCCTAGGTGCATTCTTTGCAGGAGGACATCAAAGAGAGCATATGGTTACAACAGTTAAGGGTGGCATAAGATATACTATTGGATCATTTTGGGATGATGCAAGTTGCGTATATTCAGAAGAACAAAAGCAGGCATGGGCCGATGAACTTAAACAAGTCAGAGCGGAACAAGAAGAGCTTTATAAGAAATGGGCAACGCCAGAAGGCAAGCCATCAATGCCAAAGGGTAGAGAATGATAATCAAAGAAATACTTGCAGACAACCTATATTACTATAAAAAAGTAATTAAGGATCCAGCAGCACTTATTGCAAAAATAGAATCTTTGAATGGAAAGATTGAAAACAATAGCACACTAACTAACTGGACCCCATGGGTTTCCAGCACACAGGCAGACGACGTATTTGGTGAATTCAAAGCTGGTGGTTATAGAATTGGTTATGATTTATCTGAAGATAAAGAATCATTTTTAATCATTGCAGAGATACACGATGCAATAATGCAATGTATAGAAGACTATGCTTTTAGAACACAAAAAGATTTAGGATATCTTCCAGATGAGATTACAATTAGAAAGTATCATGTAGGTGGCAAAATGGGTCCACACATTGATTGTGAAGAGGATGATGATGAAGCAAGGCTAACAGCCTCTCTTGTTCTATATCTCAATGATGACTTTGAGGGTGGAGATGTAATATTTAGAGAGCAGGGCATTAACATAAAGCCAGAACCAGGAAGCCTTCTTATTTTCCCTTCAGTTCGACCATACTACCATGAGTCTACTGAAGTGACTTCAGGATACAAATATATGTGCCCAGCATTTATGTTTAAAAGAAGTAAGTTAAACTGATAGGTGGTATAATTAAAAAATGGCTACAACAGGAATTAATGGATGGCGCTTTCCAAGCTACTCGGACTCACCAGATGTCCCGAGAGATCTTGGGTACTTAGCAGCAGATATATCTGCTTGGGTTGCCACAAACCCAGATTTAAAGGGAGAGACTGGAACCACTGGACCAAGAGGATACAGCATACTAAATGGCTCAGTAAACCCAGTATCTGGCACAGGCGTAGATGGTGACTTCTATATCAACACTACAAGCAATTCAATCTTTGGACCAAAAACAGCAGGAGCCTGGGGAACAGGAACAAGCCTAGGCGGCAATAGCGTTTTAAACGGAACAACAGATCCAACTTCTGCAAATGGATCAAACGGCGATTTTTATATTAATACTACTAGCAAGACTATCTTCGGCCCCAAATCTTCTGGAACATGGGCCCTAGGAACATCAATTGTGGGTCCCCAAGGAACTACTGGAACGACAGGAACTACTGGGCCAAAGGGCGATGCAGCAGCAACAATTTCAGTTACTTCTACAACTACTAGCGCAGCTGGTACTAATGCTCAAGTAACAAACTCTGGCACATCTTCAAATGTTTTATTAAATTTTGTTATACCAAGAGGAGCAGATGGAGCGCAGGGAGCACCAGGCACACCAGGAGTTGCAGGAGCAGATGGAGCGCAGGGAGCACCAGGGGCAACACCAAGCCTTGATCCAATTTCAACAAGAATTGCATTAAACCCTACAGTGACTTCTTCAGTTGGAGTAAACTCAAGTTGGTTTCCAACATCAACCGCAACATTTACATTAGGCTTACTTGGTCCGATAAACTCAGGAACAGATGCTGCCACCAGAACTTGGAAAAACATTTATTTAACTAATGCAGCCACTGTTGTTTCAGATGAAAGAACAAAACAAAACATACTGCCATCAGATCTGGGACTATCATTTATAAATAATTTAGAGCCAGTAAAGTATAATAGAATTGATGGAGACAGAACACATTACGGATTAATTGCACAGCAAGTTAAAAGCGTGTTGGATGAGGCTAACATTACAGATTTTGGCGGATGGGTTATATCTAATGTTGGAGATCCATTGTCACAACAGGCTTTAAGGTATGAAGAATTTATATCACCACTAATTAAAGCGGTACAAGAACTTTCAGCGAGAGTAAAAGCACTAGAAGAGGCGTAAGACATGTCATATAAATATACAGTCTTACAAGATAAGCCAACATCATTTTATCTTTTAGATGAAGTAAGATCGGGTACAGTAGGATCTTATACAAGCCTCACATCTACATTTTTAACATATGCAGACCTAAGAGATAGAGGCGTTTCTTATTCAGCGCTAAGCGGGCTACCAGTATATGATTATTCAGGAAATGCCTATGACGGATATGCCATTAATGCATCCTCTAGCGAGCTTATGCCACTGATAGCTGGTGGAATAAGAGGAACTAAAGTATTGTCAGATACTCTAGTAAATTTTAATGTGCCTGGAATTGCTAATTCATCCTATGCAGATAATTCATTCTCTATCGAAGCCTGGGTTGTTTTACCAGAATATTCTTCATCTGAAATATGTATTGTTGGGGACTCAGCTAATTCAATAGGTCTATTTTATAAAAATGGTAATTTAATATTTAAGGCAGGAACAAACTCTATACAGTATAAGGTAAGCAACACTCAATCTTTGTATGTAGTTGGTCAATTTTCTACAAACAAAATTTCTCTTTACATAAATGGATCTCTGGTAAACTTTACCAGCTTAACTAAATATAAATTTAATAATTTATCAGTTAACTTTCAAGCAGGTCCAGCAGTCAATAATTTTATTATAGACTGTGTTGCTTTTTATAAATTTAATTTATCAGACTCTCAGATGCTTAAGCATTACAAAAACGGAATTAAAGAAATTAAATACTCTCAGATTGTAAGTAATGATGGAGGGTATTTGTTTAGCATGAATACAGCAATGATGAAACCAGTGATGACATACTCATATCCAAGGTCTAAATCTTGGAAAAACTTTATTAATGAAAATATTAAATTGTCGGTTGATGAATCTTATCTTTATTTTGATAGCTCTTTAGCAGGCAGCTTTACATTTACAGATGCAATTATAATACCAGATACGCTTGGGATTACTAGCTCACAGATATATTGGGAATCAGATACAGATGGCATATTAGTTAGAGCAAGTCTGGATGGAACTACCTGGGTAAATTGTGTAAATGGTTCTCCGCTGCCATTCTTTAATAAAAATGATAATCAAACGGGATCAGTTTTATATCTGCAGGTAACAATGTCTTCATCGGATACATCACAATATTTACCTATACTTAAGTCCATCACCATAGATTTCTTTAAAAATAAAGATTTCTATTGCGACAACTTTGGCTATTACATATCTTCAAGTTACGACTATGCCCTTCCTAGATACAACAGCACAATCCTTTCTTACAACAAAAACAACGGGCTCAAAATGCATAACGGGCATGGGTTTACAATTAATTCAGATCTGTCTACTCGGACAATAGAACTTGTATTTACACCAAATGGTACAGAGAACGTATTATTCTCAGCACCTTCAAAAATATATGAATGGGATAATGCGGGGGTAATCAGCAAAACAGGAGTATCCTCAATCTATGTAAATGGAATAGATAGAACATCCGCTACCAATATATCCGAATTTTTCTCTATAGGATTCCCTCATTATGTAGTAATTGTATTATCTACAGCAGCAACCACAAATCTTAAATTTAACCAAAATCAAACAGACAGTAAGTCTGGCGGAAACAATATGTATAATAATCTAAGTATATATCCAACAGCATTTACACAATATGATGTAGCCAGACACTATCAGTTATATACAGATAATATCATAAGCGTAGTATCTGACAGCCTAATGTCAGTATCTGAGTCAACAGCTGGTACAGATTCCACCGCCTACTTAGTCCTTTCTGTTGAGCCAGAGGCCATATCTATATAATCTTGTCACAGGCATGACGGAATCTGGACTTTAGCCTACGATAATGGTATGATTGAGTACTATGGATATGTTAAATAAAAATACTAGGATTATTGAAGAAACCACCCTTGGCATATACGTGTGGGAAATGCCTGACGGCAGATGGGTTGGAGACGACGATGGCAACTTTCTTTCGATCACAGCAAAAAAAGGAAATAAATCCAAGGTCGATGCTTTGGCTAGAGAAGTTCGCTCGTACGGTATTGATGTCGGCCAACCCAAGTTCCTATCTGGACGCAGAAAAATTGACGACGAAGAATTTGAACATCAAAACGAAAGACTAAAGTGGGGACTAACTCCAGATCCTTTGGATATCGGCGTGTATAAAGATTCTATGTTAAGAAACGGAGCGGTGCAATGACAAAAAGAGTAGAGTTTATAGAAGATGAAATTGATAGCGTAAATACAATTGACATCTCTAACAATTCAGACTGGTTTTCATTTAAGAAATCTGAAGAGCATGATGATCCGTTTAGCATGGGCCTTGAAGATATTAAAAAGCTCAGAGGACTAGGTACAAACTTTAAGCGTAAAATAAATAGAGATTTTTCAAAAGCCTTTGTAGGCAAAGAAGGATCTGCGACACAGCAAAATTTATTACAGCAAGCAATTAGCGGATATGCATTATTTGATCTTGTAGAGCCTACATATAATTTAGAATACCTTTCAAAGATTTACGAAATTTCAACATATAACTATGCAGCTATAAATGCAAAGGTTTCAAATATTGTTGGGCTGGGATATATGTTTGCAGAAACTTCAAAAGCAAAAGATGCAATGGATGCAATAACAGACCAAAAGCAGGTAGACAGAGCCCGTGCAAAAATTGATAGAATTAAAACGCAGCTAGATAAATGGTTAGATGATTGTAATGAAGAGGAGTCCTTTACAGAGACCCTTATAAAGGCCTACACGGACCTTGAGGCTACTGGAAACGGTTACATAGAGATAGGACGTACAACAGCAGGAGATATAGGCTATATTGGCCACATACCAGCTAAGACAATGCGTGTTCGTAGATTCCGTGACGGATTTATTCAATTGCTTTATGGCAAGGCCGTGTTCTTTCGTAATTTTGGAGACATGGAAACTCCAAGCCCAATTGCAGCGCAAGAGGAAAGACCAAATGAGATTATTCATTTAAAGAAATATACACCAATGAATAACTACTACGGCGTTCCAGATATTATTGCTGCCCAGCAAGCGTTAGCAGGAAACGAATTTGCTGGAAGGTATAACTTAGATTACTTTGAAAATAAGGCGGTCCCAAGATATATCATTACAGTAAAGGGAGCAAAGCTTTCTCCAGAATCAGAAAGAAAACTTCTTGAATTTTTCCAGGTTGGGTTAAAGGGAAAAAATCACAGATCCCTTTATATTCCACTACCAGCAGATACCCCAGATTCAAAGACTGAATTTAAGATGGAGCCAATTGAAGCAGGGGAACAAGAGTCCTCATTTAATATCTATCGTAAGTCTAATAGAGATGAAATTCTTTTAGCCCATCGTGTTCCAATTAGCAAGATTGGTATTCCAGAAGGAATTAACCTTGCTGCAGCAAGAGATGCTGATAAGACATTTAAAGAGCAGGTTTGCCGACCAGCTCAAGACAGACTTGAAAAGAAATTAAATTATTTAATTGCAGAAAAGACAGATGTTGTACAATTAAAGTTTAATGAGCTTAGCCTTACTGATGAGGAAACCCAAAGCCGAATTGACGAAATTTATTTAAGAATGCAGGTAATTACCCCTAACGAAGTTCGTATTAGAAAGAATATGACAACGGTAGATGGTGGGGATGAAATGGTAGATTTAAAGCCACAACAGGTCGCAGACCAAAAAGCAAAAGCCACTGGAAATAAAAAGAGGGATCAGCAAAGATCCTCAAATGCTCCAGATAAAAGCGGAGAGGCCAGAAACCCCAAAGGCGATGGTCCTAAAGTCAAATAAGTTTAATCAACTGCTATTTGCGTTAGAGTAGATAAACCTATAAAATTAAGCATATGAACATCGAAAAGTCACACTGGTCAACCGATGGTGAAAACCTTCATCTCTCCGTACCCTTTACAAAGGTCAATCGTGAGACAAGAACCGTGTCTGGATTTGCTACATTAGATAACGTAGATCAAACAGGAGACGTAGTAACTGCTGAAGCAAGCATTAAAGCTTTTGAAAATTTTAGAGGGAATCTCCGTGAGATGCATCAGTCAATTGCAGTTGGTAAGGTAGTTTCATTTAAGCCAGAAACATACTACGATCAAAAGTCTCAAACATTTTATAATGGAGTTTACGTAACCTCATACATATCAAAGGGTGCACAAGATACTTGGGAAAAAGTTCTTGACGGCACTCTTTCTGGTTTCTCAATCGGCGGAAAGATTAAAGAGTCAGACAATGAAGTTAACAAAGCTACAGGCGAAGCAGTAAGATTTATTAAAGACTATGACCTAGTAGAACTTTCAATTGTTGATTCACCAGCAAACGAACTATGTAATATTTTTTCAATTGAAAAAGTAAATGGACAAATGGTCTATAAGGGTATTGCTACTGAAGTAGTAACAGAAAATATTTTTTATTGTGAAGAAAGTGATTCTGTATTTATGTCTACAGAAAAAACTTTTGAATCACCAACATCAGGAAAGCCAGCCACGCTAATAGGTTGGGTTGAAAGTTCAGATATGAACAAGTCAAAAGAAATAAATAAGATTCTTGCTTCATTTAAGAAGTCAAGATTACCGTTGCCTGAAACACAATTAGCAAAACAGGCAAACGTAGAAGGAGGTAATAAAATGTCAGATACAAACATTGATACTGTTGTAGAAGCTCCAGAAGCAGAAGCAGCAATCGAATCAACTGAAGCTGTGGCCGTAGAAGCCCCAGTAGCAGATGAAGCAAATGTCGATCTTTTTGACAAATCATTAGAGGTTGCAGAAATTGCAACTGAAGATACCTCTGCCGACAACGTTGAAAAAGCAGCCGATACAGTAGAAGTTATGGTTGATGAACCTGATTTTGCAAAAATGTTAGGCGATCTAAAAGGCTTTTTCTCCGAGACACTCACAAAGGCTACAGAGGCATCTGCTGCACAGGTTACAGAAATTAAAACATCTGTTGAAGCCTTCAGCAAAAATGTCGATGCTAGAATTCTTGAGTTGGCAGAAAAGCACAGCGCACTTAGTGATGCTGTGTCAGAAATAAAGGGCACCATCGAAGGTGTTCAAAAGCAGGTAGATGCCGTAGAAGGCGATACCGCAATTAAGAAGTCCTCTGACCTTGGCGGGTCTGAGGTATTTACCAAATCCAAATCAAAATGGTCAGGAGCTTTCCTCGGTTCCGTAAATGAAATCTTTAACTAAAATAAGGTAGGTGAAATAAAAATGAGTAATGAATTATTAGAAAAGGCCGCAGCAGCTGGTACAACAGTATCAACAGGTTTCGGTTCTTCAACAGGTGGTTCAGGCGTTCATGTTGCTTCAGAAAATGGCAACGGTGGACTTCTAAACCCAGAACAATCAGCAAGATTCTTGGACTATATGTTCGATTCTACCGTAATTGGTAAGGTTGCACGTACAGTTCGCATGAAGTCTGACACAACAGAGATTGATCGTATGTCAGTAGGAGAAAAGCTTGTAAAGCTTGCATCCGAAGGAGAAAACACAGCCGTAAACAATGGCGTAACATTCTCAAAGATCTCTCTCACAACAAAGAAGCTCCGCATGGACTGGGAACTTTCAACTGAGTCTCTAGAAGACAATATCGAAGGTGCAGATCTTGAAGATCATATTGCACGTTTGATGGCAACACAAGCTGGTAATGACATCGAAGATCTTATTCTTAACGGTGATACATCACTTGCAAGCGATGCACTTTACAAGTCATTTGATGGCGCAGTTAAGAAGGCTAAGACCTCTGGTCGTGTAGTCGATGCAGCAGGTGCGGGAATTTCCCGTGCTGTATTTAACTCAGCTCTCAAGGCTCTACCACGCAAGTACAAGCAACGTCGCACAGACCTTCGCTTCCTTGCTGGATCAAACTTGATCCAGGATTACTTGTTCTCAAACTCACAGAACATCCAGAACGTTACTCCACAAGATATTGCCTCTGGCATTATCCGTGGTGATGTTCCTGTTCTAGGAGGTCCTGCAGGATATGTTGCTCCATACGCATTTGGTATTCCAATCGTTGAAGTTCCACTTCTTCCAGAGACACAGACTGGTACATACGCAAGCCCATCAGGTTCACACGGAGATATCCACTTGACATTCCCAAATAACGTAGTTATTGGTATCAAGCGTGATGTTACTGTTTACCGCTTCTTCCAGCCACGTAAGGACACAATCGAGTACACAATGTATACTCGTGTTGGCGTTCAAATCGAGCAGGCAGACGCTTGGGTCGTTGTAAAGAACGTTAAGGTTGCTTCTTAATTAATTAAGAATTAAACTACAGAAAGGCCCCCAATTAATTTTGGGGGCTTTTCATTTTAATTTATCAATGCTATAATTAAAGGACCTAGAAAGAGGAGAACTAAATATGTCATTTGACACATTAAAAGTAGCCGAATTAAAAGTAATTGCAACCGACTTTGCAGTTGATACAGAAAACCTAAAAAACAAGAAAGACATAATCGCGGCATTATCAGAAGAAGGCGTAACCTGGAGCGTTTACCAGAGTACAATTGAAGCAATTGAAGAGGCGACAGAAGAAATTGAAATTCTTCCAAAGTTTGATCCAAAGGCTCAGCCAGAAGATACTATTCTTGTTAGGATGACAAGAGACAATCATCGATATGATATTCACAATTATACATTTACAAAGGAACACCCATTCGTGGCAATGTCAGAAGATGATGCTCAGAAAATTTTTGATACAGAGGAGGGTTTTCGTTTAGCGACACCAAAGGAAGTTCAGGACTTCTACAACTAAACGTTAACATAAGTTAATGGAAATATTAGCAGCAACAAACTCACCAATACAGCACAGAGTATTTTGGAAAGGCGAGTCTGCAGTCGCAGATAGCTTGCCAACAGTATCTTTGCTAAGAGCAGATGTACCAGCACAAACAGTTCTGTACTCAGGTACTGCAGTTCAATCAGATACAGATATAGGTGTTTATAATTTTTATGCTCCTAATATAACCAAAAACCCAGGCTCACTTATTGCAAGATGGCAATATGCAGTTGAAGGCTCTTCAGTAGTATATGATCAAAACATAGATGTTGTTAAGCCTTATGTAGACTTATCTCAAGTTATTAATGGGTTAGGATTAGGATCAGACTATAATGATCCTAACAGCAGAACATATCAGGAGCTTGTTGATGCAGAAAAATATGCTCGTAAGGTAATTGAAAATTATACACAGCAAAAATTTTACAGCCACCTTTCATTAGAAATTGCTTACGGTTCTGGTAACGATATTTTGCCTCTTACTCGTAAAATTAATACTCTTCAAACAATAGAGGTAAATGACATCCTGCTTACAGGAATGCCATTTGAAATTGCTGAGAGTGGATTTGCAGTAAGGTTAAATCGTGCAGACATGCTTGACAACGTAACATATGTTGCTAACGGATTAATCCCTCCAACCATTAATGACTACTCAGGAATCTTTAACAAAGATGCTAGATATAAGGTTACTGGATACTTTGGCTGGGAAAGAGTTCCAAACGAAGTAGAGATGGCAGCAGTTGAGCTTATGAAAGACTATTTCTCTAAGGACAAAGTATGGAGAAATAAGTATATAAAAAGCATCTCGACATTTGACTGGCAGTTTGATTTTAACTCAGCCACCTTCTCAGGAACTGGGAACAACTATGTGGATCAATTGCTTTTGCCTTACGTAATAAGCAAAATGGTATTGATATAAAATGAACAACCTCGTAGACTCCATTCTAAATATGAAGATGGACGTATATGTGCAGCAAGACACACAGGATCCAAATACGGGTGCCATTAAAAAAGAATGGATTTACTCAGAAACTGTTTATTGCTACGCAAAGGGGATCATTACTAGTGGCGGAGCAAGCGCTTCAGATGTTCAGAAAATGAGCAATAGGTATACCAATAAAGAAAATATTGAAATTAGAACTACAGCCAGAGTAACTTTAAGAGATAAGATTACAAACATCAGAGACTCAGCAGATAATGTTATTTGGTCAGAGCTAAATTATCCAACAGAGACACCAACAGTTTTTGAGCTACTTGGAACCACGCCCATAACTGATCCATTTGGTGGAGTGTTGGGCTACAACTGTTCGGCCCGTAGATCGGAGAACCAGGTAATTGGACTCTAGTGTTGCACTCTTACAAACTTCAAGCGGATTAGAAAAGCCTATGGCGGGCTCACCGCCAGGATTTTTAATGGACTCAACAGTTGCACAGGTATCTGCATTTCTATATTATCAGGCACAAGTATTGGGCAGGCTAACATCAAATGCCGCATTTAAAAATTTATTTAAAACAACCATCTTTAATCAAATAGAAAAAGACTTTGGTGAATTTATAGATTCATCTGCAAGAGTAAAGCCCAAAGCCCTTCACCATATGTATGAGTGGAATCAGACGGGACAAGAAACAGCAAGGCTATTTAAAATAAAAAGACTTGATGCAGATGGACTTTCATTTAGAATAGGATATGATTTTAAATTATCCAAAACCGCAGTTCCATCAAAGAATAAAAAACAAAAGAGTAAGTACATATTTGCAAACAAGGCAGCCGTCATGGAAGCTGGAATGCCCATCATAATCCGCCCAAGGTCCGCTGAGCGACTTGTGTTCGAATTAGATGGCATAACAGTGTTTATGCCTAAAGGCTCTTCTGTGACCGTCAAGAGCCCTGGAGGACGTGGCTCAAGTAATCAATTTAGATTACATTACGGAAGATATTTCGGCGGACAATTAGTTAACAGCTCAATTAAAGCATCTGGATTTCAACAAATATTTAACAGCAAGATGTCAAAGGCTCTTAATACGCCAGCGGGAATCAGGAAAGTGCAATATAGCTTTACACCTGGTAAAATAAGGTTAGAAGCGGATGTAGAATTACAGGCGGCATTTGGAGGAGCATTATGAGTGTAGACTATAAGATAGACTCAATCTTTGAGCTACGTAAGTTCCTGTGGAATGAATTAAAAAATACAAATATATTTGACCCAAATGATTACTACAGCGACAATATAAATATGGAGATTATTCCAATTATTCCAGTCCAGCAACAGCCAGAATTAAATCAATTTTTGAGCGGGAAAAAGCATATAGTCTATGACAAGATCGGAATGTCCTACGAGGATATTTGGCTACTATGCTGTGAAAAAATCCTATTTACCGTATATTCAACAGATGTCTCAGATATATATGAGATTAGAAACCTTATGACAGATCTATTTAGAAGAATGGATGACTCTGCTAAAGATTTAAATAAATTTAACACTGAGCAAAAGCTCAAATTTCACAGTATCCATGTGGTAGAAATATCACCTATAAGCCCTTCAGAAGAACTTCAGGGATTCCTTTCGGCAGACATAATACTTGAGGTCAAGTGTGCTAGGATTACAGGGCCCGACGGCAGATTTATATAGGTTGCCTTTTGATCGACTATACCGTAAAATTGGTAATGAGGTAAAAAGCCTAGCCAGCTTTGATTAGATTTAAAACGTAAGTCAATATATATATATGTTTATTTAACAGGAGGTTTTACAACATGGCACAAAATACAGGTAATGCTAGAAATATTCTCGTTGGTGCGTCACCACTGTTTCTTTCAGTAACAGACATCACTAGCGCAGACTATGTTGCATCAGCACCAGCTGGTACACTCAATGCATTTGCAGCAAACAAGAATAAGACAGTTCCAGCATTTAAAACT
>Ga0208554_1000018_pt1 | contig 37322 bp, 59 predicted proteins | sample Colrivmet1371B02_FD_187628 | JGI IMG/M metagenome (GOLD analysis project Ga0208554, IMG submission 187628) | Estuarine microbial communities from the Columbia River estuary - metaG 1371B-02 (SPAdes) (version 2) | ecosystem: Environmental > Aquatic > Marine > Intertidal zone > Estuary | place...
TCAACACGGCTGGGTGGCCAAGCAGGCCATATCTGTCGAAGTCGACCAGCGCATCTCCATCACTGGCGCGCTAGCCGAGGCGCAGAAACGCGCGTTGGAAGTGATCGACGTCGAGGTGCTTGAGCCACAGCTGGCGCATAAGCAGGTGCAGCATGGTACGTAAATTGTTCACCTCGTTTTGGTTTAGTTATTACTTGCGCCGGTATCAGTGGTATCGTCGTTGGCACGGCGGGCGTTGGGAATATCACTTTATTGACATTTGCAGATCGCACATGTGGCTCAACATGCACCCTGACCGCAAATGGCCTGATTACCGCCAACCGTGTTCAGTCGGCGCGCCCATAGTTGAGGATTACTAATGCAATCGACCATATACAGCGCTGAAGACGAACAGGAACTGATGGCGCGACTGTGGGCGCCAGCGATCAAAGACAACCCGTTGGCGTTCGTCATGTTTGCGTTTCCTTGGGGTCAGCCAGGCACGCCGCTAGAGCATTTCAAAGGCCCACGCAAATGGCAGCGTGAAGTCCTCACACATATTGCCGACCACATCAAAGACAACCAAGGCAAGCTAGACTTCAATACACTACGGCACGCCGTAAGTAGTGGACGCGGTATTGGTAAGTCGGCCTTGGTCAGTTGGATCACGATCTGGATGTTGACCACACGGATTGGTTCGACGACCATCATCTCGGCCAACAGTGAGTCTCAGCTTCGCTCGGTCACATGGGCCGAGATTACCAAGTGGTTGGCTACCGCCATCAACAGTCATTGGTTTGAGGTGTCAGCCACCAGACTCATGCCAGCCAAGTGGCTCACGGAATTAGTCGAGCGTGATCTTAAGAAGGGCACACGCTACTGGGGCGTTGAGGGACGGCTTTGGTCAGCGGAGAATCCCGACGCTTACGCGGGTGTCCACAACTTTGACGGTGTGCTGGTCGTGTTCGACGAGGCATCTGGTATTGACGACAGCATCTGGGCGGTGACCAGTGGATTCTTTACAGAGAACACGCCTAACCGCTTCTGGATGGCGTTTTCCAACCCACGGCGCAACACTGGGTACTTTTACGAAGCGTTTAACAGCAAGCGGGAGTTCTGGACGACCAAGGTGGTGGACGCCAGAACGGTCGAGGGGACGGACAAGCAGGTCTACCAGCAGATCATCGACGAATATGGCGCTGACTCATCGCAAGCCCACGTCGAGGTGTACGGTCAGTTCCCCTCGGAAGGCGATGATCAGTTCATATCGGCCAGTCTGGTAGACGAGGCGATGAAGCGGCCTAAGTACCAAGACCAGTCAGCACCGATAGTGATCGGCGTAGACCCTGCACGCTTTGGCGCGGATGCAACAGTTATTGCCGTGCGCCAAGGGCGGGACATTATCGCAATTCAGCGCCATCGGGGCGACGACACCATGACTGTGGTTGGCCACGTCATTGAAGCGATTGAGGAATACAAGCCCGCGCTGGTCGTGATTGACGAGGGCGGCCTTGGGGCGGGCATTGTTGACCGTTTGAAAGAGCAAAGGTACAAAATCAAAGGTGTCAACTTTGGCAATAAATCGGCAAATCCGGTTATGTATGGCAACAAAAGGGCCGAAATGTGGGGCAAAATGAAGGATTGGCTGAAAACTGCTTCGATCCCGCTTGACAGGTTTCTTAAAACTGATTTAATTTCGCCTATGATGAAGCCCGACTCCAAAGGGACTATCTTTTTGGAGTCGAAAAAAGATATGAAGGCACGCGGATTGGCCTCGCCAGATGCGGCTGACGCTATTTGCGTCACTTTTGCCTTCCCAGTAGCCCACCGTGAGGCGCGTGAATCCACGCAGCGCCGAGCGTACAATGGCAGAGGCGTGGTTGCAACTTCATGGATGGGATCTTAAAATGCAAAAGCCCGGACTTTACGCCAATATCGCAGCAAAACGTGAGCGCATAGCCGCTGGTTCCAAGGAAAAGATGCGCCAGCCAGGCGACAAGGGCGCACCGACTGCTAAAGCGTTCAAAGAATCTGCCAAGACGGCTAAAAAGGGGAAATAAATGGGTAATACCAAAGCAATTGGCGTTGCGTACAGCGACCAAGATTTAGATGGCTCTACGATAACTAACCCAAATTTTGTTTTGTCGGGTCTTGCGGCAGCGTCAACTCCTTTGGCTGGTAGCGACACGTTGCCAGTTGTTCAGGGCAACACAACCAAACGTGCGACTGTTGAAAGTTTGTTTACAGCGTTGAATTATGGAATGTTTCAAGACAACACTACGCAAACAAATGGTGGAGCAACGACTGCAAATGTGATGACTTACAACACAACGGACTTTGCCAACGGCATTTCAGTTGTAAGTAACTCAAGGTTGACTGTTTCACGCACTGGTGTGTACAACGTTCAGTTTTCTTCCCAATTTTCCCGTGCTGGTGGCGCAGGATTTTCAACCATTGATGTGTGGCTGTCAAAAAACGGCTCAAATGTTGCTGAAACCAACACGCAATTGAATGTGCCGCAAAGTGGCGGTAAAGCTGTGGCAGCGTGGAACTATTTAATTCAAGCTACTGCTGGCGATTATTTTGAGCTTTATTGGGCTAGTTCAGACACAGCGGTTGAGATGTGGTTCAGCGCTGCTGGCACTAACCCAACAAGACCCGTCACACCCTCAGTAATTGTGACCATTACTCAAGTAGGATAATCATGCCACTCGTCAAATCCAAATCACCCGAAGCCTTCCGCAAGAACGTCAAAGCTGAAGTGCAAGCTGGCAAACCAGTGAAACAGGCAGTTGCAATCGCCTACTCAGTTAAGCGCGAGGCGCAGAAACCCATGAAGAAAAAATGAAAGCACTGCAAGACTGCATCATCATTGAGCGCGATGTTGAAAAGCATCCCTTGTTTGTTTTGCCACAGAATTCACAGACTGAAACTGGCATTGCAATTGCTGTTGGCCCAAAATGTTTGGACATCAAGGTTGGTGACCATGTATACTTTGATGTAGGGCAAGAATTTAAGCAGGACGGCAAAGAGTATGTCGTCATGCGTGAGCCTCATATTTTAGGGGTTTTGGAATGAATGATCCAACCGGAATAGTCGCAGCCGCTAATGTGGCTGCTGGCGGTAAGCCTGCAAAGAGTGATTCAGACATATTGACAGTCGCCCGCGCGCGACTGGACATGGCTGTCGCTGCGCTGGCTGAAAGCCGTGAGGATGAAATTGACGATCTGCGCTTCTACGCAGGCTCTCCTGACAATCACTGGCAATGGCCTGCTGATGTCCTCGCCACTCGCGGTGCGGTGCAGGGTCAGACGATCAACGCCCGCCCAACACTCACAATCAACAAACTGCCGCAACACGTTCGTCAAGTGACAAACGACATGCGTCAGAATCGCCCAGGCGCCAAGGTCATCCCAGTTGATGACAACGCTGATGTGGAAGTGGCCGAGATTTTTAACGGCATGATCCGCCACATTGAGTACATCTCTGACGCTGACGTGGCATACGACACGGCCTGCGAGAATCAGGTGTCCTACGGCGAAGGCTACATTACCTTGATGACCGAGTACTGTGACGAGAACACATTCGATCAGGACATTAAGATTGGCCGTATTCGCAACAGCTTCTCGGTGTATATGGATCCGCTGATCCAAGACCCAACTGGTGCGGATGCCAAATATTGCTTCATTACCGAAGACCTGACCAAAGCAGAATACGAGCGCCAGTACCCAGATGCTGCGCCTATCTCTACGCTCCAGTCCCTTGGCGTGGGCGATCAGTCGATTAGCAACTGGCTCAACGAAGACACAGTGCGTATCGCGAGTTACTACTACATTGACTACGACAAAACCAAGCTGAATTTGTACCCTGGCAATCAGTCGGCCTTTGAAGGCACGCCCGAGGACAAGATGCTCAAGGGCATGTTCGAAAAGCCAATCAAAAGCCGCATCTCTGAGCGCCCACGGGTGATGTACTGCAAGATCAACGGTTACGAAATCCTTGAACAAAAAGAATGGGCTGGCAAATGGATCCCTGTGATCCGTGTGATTGGCAACGAGTTCGAGGTCGATGGCCGTATCTACATTTCTGGCCTTGTTCGCAACGCCAAAGATGCCCAGCGCATGTACAACTACTGGGTGTCTCAAGAAGCTGAGATGCTGGCTCTGGCCCCCAAGGCTCCGTTTATTGGCTATGGTGGCCAGTTCGAGGGCTATGAGGACAAGTGGAAGACAGCCAACACGAACAACTGGCCTTACCTTGAAGTCAATCCTGATGTTACAGACGGCCAAGGCGCAGTTCTGCCACTACCCCAGCGGGCACAGCCGCCAATGGCCTCTAGCGGGCTATTGCAGGCCAAGGCAGGCGCATCTGAGGACATTAAGTCCACAACTGGCCAATACAATGCCAGTTTGGGCATGGGAAGCAACGAACGCTCTGGTAAAGCCATTCTGGCTCGCCAACGTGAGGGTGATGTAGGTACTTTCCATTACGGGGATAACCTGACCCGTGCCGTGCGCCATGTGGCTCGTCAGTTGGTGGACTTGATCCCCAAGATTTACGACACACAGCGCATTGCCCGCATCATTGGCGAGGATGGCGAGACTAAGATGGTCAAGATCAACCCTGACCAGCCGCAACCCGTCAACAAGATCATGGATCAAAACGGTATTGTGATTGAAAAAATCTACAATCCAGGCGTGGGCAAGTACGATGTGGTGGCCACAACTGGCCCAGGCTATGCAACCAAGCGCCAAGAGGCTCTCGAAGCCATGGCTCAACTGTTACAGGGTAATCCCCAACTGTGGTCTGTGGCTGGCGACTTGTTCGTTAAGAACATGGACTGGCCTGGCGCGCAGGAAATGTCTAAGCGCTTTGCCAAGACAATTGATCCCAAGTTCTTGTCGGACGGCGAGGACGATCCAGCATTGCAGGCAGCTCAGCAACAGATTCAGGCCATGGGCGCTGAGATGGAGCAGATGTACCAGATGATCCAGAATGTCGGCAAATCAATTGAGATGCAGGACTTGGAGCGCAAGGACTTTGAGGCTCAGATCAAACTGTATGACGCTGAAACCAAGCGTATTGCTGCGGTGCAGGCCGGTATGACTGAAGAACAAATCCAAGACATCGCCATGGGTGTTGTCGCTGCGGCCATGGAGTCGCAAAATACAGTCAACCAGATGCCTGACATGCGTGAGGAATCCATGCCCATGGAGATGATGCCTCCAGAAATGCCACCTGAACAAATGATGCCTCCACAAGGAATGCCACAATGAAAGCAAATGAATTTTTAGGCTTGCTGTTCTTGGCGCGGGATGTTGCACATTCCGTACACCTGAACACACGCAGTTTTAGCAAGCACGAAGCGCTCAACATCTTCTACAACCGCATTATTGGTGCGGCTGATGACTTTGCTGAAACTTATCAAGGCCGGTACGGTCTAATTGGCCCTATTACCTTGAATTCAGCCAAGAAGACGGCTAATATTACTGAATTCTTGCAAGATTCACTTGCTGAAATTGAAGCGGCTCGTTACGATGTGTGTGATAAATCTGATTCAACAATGCAACAATTGATAGATAATATCGTTGAGATATATCTCCGGACTTTGTACAAATTGAAATTCTTGGCGTAAGGATCATCATGGAACTTCTCAACCCTCTATCAAAAGCTGACTTCCCAGGTCGCACTGCTTCTTACACCGGCACTGCTGCCAACACTGCTGACTGGAATCCCGGCCCCGAAGGCGTGGTGATCTGGTCTACAACTCCTTGCTATGTGGAAGTTGGCCCAGGTGCTGTGGCTACTACTGCTAGCACCCCGATCCCTGCATTTACACCGATTCCGTTTTACGTGATTATGGGCACTGGCGCCCCTTTCCGAGTGAGCGCCATCCGCATTTCCGATGACGGTGTGGTGTACTGCAAACCGATTAACAAGCAATGAGCTTCGGTGTTGCCCTTCGCAATGCGCTAGGTCTTGGACTTGGCGGCATTGTTACGTTAATTACAGGCACACGCGACAGCGGTGCTTCAGTGGGCAACCTTCTCACCGAGTCTAGTGACAATCTCGTCCAAGAGGACGGTGGCTTGATTCTTTTGGAGCCTTAACATGGCCGTTGTATACCTTTCTCCAGTGGGCGGTGTAGCGGCCCAGTTCTTTACAAATACTGGCGCAGTTTTGACTGGCGGTAAGCTGTACACATATGTTGCGGGCACAACCACACCGCAAGCTACTTACACTACAAATCGAGGCAATGTTGCTCGGACTAATCCAATTGTGCTAAACGCAGCTGGGCGCGTGCCCGATAGCGGCGAAATTTGGATCACATCAGCGGCATATAAGTTTGTTCTTACTGACTCAACTGATGTTTTGATTGCGACATACGACAACATCAATAGTTCTGGGCCACTTGTTTTTACAATTAACAACTTTACAGGCAACGGGTCAACAATAAACTTTACATTGACCGCCCCGCCATCTAACGAAAATGACACCTTCTTATATGTTAATGGTGTTTATCAAAACAAGAATACTTACAGTATTTCTGGAACTACATTAACGTTTTCAGAAGCACCGCCATTGAATGCGTTAATTGAAATAATGTATCTTGTGACAGTGCAAAATTTCAACCTGAATAATTTTACAGGTAATGGAGCAACTACCGTATTTACGTTAGTTGGCACACCATTTAACGAAAACTCAACCTTTGTGTTTGTTAACGGCGTTTATCAACAGAAAAACACTTATACAGTGGTTGGTACAACACTAACTTTTTCAACAGCGCCGCCAAATATCTCAACAATTGAAGTTATGTTTAACTAAGGATGACTCATGGCAGATAAAAAGATTTCCGCGCTTACTGGCGCAACAACACCGCTTGCTGGTACAGAAGTATTACCCATTGTTCAATCAGGCGCGACTGTTAAGGTGGCCGTATCTGATTTGACCGCAGGCCGTGCAATTAGCGCCACTCAAATCACATTAAGCGCAGGAAATGTAATCCCCGCAAATGGTTATGGTGTTGATTTTTCTGCCACACCAGGCACAGGCACAAGTGAATTGTTTGCCGACTATGAAGAAGGCACTTGGACACCAGTAGGCAATGGAATTACTTTGTCTAGTGCAAGTGGGTTTTACACAAAAATTGGTAGAGCAGTTACCTTTTCAGCCAATGTCACATTTCCTGCAACAAGTGATGGAAATACGGCATTTTTTACTGGATTACCATTTACCGTAAATGCCAGCGCAGCCGCAAATGGCAATGGCACAATTGGTAGCGCAACCTATGCGTCTCCAATGACTGGGCGTGTCCTTCAAGGTTTTGACAGATGGTACAACTTTGCTGTTGGCGGTGCGTTATTAACAAATGCAAATTTGAGTGGAGCATCAATTGAATTCGGCGGCACTTACATTGTTTAAGGAAAATTAAATGTCATTAACTAAAGTTTCATATTCCATGATCAATGGCGCATTTGCGAATGTGCTAGATTACGGCGCTGTTGGTGATGGGGTTACGGATGACACCGTTGCAATTCAAGCGGCAGTTACCGCATCTAATGGAATATATTTTCCATCTGGTACTTACTTGATTACTCGCGCAATTCAAGTACCAAACAATCGTGTTTTGCAAGGTGAGTCTCGCCAGTCTACCGTTATTCGACGACTTGATACTACTCAGCAAACCATTGGCGGCGTTGCTGTTGGCGTTCCAATTTTGTATTTGGCTGGAACATGGGTTGACGTTGAAAACATGACGCTAAGTGGTGTTGTCACAGACACAACAGCGATTAGATTCTCGGCTGCTGGCGCTAACTCTCACATCAATTTGACGCATTTGGAAATCAATTTCGTCTACCATTCTTTTGTTGAAGATCAGGGGTTCTTTATGACCTCGTTCAACAACATCAATGTGGCACAAGCTGTAAACGGTTTTACGTTTACCAGCAATAACGGCAAAACATCAACAACGCTGAACAACTGCTACGCCTCAAGCGTGGGTCAAGCGTATGATTTTGTAAACTGTGTTTACAGCGTTTTAAATGCTTGCGGTTCAGACTATGCAAACTGGGGTTCCGTTACACCTAACCCATCTGGTCAAGGTTACGGAAACGCAGCCACTTCAAAAGGCATTTACAACTTCTTCCTTTGCAACATGACCATTAACGGTTGCGGTGCTGAAGCGTCATACGGCAATGGAGTTATTGCATCAATATCGTCAGAGTTGACAATTAACAACATCACATCGTATTCTTGCCGTTCTCAATTTTTGCCTGATTACACAACGTATCCAAATTATGCTGTCGGCCCTGTTCAGCTTGGATTGAGCTGGAACAACATCACCGCAACCAATTTGTATTTCTTGGATTGGCAAAACACTGTTGTCAATACTTCATACCCATTAAAGCCTGTTGCGTCAAAGATTGCGTACAACAAAACAAGCGTGACTCCAGGTCAAGTATTTTTGTCACGTGGTGCATTTACTGATTTTGCGGGTCAAGGCGCAATTAAACAAGATTGCACATTTCCCGATCCAACTTATACGCAAAGCACTTATTTCCAAACAATTGTTGGAACTGGAACTGTAATTTCAATCCCAATCATTTCGCAAATTACTGTCAACAGAAAACACACAATCACAATTACTGGCCTTGACGGAACGTTTAATGGACTTACACCACTTCCGTTTGCGGCAACCGCATCGTTTGTGTGTTTGGATGCTGGCCCGATTAACATTGTTACAACTGGATTGCAGAACGTAAGTTCTGTTGCAGCTGCTGGCTCAGGTTCGGCATTAAACTTTACTATTTCAGCATCAAGAACAGACCCAATTGTAAAAATTGAAATCTTATCTGAAAACTACAATTTGGTTAATGTTGCCGCCACCACAATTTCTTAAAGGAAAAATGATGCAACTTGAAAAACAAATCATTGTTGACAAAATTGAAGTCAAAGAACTTGGCGTTGTTTATGCTGAAATGGCACTCCGTGTTAAGCAAGGCAACAAATTTGTGACGCAGACATCGCACTCTGTGACAATCTTGCCTGGTGAAGATTACTCAAGTCAGGATGCAAGCATTCAGGCTGTTTGCGTTTCTGCTCATACACCACAAGTAATTGCAGCGTATGCGGCGTCAAAATCTAACCCGTACCAGTTCGGATAATTGGAAACCTTTAATGTGTAGCGGGATAGCTACTCTGGAAACAAGGAAATATCATGGCTCTTGAAAAAATTGTATCTGTTGATCTGATTGAAGTTGTTGAAAACGGCTGCATTCAAGTTCGTACAAAAACTTCCATCAAAGAAGATGGTGTGGAAATTAGTAGCAAGTTTCACCGCCACGTTGTCGTGCCTGGTGCTAACGTAAGCGCTGAAGATGCTAAAGTTAGAGCAATTGCCGCATCTATCCACACACCGGCAGTAATTGCCGCTTATCAAGAAAAACTTGCAGAACAACAAATTCCTGCCGCATAATAGCGGCACAAACTGTATCGGCCCAGTAGACCGAGGAATCTTAGGATTCAGAAAACATGACTGAAGAAGTCCAAGCCCTAGCGGAAGTAGACTCCGCGCCAACCACGGATGTGACGGCCACACCTGAAGTTGCTGAAAGTACGCCGGAAGTAGCTGAAACACAGGCTGCCAAGACATTCTCGCAAGAGGAACTTGACGCTGCTATTGGCAAACGCCTCGCAAGAGAGCAACGTAAGTGGGAAAGAGAACAGCAACAACGATCTGCCGAAACGCAAATCGTAAAAGCAGCTCCGTCAGCATCCGTTGACCAGTTTGAAAGCCCTGAAGCCTATGCGGAAGCACTGGCCTATCAGAAAGCTGAAGAACTATTGGCCAAACGTGAAGCGGCAAAGCAGCAGTCGCAAGTTCTTGAGAGTTATCACGACTTGGAAGAAGAAGCTAGGACTAAGTATGACGACTTTGAACAAGTCGCCTACAACCCTAAACTTCCGATCACAAACGTGATGGCAGAAACGATCCAGTCTTCGGACGTTGGGCCTGAGTTAGCGTACTATCTCGGCTCTAATCCAAAAGAAGCAGATCGCATCTCACGCATGTCGCCACTCAGTCAGGCGAAGGAAATTGGGAAAATTGAAGCCAAATTGGTTTCAGCGCCCCCAGTTAGAAAAACGACATCTGCGCCAGCGCCGATTTCACCTGTCACCGCACGCTCCGCTGGAGTGTCGGCTTATGACACTACTGATCCAAGGTCTACCAAGACCATGACGGATTCGCAGTGGATTGAGGCCGAGCGCAAACGACAAGTGAAAAAGTGGGAAGCACAGAACCGCTAATTTTTTTAAAGGACTTTTAAAATGTCAAACAGTATTCTGACGATTGATATGATCACAAGAAAAGCTCTCGAAATCCTCGAGAACAACCTTGTGCTTACCCGTAACGTGAACCGCCAGTATGACGACAGCTTTGCTGTTGAAGGTGCTAAGATCGGTTCAACCCTCCGTATCCGTTTACCTGACCGCGCTTTGGTAACTGACGGCGCCGCCTTGCAAGTGCAAGACGACAACGAACAGTTCACCACTTTGACCGTTGCCAGCCAAAAGCACATCGGTGTTAACTTCACATCTGCTGAATTGACCATGCAGTTGGATGACTTCGCAGAGCGTGTTCTGAAACCTCGTATCAGCCAGTTGGCATCTTCTATTGATGCAGACGTGGCCAATGCGTACAAAACCATCGGTAACACCGTTGGTACACCTGGCACAACTCCTTCTACTTCTTTGGTCTTGTTGCAAGCCCAGCAGAAGCTGAACGAGAACGCTGCCGTGATGTCCCCACGTTACGCTACCGTGAACCCTGCTGCTAACGCTGGCTTGGTTGAAGGCATGAAAGGTCTGTTCAATCCTACAGACACTATCAGCAAGCAATTCAAGAACGGCATGATGGGCACTGGCGTGTTGGGCTTTGACGAGATCAACATGTCTCAGTCTATCAAGCAACACACCACTGGTTCACGCGTTGCCACCGGTAACTCTGTGACCACCACTGTGGCTTCTCAAGGTGCTTCTAGCATTGCTTTGACTATCGGCTCTGGCTTGACCATTAAAGCCGGTGACGTGTTCACCATTGCTGATTGCTTCGCTGTGAACCCACAGACCCGTGAGTCCACTGGTTCGTTGTTCCAGTTCGTTGCTTTGGCTGACGCAACTGCTACTTTGACCGCAATTACTGTGAACGTTGCTCCTATCTACACTTCTGCCAATGCTTTGGCTACCGTGGACAGCTTCCCTGTCGCTGGTAAGGCTGTCGTGTTCGTAGGCGCTGCTTCTAGCCAGTACGCACAGAACTTGGTCTATCACAAGGACGCCATCACCTTCGCAACTGCTGACTTGCTGTTGCCACAAGGTGTTGACATGGCTGCTCGCGCAGTTCACAACGGTATCAGCTTGCGTGTCGTGCGCCAGTACGACATCAACAATGACCGTATGCCTTGCCGTATTGACGTTTTGTACGGCTTCAACACGATCCGCCCACAAATGGGCTGCCGTATCTGGGGCTAATTGATTGGGGCTTCGGCCCCTATCTCTGTTATTAACATTGAAAGGAAATTATCATGGCATTACCTAATGGCGCAGGCGGTTACCAAGTTGGTGACGGCAATCTTGGCGAAATCAGTTTCTCCAACACCAGCACTCCAGTTGCTTTGACTGGCGCGGCTGTCACTATCACCGCAGCTGATTTGGCTTCTGGTGTGTGTACCATGGACTCAGGCGGCACAGACGCTGGAGCCTATGTGTTCCCCACAGGCGCATTGCTTGACGCTGCGTTCCCTAGCCTTAAAGTTGGCTCGACATTTGACTGCGCTTTCATCAACATTGGTGACAACGCAGCTAATGATGTTGTTTTCACTGCTGGCACGGGCAACACCCTTGTTGGTAACGACACGATCCAAGATTCGCTGACTAAAACCAGCAACACATCTGGCACGTTCCGTTTCCGCAAAACTGGTGACGCAGCGTACTCAATCTATCGCGTTGCCTAAACTTAAATGGGGGCTTCGGCCCTCATTTTTTAAAAGGAAAAATCATGTCAAACACTAAGCCTGTCGGCGTAGCATTCGCTGACCCTGCGTTGGACGAAGCGCAATTTACGCTCTATACAGTTGCCCAGTTGCCCACAGCATCAACCGCTTTGGCTGGTACTCGGTCTGCTGTAAGCAACTCAAACGCCGCTTACTCTGGTAATGCTGGCGCTACTGTTGCCGGTGGTGGCTCTAACATTGTGCCCGTTTTCTGCGACGGCACAAACTGGGTTATCGGCTAAAACTAAATGGGGGCTAATCACCCCCATTCTTAAATTATGATTATTTATCTTGAACATCCCGAACATGGCGCCAAAGTGGCGACTATGGATTTAGAGGCTGAGATGGATGAAAGAAATGGCTGGACTCGCTATAATCCAGACACGCCTTCTGAAACTGAAGCGGCTCCTGTGAACGTGCTGGAAGTTAAACGCCGTAGAAAAACCACTGCTGAGGTTTAAAAATGACAACGTACACCGCTGGCCAACAAATCGAACGGGCGCTTAGACTTCTCGGTGTGCTTGCTGAAGGTGAAACGCCCTCTGCGGCTACGTCACAAGACGCCTTGATGGCGTTCAATCAAATGATTGATTCGTGGAACACAGAGCGTTTAGCCGTGTTCGCTACGCAAGATCAAATCTTCACATGGCCAGCAGGCTTAATTAGCCGCACTCTTGGCCCAACTGGTGACTTCATAGGCCTTCGCCCCATTTTGCTTGACGATGCTACGTACTTTAAAGCAAACAACGGCGTGTCTTACGGCATCAAGATGATTAACCAACAGCAGTACAACGGTATTGCTGTTAAGACCGTAACGTCCACCTACCCACAAGTGATGTGGGTCAACATGACGTTTCCTGATATTGAGATATATCTCTATCCAAGGCCAACGCAAGACTTGGAATTTCACTTTGTATCGGTTGAAGAACTAAATCGCCCCGCCACGCTGTCTACGGTGCTGTACTACCCACCAGGCTATCTGCGTGCGCTCACATACAACTTGGCCATGGAGTTTGCCCCTGAGTTTGGCGTTGAGCCAAGCCCACAAGTGCAGCGCATTGCGATGACTTCTAAGCGTGACTTGAAGCGCATCAACAACCCTGATGATGTGATGGCACTGCCTTACGCATTGGTGGCCAACCGCCAGCGTTTCAACATCTATGCCGGTAACTACTAATGAAGACGCCGATTCTTGGCTCTACTTATGTAGCGCGGTCTGTCAATGCGGCAGACGCTCGGATGGTCAATCTGTTTCCAGAGATTGTTCCAGAGGCGGGTAAAGAGCCTGCGTTTCTAAACCGCGCCCCTGGCCTAAAGTTACTTAACACTGTAGGTACTGGCCCGATCCGTGGCTTGTGGGCGTTCTCGTCCAGCGACAGCACGTCTTTTGTTGTTTCTGGCACACAGCTATACAAGATCAACACCTCGTATGTGGCCACGCTAATTGGCACTGTGGCTGGCACTGGCCCCGTCAGTTTGGCTGACAATGGCACGCAGTTGTTCATTGCGGCCAATGGCCCTAGTTACATTTACAACAACACAACAAACGCCTTCGGCCAGATCACTGATCCAGACTTCCCAGGCGCTGTGACTGTGGCTTATTTGGACGGCTATTTTGTGTTTAACGAACCAAACAGCCAAAAGCTGTGGATTACTGCGTTGCTAGACGGCACGTCCATTGACCCGCTTGAATTTGCCAGTACTGAAGGCTCTCCTGACGGCTTGGTGGCCGTGGTGTCTAACTTCCGCGAAGTGTGGGCGTTTGGCACAAACTCAATTGAGGTCTGGTACGACACTGGCGCAACAGACTTTCCCTTACAACGCATCCAAGGCGCGTTTAACGAGTTGGGCTGTGCTGCCCCTTATTCGGTTGCCAAGATGGACAACGGCCTGTTCTGGCTTGGCCGCGACCGCCGTGGTGAAGGTATTGTCTACCGTGCCAATGGCTACACTGGCGTTCGCATCTCAACCCATGCGGTCGAGTGGCAGATTCAGCAATACGCTAACTTGACAGACGCTATTGGCTACACATACCAACAAGATGGCCACAGTTTTTATGTACTGGTTTTCCCTAGTGCTAACACGACTTGGGTGTACGACGCCGCAACGCAAGCCTGGCATGAGCGTGCGGGTTTTGTCGATGGTTCTTTTACCCGTCATCGTGGCAACTGCCAGATGGCGTTCAACAATAAAATCGTCATCGGCGACTTTGAAAACGGCAACATTTATGCGTTTGATCTGGATGACTTCAGCGACAATGGCAGCATCCAAAAGTGGCTACGTTCATGGCGTGCGCTACCGACTGGCCAAAACAATCTTAAGCGCACGGCCCAACACACACTGCAACTTGACTGCGAATCTGGCGTTGGCCTAAATCTTGGTCAGGGCAGTAATTCTCAAGTTATGTTGCGCTTCTCAGATGATGGCGGGCATACATGGTCTAACGAACATTGGAAGTCCATGGGCAAGATTGGCGAGTATTACAAACGTGTAATCTGGCGGCGTTTGGGCATGACAACTAAGTTGCGTGACCGTGTTTATGAAGTGTCTGGCACTGACCCTGTGAAGATTGCAATCATGGGCGCAGAACTTATTCTGAGTCCAACGAATGCCTAGCCCTAACGCTACGCCAACGCCAATCACGCCGCCGCGAGTGCCGCTGATTGACCCTCGCACGGGTCTGATTGACCGTGCGTGGTATTTGTTCTTTTTGTCGTTGCTAGATGCGGCGACAATTGTGGATGATGGCGGTCTTGGCCCTGACGTAGAATCCTTGCTTGCGTCTTACGATCAGGCGTTGATGTCGGTCAACCAAGAGTTGCAGACCCTGCCGCCAACGGCTGATCTAAGCGCTGAGTTGATCAAACAGATTCAAGAAGCCAATCTTGTTGCCTGCTGCTCGGCTTTGGTGTCCCAAACGGCTGAGATGCAAAAGCAGATCGAGGCTTTGCAAGTTCAACCCATCGTTGACACTGCGGCTATCATTGCCAGCATTAACGCCGCATCATCAGCGCCAGTCACCAAGACTGCTGACTTTACGGTGGCTGACAACGAGACTTGGCTAATCAACAACAAGTCGGGTTCGACCTGTACGGTAACTCTGCCCACGGCAAGCGCATGGTCGGGCCGAGAACTTACTTTTAAGAATTTGCAGGCTCAGACCTTGGTGTCTGCATCTAGCAACGTTGTGTTAATCGACGGCACAGTCGCTGGCACAGCAATCCTCTTGGCAGTTGTAGGAAATTGGGCGACAATGGTGTCTGACGGCACAAATTGGGTCATCATGCAACAAGCCGCTAATAACTGCCTCTTATTGGAGTAAACCATGACAGTCACCGTCAAAGTCCTCGTACCGGCTAAATTTGCCGAAAACGCCCAAACAACCCAGTACACCGCGACTGGCGTTACGGCCATCATCGACAAGTTCACAGCGACTAATATCAGCGCGTCTGCCGCCACGATTAGCGTCAACTTGGTCACATCTGCTGGCTCTGCGGGCAACACCAACTTGATTACCAAGACCAAGACCTTGCAAGCGTCTGAGGTCTACACGTTCCCTGAACTGGTTGGCCAAGTCCTTGGCGTGGGCGACTTTATCAGTACAATTGCAGGTACAGCCAGTGCAATCAATATCCGAGTTTCTGGGCGTGAGGTGACCTAATGCGTGTAATTTACGGTAAAGGGTTTGAGATTGATCAAGCCACTTCAATGCTAGACAAGGTCAAAGCCTTGCAAGTTGAAGTGTCGAAGTTGCCTCAATACGAACCTGATACAAAACACTATTTTCATGGTGGTATGTACTGCCGCGAAGTATTTCGTGAAGCAGGCATTTTGATTGTGGGTGCAGTCCACAAGAAAGAACATTTCTATTTAATCGTGTCTGGCACTGTAGCAATTACAAATGACGATGGGGTGCAAGAGGTTACTGGGCCTTACTTGTTTTCAAGTAAACCTGGTACTAAACGCGCTGTGTACGCAATCACTGACGCGCTGTGCATGACGTTTCACCGAGTTGAGTCTAGCAATGTAGAAGACGCTGAAGCAGAGTTAGTGGAACATGACCCAGATTCAATGTTTAGCGTAGGAAACAAAGTTAAATTAAAGGAAATACCATGACATTTTTATTAGCGGCTGCCGGTGCGGCAGCAGGTGTAGCAGGTATTGGTGGGCTAACCCTAGCAACAGGCGCCACATTGGGCTTAGCGGCTGGTAGCACATTAGCTGGCTCACGCGCAGCAAAAAAGGCTGGAGAAACGCAAGCGGCTGCGGCTGGTGAAGCAGCTGATCTTCAACGCGAAATGTTTGAGCGGCAAGTAGAGTTACAAGCCCCGTTTCGCGAGGCGGGCATGCGCGCATTGCCAGAACTGGAATCAGCATCTAGATACACACCATTTGGCATGGGTCAGTTTCAACAAGACCCAGGCTACGCATTCCGTTTGGCTGAAGGCCAGAAGGCGCTTGATCGTCAAGCGGCGGCTCGTGGTGGCTTGATCTCTGGCGGCGCTTTAAAAGCCGCACAACGTTTTGGTCAAGAGATGGGTAGCCAAGAATACACAAACGCTTTTAATCGCTATCAGACTGAACGTCAGGCGCGGCTGAATCCGTTGCAATCTTTGGCCGGTTTTGGTCAAACTTCTGTAAATCAACTAGGCCAAGCTGGTCAGAACTATGCGACTAGCGCTGGTAACTTAATGACTGGCGGCGCAGCGGCTCAAGCCGCTGGCCAAGTAGGTGCGGCTAACGCAATTACTGGTGGCTTAGGTACATACCTAAATTATTCTCAAAACAATGCGCTATTAGAAGCGTTGCAAAGAAATCAAAATATGCAACTGGTAAATACCGGCGGGTATTCTAATGTCCCCGCGTATATGGTTCGACCACCTGGCACTTAAGGAATAAAAATGGCACTTGATCCAAACATTGCTCTTGGCGTTAGACCATTAGAACTGCCCAATCCTTTGGCGCAGTATGGCCAACTGGCGCAAATTCAAAACGCGCAAAATCAAAATGCGTTGGCGCAATTTCAGCTTGGTTCTGCCCAGCGCGCAGAAAAGTCGCAGAACTTGTTGGCTGACGCATACGCACAATCGACTGATCCAGCCACAGGCAAAATTGACTACAACAAATTGACAAGCCTTGTAGCATCTGGCGGTGGCGGCGCGCAAATACCTGCTATTCAAAAGTCACGTTTTGAACAAGAATCCGCAGGCACTAAATTGTTGGCTGATAAATTAGCGTTGCTTCCAGAAGCGTATAAAAGAGCCGACACGCCAGAAGCATATTTAGCCTTGCATCAGTCTGTACACGCCGATCCCATTCTTGGGCCTTGGCTTAAAAGCACAGGCGCAACGCCCGAAAAAGGGCTTGCAGCTTTGCAAAATGCTGTTCAAACAGGTAAATTTGATGACTTGCGTATGGGGTCAATGCAAAGCGTTAGCCAATTGCTTGAAGGCATGAAACCAATATCAGTAGCTGCGGGTAGTTCTGTGTACGACCCAAGATCAAAATCGTTTACTCAAGCGCCTGCTGCGCCAGAACGAACCGACACTGACTTGATCCGAAACTTTAACGCTGCCAAAGCGCAAGGTTTTACTGGCACTATTTTTGATTACGAACGTAAGATTAAAGAAGCTGGGCGCACGCCAGCGCAGGCCGCCGCGCCAACAGTTACAACAATTGTTGATCCTACTAATCCAAATCAAATGATCACGATTGATGCTCGACGCTATCAAGGTGGCGGTGCTAATTCGCCTGGCGTTATTGGAGTTGCAGGTAAAGAGCCAAGTGCGGCTTTGCGAACCAATAAAACTGAAGCAGGCAAAACACAACTCGCTGATGATCTGGATAATCTCCGCGCGTCTTTTGAAACACTTGACAAAATGCGGTCTATCCCAAGTACAGAACGCAACGTGCTATCTAATGTTGCGTCCGGTATTGCTGCTACTGGCGTAGGCCAAAAAGCTGGTCAATTGTTTGGTACAGAGGCACAAGTTGAGCGCGATGTCATTAACAGCGCCCGCAGTCGATTGGTTAACTCGATCAAAAATGCTACTGGCATGTCTGCACAGCAACTTAACTCAAACGTCGAATTGCAGACTATGCTTAAGTCAATCTCTGACCCCGGCCAATCTGTCCAAGCCGCACTGCGTATCATTGAAGACATTGAAAATGCGTATGTTAAAGGTGATGGTATGTTGCCTAAACGCAATAAACCAGATGCGGCAGCACAAGGAACTGGTGGATTTAAATACCTTGGTAAAGAAAGCAAATAATGGCTACCAAATACCGTGTTCAAGGCCCCGATGGTGCGGTTCATGTCTTTGAAGGGCCTGATGACGCAACACCTGCTCAAATAGAAGCGTTTGCGGCTCAAACTTTTGGCGCAAAAGCCGCCGCGCCAAGCGCGATTCCAGCGCCGCGTAAAGAGCGCGGTTTTTTTGGCACTATTGGCGCGCCTATTCAAGCTGCTTCTGAAGGTATTATCAGCGGCGGCGGTAACGTCATGTTCGGCGGTCAACGATTACTTGGTATGGGTTTGGAAAAAGTGTTCCCTAGTGACAGCCCCGCAAGTCGAGCAGGCCAATTTTTGCAAGAAGACGCCGCCCGCCGTTTAGCAGAATCACAAGGGCGTGTAGCGCCTTTTAAACAAGAGTTTCCAGTTTCTACTGGCGCGGGCGAGTTAGGTGCTGAGATTGTTGGCACGCTTCCTGTGGGTGGCGTGATTGCCGCGCCTTTAAGAGCAATTCCAGCCGCCGCGCCATTAGCTCAAGCCATTCGCACGGGTGGGTTTTCTAAAGGCAACATAGCTACACGCGCAACAGGCGGTGCAACTTTAGGCGGCGCGTCTGCCGCAATAATTAACCCTGACGAAGCGGCACTCGGCGCAACTGTTGGCGGCGCAGTACCGTTTGCTGGCCCAGCACTCGGTTACGTTGGCGGCAAAGTTGCAAACTTGCGAACCGTGTCGCAAAATCGTGCGGCTAATTTGGCCCAACAAGCTGCTGGCACTGATCTTAAAGAAGTGGTCAACGCATTGCGTAATGCGCCGCCCGGCGTTGGAGTCGCCCAAGTTCTTGCCCGATTTGAAAACCCTGCGCTTCAAGCGCTTGTAAAAGACTCTTTGGAGTCTACGCCTGAAGGCGCTCAATACTTGAGCAAGCTAGGGACTATGACCGAGAAAGAAGCTGTTAACGAGCTTGCAAAAATTGCAGGCGGCGCGACCGCTGCCGAAACGCGGGCAACTGCTGAGTTGGCCAAAAACAACCTCAATGTCATTACTACGCCAATGCGCGAAACATCGCTTAAGCGCACTAATTTAGGTCAATATGTCGCTGACGAAGCAGCGTCCAGAGAAGCAAATGACTTGGCGGTTTTAGTAGGTTCTGGTTCTCAAATTGACCCCGCCCGTTTTGTATCGCAGGCAACTGGCGCTGAAAAAGCGCTTCGATCTGTTGGCATCAAACCATTGGAAGGCGCGCCGCTTGCCAATCAAATTACCGCTATTTTGCAAAACCCATCTTTTGCTGGAAATGATTTGGTGGAAGGCTCGGTTCAACGTGTAGCAGAAGACATCGCTAGATGGACTTCTAGCAACGGCGTTATTGACGCCAATGCTTTGGAAGCCATTCGTAAAAATGCAGTCAACGCTGCGATTGCTAAATTGCGACCAGGCGCAGACGCTACTGCCCAACGCAATTTGGCGGCGGGAGTTATGTCAAACATTAAACCGCTAATTGACAACGCCATTGAAGCGGCGGGTGGTACGGGCTGGCGTGATTACTTAACAACACACGCCAAAGGAATGCAAAAAATTGCAGAAAAGAAGTTGACAGGCGAAGCCCTTGCTTTGTTTAAAAACAACAAAGATGAATTTGTAAGGTTGGTTCAAAACGAATCGCCTGAAACTGTAGAAAAGTTTCTCGGCCCTGGCAGTTACAACATTGCATTAGAACTTGCAGATAGCACAATGGATGTGTTGAGAAAACAAGCAACTGGTCATTTAGACCGCGTTGCTGCCAGCAAGCAAGCTACTGAAGGTCAAAAAGCATTAGCCACTTTGGTGTCTCAAAATACATCAATGCTTCGTTTTCCAAATCTTATAAACGCATGGGCTGCCGCAGGCAACAAGACAATCAGTGAGTTGGAAAAACGCATAGGGGTTAAGACAACAAAAACATTGTCGGACGCCATGCAAGACCCCCAAGCTGCTGCAAACTTGTTGGATTCAATACCCGCATCTGAACGAAATAAAATTATTCAGTTGCTTAACAACCCTTCTGTGCTGGGGCTTAAAGGCGCCGCCGTTACCCGCGCGGCTGCGATGCCTGTTGCACCCACAAACGCGCTTGCACCCCAATCTGAAAACCAAAACGCGTTGGCTCGATAATGGATACCCAAGTTTTATTCAACATCGCGGTGAGTTTAGCGGGGTTCTTAGGTGGTTGGGTGTTGAACAACATCTACAGATCGCTAGAGCGCTTGGACACAGACGTGCGGGCCATGCCTTTGAACTACGTCACACGCGATGACTACCGCGCCGACATGCGCGAAGTTAAAGACATGCTCGGCAAGATTTTCGACAAACTAGATAGCAAGGTTGACAAATGAATGCGAGTACTGCTTTTTCTACTGCTGTTGCTGCTATCAAGGGCTACGGCCAAAGAGTCATGCTTCGTCTCCGACTTCTATGGTCTAAGCTGGCTCGGAAATCCGACTGAGCGCCATCAGCGTTTGTCTGAGTGGCTAATCACCAACGGCGACGCATGTAGATCAGAGCAACTGGTAGGTATTTGGAATAACTTGGCGCTGTGGGCTGGCGCAGCAGATAGCGCAGACTTACGAAGCAAGGTTTTGTATTACTACGCGAGGGCGATTGAGAGGGAAAAGAAATGATCACTCTGAACAAATGGTATCCGATGGTGCAACCGACCCACACTGCTAGAGAATTGGCTTTTGACAAGGCAGTTGAGAAAGTTCAAGAAGAATACAGATATGCAATGGAATGTCTTAAACAAGTTAGAAAGACTGAAGATTTGGAATTGGAACTCTACAACAAACGTGGCAGACAAAACACAATAGAGCTTGGGTCGTTTGAAGATCGCAGGCGGTTTCAAATTTTTGTATGAGGACGTATGGTTACAGCTAAAAAAGTACCGGCAAAAACTGCCGCCAAAGCACCGGCTAAAGCACCCGCAAAGGTAGCGCCGGTTAAACGCCGTATAGCTAAACCAAAGGCAGAAGCTACACCCAAACCACCCGCTAAAACGCCAGCCGACACACTTGGAAAAATTATTGGTTTGATTGAATGGGTAGATAGTCCATTTAAATTGCTGACTGTTATCTTGCTTTCGTTCTTGGCGTTTGCTGGTTACTTTGCTTGGGACTCGCGCCAAGTTATCTTGCAGGCCATCCAGAACCAAGACCACATGCCACAGCTTGTAAAGCAGGACGACTTGGTTGAGCCTGCTAAGAGCTTGATGAAAGATGTAGACGGCTTAGTTGTGCTGGTGCACAAAGCCAACCTTACAACCAATTCACGCACCACGGTGTTGGCCATGAATGCTGATGGCTCACGTGAAAAGAAGCTTGAGGGTACAGTGACCTCCTTGTTCAACGCCAGCTCAGACCGAAACGCAGCTATGGTTGCCATGCTGAATAATGAAGTTCTCTGCGAGGAGTTCAACCCTTCTTCTAAAGTGGGTGAGTGGGGCGTTAAGCAAGGTGTAAAGTTCATGTGCCGTGGCTCTATCCCGCCTGACCCCGGCAAGTTTGCTGGCTATTTGGCAATTGGTTTTAAAGAAAAACCTGAAGATATTTCAGCTTTAAAAACCCGCATCAATTTGGCTTCAACTGACATGTCTGATGAATAAGGAGTAAACAATGATTGGACTAGACGCAATTCTTAATATTGGTGGGAAGCCTGAACGGGTTGAGAAAGCCATCACCGCCATCAAAGAAGCCTTGGCACAGTCAGAGCAGGATGGGGAGTGCAAATACTGCACTCATGGTTGTACCGCCTGTGACGCTAGGAGACAGTCAAATGTTTTATCTTGAAACAAATCAAACGCACTGGCTTGTTTGGCCTTGCCTTGCAGTCGGAATTGATGACGAGCTTTGGATTGGAATGGGCTGGCTTAATTTTGAAATCGGCTGGCGTGATGGTGATAGTGGCTGGGGAAATGAAGCCAAACTCAAGGAGCAACGCACATGATTGGACTAGACGCACTTTTAAACGTGGGCGGTAAGCTCATTGACAAGCTGATCCCAGACCCAGAGGCCAAGGCCAAAGCACAACTTGAGTTGCAAAAGATGGCGCAGGATGGTGAACTGGCCAAGATGGCCAATGAAACCAAACTGTACGAGACTGAGCAAAACAACCTCACACAGCGCATGCAGGCCGACATGGGGTCTGACTCTTGGCTGTCCAAAAATATACGCCCTATGACGCTGATCTTCCTGTTGGTTGCCTATTCCGGCTTTGCAATTGCATCAATATTTGAGTACGAAACCCGTGGCGCTTACGTTGAATTGCTGGGACAATGGGGCATGCTTGTGATGTCGTTCTACTTTGGTGGACGCACAATGGAAAAAATTGCTGATAGGGTGAAAAAATGACACCACACTTCACACTTGATGAACTGACAGCTTCAGAAACCGCAGAGCGCAACGGCTGGGACAACACACCCAATGAACAAGAACTGGCAAACCTTCAGCGATTGGCTGAGTTCCTTGAAGACGTCAAAGAAGCCTTGGGCGGCAAACCCATCATGGTCAACTCGGCTTTTAGAAACAAGCAAGTCAATGACGCTGTTGGCTCTAAAGATAGCAGCCAGCATCGCGTTGGTTGTGCTGTGGACATCAGGGTTCCTGGACTGACGCCAGACCAAGTGGTCAGGGCAATCATTGCTTCGGGTTTACCCTATGACCAAGTCATTCGTGAGTTCGACCGCTGGACGCATTTGAGCGTGCCCAATACGCCAGAGGCCGCACCACGCAAACAAGCGCTAATCATTGACAAGGCTGGGACTCGGGCATTTGCTTAGTCAGCGTGCGGTAAGCCTCAATCGCAGTCTTGAGGTCGCACTGCAAGTGCTGGATCATGTCATCCTGTTCGCACAGTTTGGCGTAAGCCTCATCGGCAAACTTGGCCAAGTTAGCCTGGCTCCATGTTGCAAAGTCTGGTCTGTTAGTCATTGATTTCTTTCTTTGACGGCGCGTCTAATTCAAGGCGGTAATACTTGGCGGGCATCTTGGCGTTCTTGTCTAGCTGCTTACGCAGCCAGTCAATGCCGCCTAATTCTTGGAAGATCATCATGTGACGATCTGTCAGCCTAATCTGGCGTCCTTTAAGGGGTTCTAGTGGTTTTGGGCGTGGCATTTCTTGTGTATCTACCGATTGATTGTTTAACCCAACAGGACTGGCAGTGCCATTTGCGGCCTATGTCAATCCCACCTTCGGGCGGCTTGTCTGTCTGGCACTTGGCGCAGATTTTAAATTTGTGCATTGTTTTTGAAGTGATATGGGCATGTAAATACACGCCTTGGACTTGCTGTTTTGCACAACAAGGCGGGCAGTGGGCGCGCGCCGTTTGCAGTTCATGCACTTAGCGCATGGCTCAACGGGCGCACATTCGATATAGTTAAAAATCACTGACTTTCTCAGGTGGGGGTGGCTGCATGTGTTCAGACGGTGGCGTCCAGCCATGCTCACGCCAGAGGGCTTGCACGTCTGAGCCGCGCTGGTAGTTAAATCCACGGTCGTGCAGGCTTTTGCTCGGGTAGGTTATTTTAGTGCCTTGGGGTGGTGTCCAATTGATCATGGTTGTATTGCTCCTTTGAGTAGTTCTAGTCTCTCCCGCGCAACGCGCAGGGTGTTGTAGCGCTGATGAAGGCGCTGAAGCATGGAGACGCGCTTGGCGCCTTCACGTTCTTCGTTTAGCAGTCTGAGGACTTCGTCTTCGCTCAAACTGCTTAATTTGTTGTTAAGGCTGCGCCAGGTGTCGTTCAATTTTGTTCTCCAATTCAGTAATCGTGGCTCTGACGCGCATGAGGGCGCGGGTGGCCGCGTTGGCGTCGCGCTCTCGGATGCGCCTCTCGGCCTTGGCTATCTTTAGCTTGGCTTTCCAAAGGTCTATGCGTTTCATTTGAGCGCCTCTATGAGTCCAGCCAGACCGCCAACGCGCTGGCCGTTGATAAAAATCTGCGGCATCTGGCGCACGGGTAGGTCTTCTAACACTTCGGGATGCGCCTCGATGTCCATCTCGACGTAGTTGATGTTCTTAGCCCGCAAAAGCTGTTTAGCTGACGTGCAGTTGGGGCACTTTTGCTTGGTGTAGATCAAGACATTCATGTGTTCTTATCCTTAAGTTGGTGATACGCCCATCTAACGCCGTCTCTCCATGCTGCGGCAGTTGTCATGGCGTACAAAGGGGTGCGTAGTAAGGCTTGGTCAATCTCCTCATCCGTCAAGCCAACCCACTCACGCTTGGGCGCGTACACATACGGCTGGCCTATCTCGCGCAAGATTTGCTTGCCAAGGTTGCTGTGCCTTTCAACGTCGTTGAAGGCTTCGTCTTCTTCAGGTGTCCAATCAGTCATATCGGCGCGTCCTCAAAGTTATCGGGGTTGAACTTGGGCACGTTAGCGCCCTTGTCTAGCGGGTTAGGAAATGATGGGAATGGCCACATTATTTAAGTTCCTCCATGGCAATGTCAGAGATGGCGCGCTTGTCGTGAAGCGCCGCCCAGATACGTTCGTCAATCGTTTTGTTGGTCAGCATCACATAGCACCACACAGCGTGTTTTTGCCCGCTGCGGTGCAGACGGCCAATGGTCTGCTCGTACAACTCCAAACTCCACGGCAGTGACAGAAACACCATGTGACAGCCGCCGTGTTGGAGGTTGAGGCCGTGGCCTGCTGACTTTGGATGTACAGCGAGCAGTTGTATTCCGCCTTTATTCCATCGCTCGATGGCGTTTGGGCTGTCGAGGGTTTGCAAACGTCCGAAGCGTCTTGTGAGTTCGGCAAGTTCTTCTTGGTAGTTGTACACAATGATGGTGTTGGCATGCTGGTTCTCGTCTAGTAATTCTTCAAGGCGTTCAAACTTGTGCAGGCCATACCAGATCGGGCGCTGGGTGGATGTAAACTTGCCAGGCACATGCGATGGCGTGGTAATCGTGTCGTACACAAATCCTGACGCCAGTTGTTGCAACTTGCCCGTCACTACAGCCGCGTTGACCGCCGTGATGCCGTCCAGCACGAAGTCCTTTTTCATCTTGTTGTAGGGCGTCAAATCCATGTCGCACTTGACTTCAACAGTATGCAAAGGCGGCAACTTGTCCTTATACTCACCTGCCTCCAAGACAAATGTGGCAGGCTTGATCACGTTCATTACTTTCTCAAGCGAGCCAACGCGGGGCGACCATTCGCCAAAGTCCTTATTGATCAGCACAAAGTACTGCTGCATAAACGCGCCTTTGGAACGGCCAAGCAATGACTGGTCAACGATCTTGCACTGACCGAAGACGTCCTCAAGGCCGTTGCTGGTAAACGAGCCAGTCAAGCCCCAGCGCGTCGTCATGGGGTCAACCACTTTCAAAAACGCTTTGAAGCGTGTGCCGGACGGGTTCTTGAGCCGTGTCAACTCATCAAACACCACGCCGTCAAAATTCATATTTAACTCAGCTAACCATTGCAAATTGTCGTAGTTGATAACCATGACGTGTGTGTTGGCCGCGTAAGCGGCTAGGCGTTGGCGTGTTGTGCCTATGCAGATTGACATAGTCAGGTTAGGCGCCCACTTGGGGCGTTCGACTGGCCACACGTCCGTGCAGACGCGCTTGGGCGCCAGCACCAGCCAGCGTTTGACGTGGCCGTCGCGGATCATCTCCCACATGGCAGTCAGCGTGATGGCAGTCTTACCAGCACCGACGGGCGCCAAGATCATGGCGCGGTCATGCTCGTAGAGAAAGTCAGCGGCTGTCTCTTGATATGGACGCAATGAAAGCATCAACTTGTTCCTTAGTCCAAAGACATGCGTAGTTTTGACGCAACAGCATCATGTCGGTTTCAAATAATTTCTGGAGCGCAGACAGTCTGCCGCCTTTGGTTTTGAGTTCCACAAACCATGTCTGCCCATCGGGTAAACACGCAATGCGATCTGCTACACCTTTGCGTCCAGGCGAAGTAAACTTCCAAGTCCTGCCGCCGATGCGTTGCACCGCCCAGTCAAAATAAATTTCAATTTCTTTTTCACGCATGCCGCAAAGTATACATGTAAAAAAGATTTGCACAACAATTATTTTTGTGCTACATTAAAAGCTCATTAACTAAAGGACAGTAAAGTGCAACACTCAAACATCGTAGGCGGCTCAACAGCCAAGCGCGTTATCAACTGCCCAGGCAGTGTGGCGTTGGTACAGAAGATGCCCCCGAAGCCTTCAAGCAAATACGCTGACGAAGGCACGCTCCTACACAACGTCATGGCCGAACTCATCATGAGCGAGGAGCCACCAGACTACTACATTGGTACACGCTATGAAGATCAAATTCTTACGTTTGAACTGGTGGAAGAAAAGATCCTGCCAGCCCTGCGCGCCCTTGACATCATTGACCCTGAACAAAAGATGGAAATTGAAGCTGAAACGCGTGTGGGCTTTGGTGATTTATTGCCCGGTGTTTTTGGTTCAACTGATCTTATTGGTCGTTTGGGCAATCGCGCTGTTGTTCTTGACTGGAAGTTCGGCGATGGCGTCATGGTGGAAGTGGAGGAAAACCCACAACTGATGTTCTACGCCGCAGCGGCCATGCGTACACCTGAAGCGCAATGGGCGTTTGAAGGCGTGACTGAGATTGAGATGGTCATTGTTCAGCCGCCTGAAATTCGCCGCTGGGTGACAACGCCTGAGCGCATTGCTAAGTTTGAACTTGAATTGGTGCAAGCAGTTAAGCAAGCAGAAAAGCCTGATGCAAAGCTGACCGTCGGTGACCATTGCCGTTGGTGCGCTGCCAAGCCAATCTGCCCCAAGATGACTGGCGCAGTAGACCGCGCATTGAAGGTGCAACTGGATAATTTAGATGCACCCAAGATCAGCGCCTATCTCAAGAACGCTGACATGCTTGAGGATTGGATTAAAGACCTACGCGCCCTTGCATTGCAGATGCTTGAGTCTGGCGCTAAATTGCCCGAATACAAACTGGTGGCCAAGCGCGCCATCAGGTCATGGTCGGATGAGGAGAAAGCGAAAGTCGCTTTGTTCGCATACGGCCTCACAGAATCTGAAGTGATGGAGACTGCTGTCGTCTCCCCTGCGAAGGCCGAGAAGGCGTTGAAGAAACGCAAGATCGGCCTACCAGAAGACCTCGTGGTCGCCATCTCGTCAGGTAACACTTTGGCAAGCGTGGATGATCCACGACCCGAAGTGATGCTCTTAGGCAAACAGTTATCTGCTGCCCTTTCTAAAATCCAGTAAAGGAAAATCATGTCTAGTCTAGTAACCTTCTCTCAAGCAAACCTCCCCGCCGTTTCAACCTTGTCTAGCGCTTTGCGTTCGATCCAAGCCGAAGTCGGCCCAGCCGGTGTTGTCATCCTCAAGATGGACAAAACTGGTCACTGGGTCTTTGGCGCAGATCAAACCGAAGTCGAAGACGACGCTGTTTGGGCTGTCAATCCTTTCTCCTTTGTCCACGGCTTTATTGCTTGGGGCGATGGCGAAGTGTTGGGCGAGAAAATGACCAGCGTTAGCAACCCACTGCCTGAATTGGATGAGGCACCGCCTTCAGCCAAAAAAGGTTGGGAAACTCAAGTCGGCATGTCTCTGAAGTGCATCAGAGGCGAAGATAAGGGTATGGAAGCACGCTTCACCACCACGTCAGTGGGCGGCAAGCGCGCAGTTCAAACCTTGGCTGTGGCTCTGGCCGAGCAGGTCGAGAAAGACCAAACCAAGCCAGTGCCAGTCGTGCGTCTGAAGAAAGACCACTACGCGCACAAGTCCTACGGCAAGATTTACACGCCAGTGTTTGAACTTGTCGAGTGGGTGAGCATGGATGGCGAGACGCCTGAAGTCGCACCCGAGCCAGAAGCAGCGCCTACACGCCGCCGCCGTAGCGCTTAACTTTCTGAAGCCCCGTGACAGGGGGCTTTGGAAAGGAGACGCCAATGCTTTGGTTAGATTTTGAGACACGCAGTACGTGTGACCTACGCTCTAAGGGCGTATACAACTACGCGCAGGACGCAAGCACCGATGTGCTGTGCATGTCGTATGCGTTTGACGATGAGGAAGTGGTGACGTGGGTGCCGTCCCGACCCTTTCCTGAGCGCGTTCGCAACTACACCGGCCAGATCAGGGCGCATAACGCTGCGTTCGAGCGCTTGATCTTTTGGTACGTCTTACAAATAAATTTTAAGTTAGAGCAGTTTTATTGCACTGCAACACAAGCCCGCGCCAACTGCGCGCCTGGCAGTCTGGAGGACGTTGGCCGCTTTGCTGGCGCGTCTATGAAAAAAGATCACAGGGGCGCGCAACTGATTCGCCTCATGTGCGTGCCGCCATTCAAAGACTCGCCTGAACTCATGGCCGAGATGATCCAGTACTGTGAGCAAGACGTGCGCGCCATGCGTGCAATCAGTCAGGCCATGCGTGACTTGTCAGCCGAAGAATTAGAGGACTACCACGTCAACGAGCGCATCAATGATCGCGGCGTGTTGGTCGATGTGCCGCTGTGTCAAGCAGCAGTCAAATTTGCCTCCGATGAACTGATTGAGATCGAGCAGATTGTCAAGGAAGTCACCGGCGGCGCAATCACTTCCGTTCGCTCACCACGCATGCGTGAGTGGGTGCTTGAGCGCGTGGGTGATGAAGCTAAGAAGTTGATGGAGAAGGATGGCAAGTACTCCATTGACAAGACTGTACGAGCCAACCTTTTACTCATGGAGAACCCCGATGAAGTCCCTGCCGATGTCCAAGAAGTTATCCAATGCGCCGACGACCTCTGGGCGTCGTCGGTTGCGAAGTTCAGCCGCTTGGCATGTTTGGCAGACGAAGAAGATGCGCGCGTTCGCGGAGCATTTGTTTTCGCAGGCGGAAGCGCGACAGGACGAGCATCGAGCTACGGCGCGCAAGTCCATAACTTCACGCGCAAGTGCGCTGATGAACCAGAGGAAACCCGCAACGCCATGGTCAGAGGACACGCAATCGTCCCTCGGTATGGAAAGCGCGTTACCGATGTACTTAAAGGGATGCTCAGGCCAGCTCTTATACCCGCCGCAGGGAAGCATTTTGTGGTTGCAGACTGGGCAGCCATCGAAGCTCGTGTCAACCCGTGGCTCTCCGGTCGAGGAGACAATAAATTGGAACTATTCCGCACTGGGGAAGACGTCTATAAAGTCAATGCTGCCGCGACGTTTCACGTACCCATTTCCGAGATTAACAAAGACCAGCGCCAGATTGGAAAAGTTCAGGAATTGGCGTGCGGCTTTGCCGGAGGTGTTGGTGCCTTTGCTGCAATGGGTCGTGCTTATGGCATTTCTTTACCTGAGCCTGTGGCAAAGCGAATGGTTGACGGATGGCGTCGCGCTAATCCTTGGTCTGTGCCTTACTGGTCTGCTCTTGAGGACGCATATACCCGTGCAATGAGAAACAAGGGGCGTGAATTTAAGGCTGGCCGTATAACATATTTGTTTGATGGCCTGCACTTATGGTATGCCCTACCCTCTGGCCGTATCTTATGCTATCCCTATGCCAAATTAGAACCCGAGGGTGTTAGTTATGCCAAAGCGGCATGGAAGCCCGCGCAAGATGCAAAAGAATGGCCACGCGCCCGCCTTTGGAAAGGCTTGGCATGTGAAAATGTGACTCAGGCGGTTGCCAATGATCTCCTGCGACATTCCCTCAGACAACTCGATGACGTCGTGCTTCATGTGCATGACGAAATTGTTGTCGAGACAGCCGACCCAGAAGCGGCAGAGAATTTAAAACGTGTGATGTGTACAGCGCCAGCGTGGGCAGATGGCTTGCCCTTGGCCGCTGAAGTTGAAACTATGAAAAGGTATGGAAAATGAATGATCCTAAATACAAATTTGGCGACACAGATCGGCTCTACCACAGGGGGGGGGGAATACTTTATTTCCGAGGACGAACCAGTTATGGTTTTGCGGGGTAAAGATGTAACATGTTTGGCCGCTGTTTGCGCGTATGTGCAAGCGTTGCTAGATATGTCAGAGAACGAAGTAGTCAACAGCCATTTAGATTCAAGCCTTGAACGTCTGCGGGTGTTTTATCAATACCAAACAACTAGCGGTGTTGCAGGTGTAGGTTGCTCTCAAAAGCATCATTCGGGGTCTGAACAATATATTGAAAAGGCTGAAAAATTGCTTCGTGAATTACGTGTTATTTGAAAATATAAAAAGGTGTGGCAATGAATTTTCTTGAATTTTTAATTTCTTTAGCGCCCGAGGGTGAGACAGCGCTGATCGTGCGTCAAAAGCCCATGCTTAAAGACGGCGAGATGCAATTTCATGCGGATGGCGCGATCAAATGCACATGGCCCGCCATGCTGCCCGACGCCAAGGTCAAAAAAGACTGGGCGATCTACGGCAACACCGCCAGCTTTATTGTTGACCGTTTTAAAGACGGCCACGTCTCGGCCTCCGCCGCCAACTGCGAGTACGTGCTTGTGATGGTGCTCGATGACGTGGGTGACCCTGATAAAGCCCCTAACGTACCGCCGCTTGAGCCAACATGGAAAATTGAGACGTCGCCTGGCTCATTTCAATGGGGATATGCTTTCTCTGAGCAACCCACAAAGGCGGATTTTGCCGCCGCCATCAAGTCGATTGCTGAGGCGGGCTACACCGACAAGGGCGCGGTCAACGCCGTGCGTAACTTTCGCTTGCCCGGCTCGATCAACCTAAAGCCTGGCCGCAACAACTTCGCTGCTAAGCTAGTTGAGTTTGAGCCTAAGCGTGACTTTACGCTTGAGGAAATCTGTACGGCTTTCAATGTGACGCCCGCGCCTGCTGACTCTGTTGGCGTGCGTCCAATCCGTCTGTCAGACGACGGCGCTGACGATGTGATGGCATGGCTGTCTGGCCATGGCGCGTTACTGTCCAAGCCTAACCATGAGGGCTGGGCTGGTGTGATCTGCCCTAACAATGCAGAGCATACCGACGGCAACCCAGAAGGCCGTTACATGCCGGCAAACCGCGCTTACCGATGCCTGCATAGCCATTGCATTGACTTTGACTCTAATGCGTTCCTGCAATGGGTGTCAGACCAAGGTGGCCCGAAACACGCGCCTGGACTGCGCGAGGAATTGCTTGCGTTTGCCATGGATCAAGCATTATCCAAGTTAACGCCCAATGAAGCGTACCCTGACGACGCGTCCGCCGTGATCGCTGAAGTTGAGCGCAAAGAGTTGGGCCGTGTCGAGAAGGCGCAGTGGTATGAGCGTTTTGCGTACATTCAAGACGACGAGTCTTATTTTGATATGCAAGACCGCCGCGAGATTTCCCGCCAGACCTTCAACGCTTTGTTCCGTCACATCCCCTGCCGCTCTATCCATGGCAAGAACCCCAAAATTGAGGCGTCCGTGTGCTTTGATGAGAACCGCCAGACCATGGGCGCGAAGGCCCTTGTCGGCATTACTTACGCCGCTGGTGACTCGGTCATTGTGGCGCGCGACGGTGACCTTTATGGCAACCGCTGGCGCGATGCCCGGCCCCCCGTGGCCGCTGGTGACGTGTCCCCGTGGATGGACCATTGTAAAAAACTGGTGCCCGACTCGCGAGAGCTTGACCATATCTTGAACGTGATGGCTTTTAAGGTCCAGCATCCCAACATCAAAATCAATCACGCCGTGTTGCATGGCGGCGACCAAGGGTCCGGCAAAGACACCATGTGGGCGCCGTTCATCTGGGCGGTCTGTGGTCCCCATCTTAAAAACCGTGGCCTGTTGGACAATGACACCATGAGCAGCCAATTTGGTTATGCCCTAGAGTCGGAAATCTTGATCTTGAATGAGTTGAAAGAACCCGACGCCAAAGAGCGCAGGGCACTCGCGAATAAGCTCAAGCCCATCATCGCCGCGCCCCCTGAAATGTTGACCGTGAACCGTAAGGGCCTGCACCCCTACCAAATGGCCAACCGCGTGTTCGTGCTGGCATTTTCAAATGACCCCGTGCCGATTAGCCTAGATTCGCAGGACCGCCGCTGGATGTGCATTTGGTCCCATGCCCCCCGCATGGCCGCCGACGCCGCCGCGCGCATGTGGGACTGGTACAAAAACGGTGGGTTCGCCGCCGTGGGCGCGTGGCTGCAGGCCCGCGACGTCGCCGCATTTAATCCTGGCGCTGCGCCCATGATGACAGAGTTTAAATTGAACCTTGTCGAGCATGGTATGAGCATGGCGGAGAGTTACCTTGTCGAGCTTATGCGCGGGCGCCTGGGTGAGTTTTCTAAAGGCGTCGTGGCGTCCCCCTTCCATGCGCTTTGTGACCGCGTGGCCGGCGCCGCCCCCGCTGGCGTGAAGGTCCCCCAGCCCGCGTTACTGCATGCGCTTAAAGAGGCTGGCTGGGTGGATCTAGGGCGCGTCGCGTCCGGTGATTTTCAAAGTAAAAAGCACCTATTCTGCGCCCCTGACATGGCCAACATGAGCAAATCAGATCTGCGCCGCATGGTGGAGGACCTACCGGCCCCCATGGCTGTAAGGCTCGTAAAGTAAAAAAAAAGGCCCCTATCACTAGGGGCCTATAAGGTGTGGCAACTGCTACAGGTCGAGGAGAACGGCCAGCAGCGCCCCCAGTATAAGGGCAATTAGTAGAACCATGCTAGTAGGCCCTCTGCATGGCCTCGAGCGCGCCCCGGTGTATAAGGCGCCGGGCCTCTGGCCCCTCCGCCAGCGCCATCTTGTATTCATGCTCTGACACTTTGCCCAATTCGTGCCGATAACCCAAGTCAACATAATAATGGTCCGCGTACGTGAGGGGCGCCCATGGTGCGATTATCTCGCGCATGAGGGGGTGTAGATTATCCTTCGTTTTCATAGAGATCCTCTCCGGTGTAGTAGGTGGTCGGCGCTTCGTTTAAATTCTCATAAAACCCGGTTAACGTGTTTTCGCTGCCATAGGGCGCGCCCCGGCCCTTCTGGCCCCGGCCACTGTTTAGCGCGTAATAGCGCTCTACATAGTCCGCCGTAGAGTAAAAATAAGTAGGGAAATAACGGCGCTCAGGGCCTTTACTTTTAACGATTTTATGTTTACCGGTGCATTTAGCATGCTCATTCATTACCGCGCCAGCGTGGTCGTCGTTGACAATGTAGATTGTCCGTCCTAGTCTCATTTTTAGCATTTAACAGTCCCAATCTTCTAAGTTGAATTTAATGTTGCAATGGTCGGCATGCGCTTTGTTGACGTGTTCGCGCACCAGGGCGCATATTGCATCGATCAATTCACGGTCAACTAGGTCATTGATTGTCAAAATAGCGAACGGCGCCGGGGTTATGCCCTCCGGTGAAAATGCATTACCCCGGTGGAAAGTGATAAGGGTTTTGTCATAGTGTGTCATATGGCCACCTTATCCAGCGCTTCGCGCGCCCTATCTAATGCAATCTGAAAATTGTCGGCGCGCGCGTTATCCGGTAGGTCCGGCGCGATAAGGTCCGAATAGAAAATAAGCGCTTGCAGCGCGTTTATAAGATCTTCGCTCATAGAGTACTCCAGGTTATAGCGCGCACCAGCGCGCGCCCCTATACGGCCACCAGGGCCGCATAAGGTCGCGTGCTAGATAGTGCAGCAGCCGCAGCATGGCGCATCGATGCACCGGCCGCGTGGGTTCCGGTAGAACGTGCTGGGGCCGTTTTCACCGTAGAAAATAACCCGCGTGTCGCCGGGTTCCTCAAGCCATGCCCGGCGCGCTATCGTGTCGAATTTAATATCATCGCCCGGGTTTATTCGGGCGCCGGACCGGCTGCAATAGCCGGGGAATTTTGCGCGCATGCTTTTAATGGTCATATATAACCCCATTGGCTAAAATTTTAGTTAAGTTGGCCGCCGGTACATGCCGGACCGTGCCACCGTTTTCATGGGCGCGCCATGTACCGCCAAAATCAACGGCCACGACCGGACCGTCAACGGCCACCACGACGCCGCGCGCGTCGGCCGTGGCCTTGTCGTGGCCCACGCGCCGAACCACGGCGCGCGCAAATGCTACCTTGTCATTTATTGAAAATTTCATGCTGCAACCCCTATAGAAATAACCCGGCGCTTGTGACCGGCTGCATGGTCCGCGATAACGATATCGCGCGCTTGCTTGCTTGTCCCGGCGCATAATAAGCAGCTGGCACATGTGGCGCGCTTGCCACCTTCGGCGCTGGCCGGGCACGTCGTTTCCCCGGCTTGCTTGTCAACGCCGATTGATACCCTAAAAACCCGCATACCTAATAAATTAGCATGCGCTGCGTCGTCGATACTGTCGGCGCTGGCCATTAAAAGCGGCGCCCATGCTGCATGGTCAAAATTAGGGTTTTTCCATGCATGCGAATAGCCAGAATGACCGGCCACATGTTTCACCAGCGCTTGCCAGTATTCCACGGGCGCCGCGAACGGGTCCCCATATGTGCCGATTCTCAAAAGTAAACCGGAAATAGCGCGCGCGATAGTGTCGGCGCTGGCGCGCTCATACCGGCCGCGCTTATATGCTTCGTAAACCGATCGGACCGACCGGCCCACATTTACATAGCACGGCGCCGCGCCATTATCTTTGGCCAAAATCGGCCGGTGTTCACAATCGCCGCAAATTGAAACGTCATCGCCGGTGCGCAGCGCTTCGGTCGGCGCGATATCGGACCGGATAATAAACGTTTGGACCATGGCGCCGGTTTTCGCGTTATCGGACCCGTCAATTTTGTTGACAATGACGACGACGGGCGCGCCGTCAATCATTGAAGGGCCTTCATACAAAATATAGCCTAGGGGTTTTGTTGTTTTCATGGCCAGCCCCTTATTTGGTTAAAACGTCAAAATAAGCCAGCGCGCCGATTGTGAGCGCCGCCGCGACAATCACGGCCGCCAGTAGATCTAAAAATAATGCTTTTTTCATGTTGTTTTGCCTTTAGTTTATTAAATTGATTCAATGCTTCGCGCTTGAGCTTCGAGCCATTGCGCGTCGGTATCGGGAAAATTTGAGCAATCAATTTCACCAAGCACACGATGCGGCGGATTGATATTTGAGTAAAGCTCAAGCACGTCAAATTGCTGGCCGTACATCAACACAATTTGATTGCGTGCAATTGCTGGCGTTTTAGCAGTAGCGCGCGCATGTTCAACGCGGCCGGATTGCTTGTTGATTAACTGATATTCATACTGTCGCATAGTGTTTGCCTTTACTTGAGTTGATTAAAAATTAAGCAATTGCGAATTGCTTACCCATTAATGTAAACGATTCTTTTACATCAACAAGCACTAATTGCAATGACCTTCAACATTGTAGGGCTTTGGGTTTTTTAGGTCATGCTTTGGTCATGCTGGCGCGCCGAATGACCTAAGCGCTGGCCAGCATGCATGCTCACAATTCAAGGGTTTTAGGTCATTTGGGTCATGGTTTCCAATTAAGAAAATAAAAGATTTTGATATAAGGGTATACCCTTAGTAAACTGTATGGCCACGCCAACGCCGCTCCGGCCACCAATTTTAAATCGATGACCAAATGACCCAAATGACCCAAAGACTTCGCGCCAGCATGGCGCGCATGGCCATGCTTTTAGGTCATTTGGGTTATCAAAAAACCATGACCCAAATGACCCAAAGCATGCGCGCCGCGTGGCCATGCTGGCGCCAGCCATGCGGACAAAATGACCTGGTGCAACATGACCCAAATGACCCAAAGCCACGCGGACCCCATGGCCATGCTGCAAAAGATCCGAAGGGGAGGGGGTAGGGCCGAGCGCAAAAGGCCAGCAAAAACGTAGCGTTCACGAACAATTTTTTTTCTTACAGAAATTTGCAACCAGCAATAAATTTTTTGATTTTTATTTTTTGTTGTAAACTCGCACCACGTGCAAAAAGCATGGAGAACACATGTTCCATTCGATTCCATTTACACCGCGCAAGGTCGAAGCGACAGAGTCGCGCTTGAAGGCGGTATATGACGCGGCCAAGCTGGGCCTCAAAGGCGACGCACTGGCGTTAGCCGCAGGCATGCTGCCTATTGAATACAGACAACTCACGCAACTTGATCCCGTGGTGGAACTTGCCGCGCAAAAGGGCAAGGCAGACGGCGAGATCGAATTGTCCAAAATAATGCACGCTGCCGCGCTAGAAGGCGATGCCAAGGCGGCGTTAGAAATCCTCAAACATCAACACGGCTGGGTGGCCAAGCAGGCCATATCTGTCGAAGTCGACCAGCGCATCTCCATCACTGGCGCGCTAGCCGAGGCGCAGAAACGCGCGTTGGACGTCATCGACGTAAGTGACGCAAACATAATTGAGAGCCAAGTACATGAAATTCCGCAAGAAACCCGTTGAGATAGAGGCCACGCAATGGTTCAAAATGGGCGACCATCCGGCAGTTGAAATGCACCGCAACCAAGTGCTTGTTGACGGACTACCGCCGTATGGATGGATTGACACGCTAGAGGGCGGGCACGTCGTCACTCCCGGCGACTGGATCATTACCGGCGTCAAAGGTGAACACTACCCTTGCAAGCCCGACATTTTTGAAATGACTTACGATGCAATCGACCATATACAGCGCTGAAGACGAACAAGAGTTGATGGCCAGATTGTGGGCGCCAGCGATCAAGGACAACCCCTTGGCGTTTGTGATGTTCGCGTTTCCTTGGGGGCAACCTGGCACACCGCTGGAGCATTTCAAAGGCCCACGCAAATGGCAGCGCGAGGTGCTGACGCATATTGCCGACCACATCACCCAAAACAAAGGCCAGCTAGACTTCAACACCCTACGCCACGCTGTGTCATCTGGCCGTGGTATTGGTAAGTCGGCCCTAGTCTCATGGATCACAATCTGGATGCTCACAACACGGATTGGCTCAACGACCATCATCTCGGCCAACTCGGAAAGCCAACTCCGGTCAGTCACATGGGCCGAGATTACCAAGTGGCTGGCAATGGCGCTTAACAGCCATTGGTTTGAAGTCTCAGCCACACGGCTGATGCCTGCCAAGTGGCTAACCGAACTGGTCGAGCGTGATCTTAAGAAAGGCACGCGCTACTGGGGCGTTGAGGGACGGCTTTGGTCAGCGGAGAATCCCGACGCTTACGCGGGTGTCCACAACTTT